>JAABUW010006608.1_pt1 | contig 14386 bp, 18 predicted proteins | sample 5560081 | NCBI WGS metagenome assembly JAABUW01 (sample SAMN10711882, study PRJNA513363) | rock metagenome | isolation source: Antarctica rocks | place: Antarctica: Victoria Land, Knobhead sud
CAGGAGCAGGGACAGCTGCCAGAAGTGATCTCCTGCCAGATGGGGCAGATGCAGCAGCAGGGGCAGTAGCAGGGGCAGTTGTGGAGGCTGAAGGTCCAGGTGCTGGGGCCGGAGCTGGGACAACTGCCAGGAGTGATCTCCTGCCAGATGGGGCAGATGCAGCAGCAGGGGCAGTGGCCGGGGCAGTTGTGGAGGCTGAAGGTCCGGGTGCTGGAGCTGGAGCTGGGACAACTGCCAGAAGTGATCTCCTGCCAGATGGGGCAGATGCAGCAGCAGGTGCAGTAGCAGGGGCAATTGTGGAGGCTGATGGGCCTGGTGCTGGAGCAGGTGCAGGGACTGCTGCCAAAAGTGATCGACGGCCGACTGCAGGGGCGCTAGCAGCAGAGGGAGCGGTCAAGGGAGCTGCCGTGCTCGCAGACGGGCCTGGTGCTGGGGCTGGCGCGGGCACAGCTGCCAACAATTCACGGTCTGCAAATACCACAAGAAGGTCAGACACTAGCGACCAGAGACTTGAGGGCAATAGAAGAAAAGGTACCGAGTTGCTTGAACATAACATCGCAGGCAGGTAGTGGGTACTTACTTGCATCAGCAGAGAATGCTGCGACTGCCAAAATCAGCAGGATGCAGACGGATCTGCTCATGTTTGTCGACCGGTCGTAAGTCACAGACGCGCCTGCAGCAGAAAATACGAGCTGTTAGTTCTGAGGTCTGAAGCAAAGATCTGGCTAACCAACATAATCGTATCAGTGCTGCCATCGAACAGCACAGATCAACATATTGCGCTGATTGCATGGTCTGATTGCATGGTCTAATCGAGCTGAGAGATGGTGGACCACGACACAGGACCGCGCTATGTCGACGTCACCTAGGCAGGAACAACAGCAAACACCAGCATAAACGAGACAAGGCAGAGTGCGCGTGAAATACAATCGCGGGCTGCAATTTGCAAGGATCAAGCACTGATTGAACGTTGGCATGCTTGCAAATGAGGCTGCCGCAAGTATGGGGGCAATCGCTGAGCAGCAGGACTGTAGGCCTACCTGAATGGAAACGAGAGAAAGCCGCTGGCCGAGGACAAACGTTGGCTCCTGACAGTAGTGGAGCACTACGATCGCCTCGGACCGGCTTGTGACAGCAGCAGGCGGTCGGCGAGAAGGCTTAACAGGTGAGAGTGCTGCACGAAAGGTTTGTGACTTCGAGACAGGGCGGCAAGTAGGACCGGCGTCAAATGCGTATTTAGACTTCTGGCCCCAGCGGGCTGATTCACGTAAAGGCACTCGACAGACGGTGCAAACTGCTCGGGAATTGTCATATCCATTTTCGGACACAAGAATATTCAGGGATTTGACATGATTTGACAGCTGGGACAGGTCACCCGCTCGTGCCCGACATGGTCACGTGCAGCAAATCGGCTTGGCTTACTAAGAAAATGACTTGATGAGTCTGGGCGCTAGTCAACTACCACCCACAGTCAACGGCTCGACTCAAGGGAGTGAGACTACAATGCAACAGCACGCATCCGCACGAGCTGTGATGACAGGAAATAACTGGGATACAAGTGCTACCAACTGCACCATAGCAGGTTGCGCAACAAGGTTATATGCAGCATGGCATCAGGCCTTGGCTGACTGCCATGCTGCGTTATTTTGATCACCTATCAGGGAAACTTTCAGCTTTCAAGACGCAGACACAATCAGAATCTTGCACCCAGCACTTGAGACAGTAGCTTCATCTGTGCAGTGCTGGTCATTGCCTACACGTTGTATTTGCTCTTTTGGTTTGATGAAAATACAATATGATGTTAATGGACACTTATTCAAAGTACTATTTCCGGTGAAGCATGCCAGTTTCAGCAGAAGCACAAGGCCCTTCTCCCAATGCCATGGGCAACACAGCTGATGCATGTGTCAATCAGTAGTGTAAGCAACAAGTAGGCAGTCGTGGAATTGAATCACGCTCTGGTTTTTACAGTGTGAAACTGAAAGGTTGCACAGCTCTGCACATCCCAGTGCACTAAGTGCACCACTATAGACATTATGGCCAGTGCTAAGGCAATCACGTGCACCCAAGGCACAACTCACACAAATGCAAGCCTGATCCAAAGAGTTTGATCTATCAAGCCACTCCCTACAGCATCAAATAAAAGCAAGCAGGCTGGAAGAATACAAAGCAAAGCAAGATCTTGTCACTTCATTGTAGCTAATCACCAATCCCTATACACAGTCATAGTTGCTGGTCTGTGCAGTCGCACCCAGTTGTACGCGGCAGAGCACTGCTTGTGCATCTTGAAACCCTAGACCCGATGACTAGAAGCCAAGCAACACAATGCCCTAACCTGAAAAACACCCTGCAAAATCCAGCCTGCCCCTTGAACAGCAATCCCTACTTATCAAACCTAGTTGCAAGATAGCGTGTGTTTTTATGATCATGACAAGAGAAGTCACATGCTGGGAGCACCCTTGCCAGCAGGAGCAGTTATGGGGGCTTCTGTGTGTAACAATGGGGCAGGGGCTGTTGCAGTATGTGAAGCTGGCAGACCATATGGTGCCGGTGCAGGAAGAGAAGCATATGACAGAAGGGATCTCTTGCCACTGTGGGAAGGTGCGGCAGCAGCTGCAGGGGCAGTTCTAGGGGCTTCTGTGCTTGACCCAGGGGCAGGTGCAGGAGCATGGGCAGCATATGGAGCTGGAACAGGACTGCTGTATGTGAGAAGAGACCTTCTGCCGCTGTGGGAAGGTGCAGCAGCAGCTGCAGGGGCAGTTCTGGGGGGTTCTGTGCTTGACCCAGGGGCAGGTGCAGGAGCATGAGCAGCATATGGAGCTGGAGCAGGACTGCTGTATGTGAGAAGAGACCTTCTGCCGCTGTGGGAAGGTGCAGCAGCAGCTGCAGGGGCAGTTCTGGGGGCTTCTGTGCTTGACCCAGGGGCAGGTGCAGGAGCATGAGCAGCATATGGAGCTGGAGCAGGACTGCTGTATGTGAGAAGAGACCTTCTGCCGCTGTGGGAAGGTGCAGCAGCAGCTGCAGGGGCAGTTCTGGGGGCTTCTGTGCTTGACCCAGGGGGAGGTGCAGGGGCATGAGCAGCATATGGAGCTGGAGCAGGACTGCTGTAGGTCAGAAGGGATCTCCTGCCGCTGTGGGAAGGTGCAGCAGCAGCTGCAGGGGCAGTTCTAGGGGCTTCTGTCACTGACCCAGGGCCAGGTGCAGGTGCATGATATGGGAGACCAATGGGGGCTGGAGCTGACTGTGGTGCGTATGACAGCAATGATCTGCTTGTGCTCAGCACAGCATGTTTCTCCAGTGATGAAGACCGACCTGCAGCACACAGCGTTTGAATTGTCTGAGAAACACTTCACAGAGAACGACAAGTAGTGCCACAGACATGCAGGTAAGGAGAGCTATAGCAACAACAGCACTAGAGGCACAGATAGGCACGCCTGTTGGCACGAAAGGCTAATAAAGCATCTGCAGCTGACGTTTCGGCAAAAGCGGCCGTGAGGGGAGATCGGACGTGTGCTGTCTGAGTGCAGACTTGGGGTCTTGCGGGTAGCTTACGTGCGTCAATAACAGCAGTCCGGCATACGAGAAGTGCAGCGAAGATGAACTTGACGGCGGACATTTGTCTGGTTGGTGGTGCAGCCGTGGCTGAGGTCTGCAGATCACACCATCCACACTTCAGTACACATTCGGCCAGCACGTTGAATGACACAAGACAAGGGAAGGTGGAAACGCAAGCCAAGGGCTGATCACAGTGCTCGTAACTGCACGGTCAGCGGAGAACGGCGTTGAATTCACAAGTGCAGATGTAAGAGGTCCAGAGGTCCAAAGCAGCGAAAAATACCTGACGATTGTATTGGGAGGTGACAAGTTGGAGAAAAGGCAGAAGTCCCAAATGTGTGATGAGCACTTGCAAACGATCAGCGAAGAACTTTGTCGGCAAGCTTTGTTGCAGAGGTTGCCTGTTCTCGCGTTTGCTATGGCTGTTAACTTTCGAAACCTGAAGTCGACAGCTGATGAGTAATGACTGAATAATCATGGCACCGTAGCCACCGTTGATCGACTTTGAACTTCAGTGAGTCACAGAGTCTGTACAGGAATGTCGACACCGCCAACGTAATACAAGCTGACTCAAAATTACAGGGTTGCATGACAAGGCCACAGCCATGAGGCGGGAATGTTTGCCAGCGGTGCATTCAACAGCAGTAGCAATGGTTCACAGCATGCCAGCCTGTCAGGACAGGCGCCAGGGTGTCCAGACAGCATATACTCAGCATATTTTGGCGTCAAGCGACGCCAGCATTCAAAAGAGGAAATTTAAATTGTATGGCTTTGCAGTCTGTTACAGGTCATGGACTTGTCCTTCTCAATACAGACTGCTGTCGAGGCAGCGCCAGGAGTGCAAGCTCAGCTGATACAGTAGCCATGGGAGCAGGACGCCGGGAAAGTGACAGCTGCAGCTACCGTGTGGAATTGATTGCACCGGAATCGATTTGCATCACGAGCACACTAACACACAGGTCAAGATGTCGGAATCTTAAATCGTACAGCATGGGCACGTATAACTCTGCAGCAGACATGGTGAGATTCACCTATCAGCACTTTGTCACAGCAGAAACTGCACTGCAATGATTGCAAATTTGCCAAGCACTGTCACATTGCATTTCCACTGCATTCACACAGTTGAGAAGAGCGCTCATTTGCTCAAACTACAGACCACAGTAGCAGCTCAAAATTAGCACAATCAGGAAGAAGCAAGCAGTTTGGATGTCAAGTCTGCAGAAACAACATCAGAAGGGTTGAAGCTTTGGTGGCAGGGGACATATGACCATCAAGCTTGTGCTTGCAGCTTCCAGGCAGAAAATTGACAACATGTTGCTGCCTGAATGGTCACACGATAGTGATGGTTTGCTGGTTGCTAAGACAGTCTCATGGCTGCATGGCATCTGCTTTGAAGTCATCCTCATAGATGTGCTCTGACATTTGCCATATCTGCAGCAGCACAATCATAACAACAATAAATTCGCTTTCCAGCTCATGGTGAGCTAGGTACGTGCGGGATGCAGTGCAGACATCAGCTTGTTGGCGTTCCACATGCTTCAGAGCCTCCGTCGTGTCTATGACCAGCAGTACAGGATGCAGATGCAGAAAAAGGGTTTGGGCAGACATTTGAGCATTCAAACAAAGCTGCCTGAGGCTGTGCATCTTGGTTGGTGAACACAATGACCAACATCAGGCACTCTTGCAGCAGCAAGAAACGTTTGAGAGCGTTGACAAAAGTACTTAAGCATAACCATCAGCGTAGCAAACCAGTCCCTTTGCTAGTATGGCAACATGCATGGCTTCCCTAGAAATCCAAAAGCTTGCCTGCCTTGTCAGGCAAGAAGAAGAAGAAGAAGATGGACAAGAAGAAGAAGAAGCTGACAAGCTTTGAGCAGCCAACAAGTCTGATAGCAATGCATATGCCATCAGCGCAAGGCGCTCATCACCCAAGAGTAGTTGCACAGAAAGCTCGGGAGGTCACGGGCTACTGGGGAGATGCACAGAAGCTGCCTCTCACCTGAAGAATGTTGTCCTCTGCCACAGATGCAATGACCCAGTCATCACTGGGGTTCCAGGCAAAGTCTGACACCTTGCTGGTGTGACCCCCATGGATGAACAGCAGCTCTGGGGGGCCGTCGTCTGCATCCTCAGGAGTCTGAAAGCAAACCAGCTGTTTCAGACTACACCTTTCGGCTTCAACTGAATGGGAAGCCAAGTGTTTAATTGGGCTGCCCAGTAGCTGTTTCATATCTTGGTACACCAGCCTTCATGCCGTCCATATTTAAGCATTCTTCCGTGTGGTCAAGTCTGCGTTTGAGATCCTCAGTAGTGCTCATGTTTGAAAGCAAAGCAGCTGCTTTGTGTCTCTGTGAAACAGCAATTCATGTCTTCCAAGGCTGAGCATTCTCAAATGTGGCAAAGTCTGCGTTCAACATCTTCAGTAGTGTTCATGTGTGAAAGCAAAGCAGCTGTTTCATGTGTCGGTACAAGAGCATGCATGTTTTCTGTGACTCAACATCCTTTCCTGGAGTGAAGTTGCATTTGTTAACCTCAGCAGCGGTCATGTGTGAGACAAATGTGATGATGCAAGACACTGTGGCACTCACGTCTGAAACATGGAGGAACATGTTTCTGCCAGAGCTTTGATTTTGGTGCCAGTGCAGACAGCACAAAGTATGCTTTGTGCAGAAAAATGGCATTCTAAAAGTGCCAACAGGTATACGCACAGACATAGATAGTGCACCACAAGACATGCCATGCAAGCGTGCAGAGACTCAAGTCCTTGCCATTCCCTTGATCCAATGAAAGGAAGGCATCTGCAGTGTGGAGGACGCAGCCCGTTGCACAGGTGAATGGACACTGAGTAAACACTGCAAGCATTCCGGGTACTGAATGGCTGCTTCGGCATGCAGGTGCCCATCTGGCTTCAAGACTTCTGCTGTATTACTGTTAACCTTGACAAGAGGTGCCAAGCATGCCCATGTCAACCCATGTAAATGCCAAGCATTCCCATGTACAGGCCAAGCATCCCCATGTAAGCGCCAAGCATCCCCACGTACAGGCCAAGCATCCCCACATTGGACAATGTAAACAAGAGAATAAGTGGACTGTGCAACTAGAATGCAGGAGCGCACCTGCTCATCTCCAATCTTGGACAGGTCCCAGACCATGACTCGCCTGTCAGCGCCACAGCTTGCCATCACAGTCTCATTCTCACGACTCCACCCAATCTGCAATTCAGCCACCCTCAACAAACAGGACCTAGGTTTGCAAAGGCCAAGTGGTGTGTTTCATCAGCATGGAGAGGAGCCGGCTGTCCAGCAGCGTGATGAGTTTGTTCATTGCGTTTTCTGTTTCACTGTCTTGGATGTTGTCTGTTGGGCTTCTGTAGGTTGCAAGGATACACATGTGAAAAGCGGTATGGTGTTGGAGTGTGCTGTGGTTGCTGGCACCACCGCACCTTTCTTGCAGATATAGATTGCATCATGATTGTAGTGGTCATGGCACACTGACTGACAGATGGAGTGCATCAGAGGCTGCACTAATGTAGTACTCTAGTTATTACGCATGGGTAAAAGTCACATAAGAGACGCCTCTGTGAAAGGACAGGCAAGCTGTGCTCTTGCTTAGAGCCCCCAAATTTGCATTGGCAACTGCGGAAAGCAAGCTGCGCTGCAATGTATAGCAAGCGTGGCTTGTGAGCAACCCGGTCCCACAAAGGAGCAGCACTCCTAAGTCAGTGGTCAGCAAGGCAGATGTGTATATTTGTGCAAATAGGATACCTGAAAGACCTCATCATTGTGATGTTCAAACTGATGAAGCTCCTTCCTCAGATTTCGCAGATCATGTAGGCTGACCTGAACACCACAGAAACGAAACTCTGAGAATTATCCCCTGATGCATAGCGCTGGACACAGTGCAGCATTGCTGCAGCTTGCAGAGAGGAATACGAGGCTGGGGTCACAAAGCTGAGTATGTTGCCTTTGCAGACGGAGACAAACAGAGAAGACATTGCTGCTAGGCAGTTGTGTGATGAGAAGCTTTTTGCCACAGGCAGTCAGCACAGCTCTGCTGCCCTGCGGGTTGATACTCACACCATGCATTGGTGGCAGAGACAGCGCTCAAACCAACGCCGGCCGCCGCAAGAAAAGAAAGAGAACAGAAGTCACTACACTTCTTGGCATCAATTGAACGAGAAGCCAAGTATCATGCCAGGCTGCCCAGGGTCGGCCACTGCAACAGTGCAAGACAGACAGGAGGCAGCAGGTTGCACAGTGAGGCCAGATGTGGATGTGATATGCAGAACCAGCTTGCTTCATCTGAGCGCTGCACACTTGATGCAGTATGCTAACAGCGCCCGAGCAACAGGGGAATGCAACTGGCAATGAATATCAGGCTGCTGAAAGGGAAAGCTGAGGAGTGTGAAGCATGATTGCAAACGACGCTAGTCATGCAGGGGAGATTATGACGTGACTCACGGTCTTGTCAGCACTGCCGGTGGCCAGGATATACTCGCTGTATGGGTTGAAAGCCAGGCAGTTGACCTCAGCATTGTGTGCTTCATGCTGCTGCACAACCCCTACACAGCAGTCAAACAGCTTCTTCATGCAGTGTTGGGCAACATCCATGGCTTCTAGCATGGCTTTTACCATGGCTTGTATCAGGGTAGGTATTGAGGTGGAGCTCAGCCTTCTTGCGAACTACACTGTATCAAAGAGGCGTGCAATTCTCATGTGACACGCCTTGTTTGCAGACATGCATGCAAGAACCTACAACAGGAGGGGAATAGACACAATGATACAGCTCAGTTAAGCAGATGCTAGAGAAGATGTAAAGTCTGCTGCTGTTTTGATGTAAACTGGGGCCAGAAGGTACAAGAAATGAATTCAGGTGCAGCAAATGTAAGTGCAGCTTGCATCTGGCACAGCAGAATTATGATAAGCAGTCATGCCCACAACCTTGTTGCCATCCCAATGAGCGATTTCTAACCCAATATCTACGTCATGGTCCTAACAAGCACATGGTTGTCTCAATCAGCACATGGTCATTCCATCACATACATGACCATGCCAGTCAGCACTAGGCTTCTCAACAAGCAATCTTGAGCACGGGTATCAATGTGTCTGAAGGTACACCAGCAGGTGATAGACTCACCTGACTGTCTGGTATCCCAGATGATAAGCTGCTTGTCATCTCCCACGCTGCCAAACATGTGCTCATGCTTGGTATGCCACGCCACATCCTGCCATGATGTATAGGATTGTGGCAACGGGGTACGCCTCATGACAGGGCAGGAAGTGCCACATTGCACCAAGCCGTAGTGACAATCAAATGGCATGTAACGTCAGGCAACACAGGCATGAATGTCGTGTCCAGGCTACAAATTCCAACAGCAGACCGACTATTGCACTAGCTGACAAGCATACTGCATCATCAGCACAACTGCAGCCAGTCTGTTCCAGACAGAGGTGCTGTGATGGCACATGCAACATACAAGGACTCTCAATGCCTCAAACGTGAGACAGATCACGATGCTAGGCAGGCAAGTGCATCTGATATCAAAGCAGGCAGCTCCTTTCAGACACGCAGGAAGAAATGCTGGTGAACAGGTTGCATGCATGCATGCATGCAGATGACATGAATCCATGTATGAGCATGACATCTGCAGAGAATGGTTGGCTCACTTCAACTACTCCAGCATGCTCTGAGAAGGTTGACTTGGCATCAATTCTCTGCAATCACATCAGCACCTTTGGCCAGCTTGTCCAAACACACACACACAAAAAGTGTTGACATACTTGCTGCCATGGGCTGACAACAAGTACATTACATTGCAAATGAGCACCACAGTGTGACTTGCAGCAAGAGGTTTGCACTCAGCATACATGAAGGGCAAGATGCAGAGGCAGATGCGACATTATGAAGATCAGCAGGAGTTTGTCGCATGCCAGCATGTGTAATGCGCTCTGAGCCTTGAAATCCTACCTTGCCTTGCACAGGTCGTGCAGAAATATCCCACAGGCAGATGGTGGCGTCATCAGATCCACTGATCAGGTGACCCTCCATGAACGGACTCCAGGCCAGTCCATAGCCCTCAGTCTTGTGACCGATCAGACGCAAGTCAGGAGTGCAGTTGGTGTCCTGTGGCTTGCTGGGATGTTTGCTGTAGTCAAAGACATACACCTCTGCACTGATGGTCTTTGTGGCAATCATGAAGGAGTTCTGAGGCATGTAGCGGGCTCTGTTGACCTCGCCCTCATGGTTGATCTGCTGGATGACATGAATCTTGCCTGCTGGCACAAACCGAGTGTGAGGGAATTGGATAACAGAGGCTACATTTTGAGCACTATGCAGAAAGGCAAATTCCACATTGAGACTTTTGGAGATGCAAGGCTGTGCAATGCAGCATGTCCGCAGCATGGCTGCATGGTAGCAGCTGTCACATGATAGAAGCCATGTGTCAGTAAGGTTGAGGGCATTTTCCATATAACAAAGTCATGATCAGCACCTGGTGAAGCCCCATAGCCACCAGTCTCTGACTGCTCCTCATCATACTGAGCTGAAGACAGTTCAGAGTCCTCTGTTGGCAAGTGCACCTCTGCCAGTAACAAGTGATTCTGCTCCTCTTCGCTGGTGTGGGTTCCCAGCAGCATCTTCTGCTTGTAGTAGTTTTTGTCTGGGACCTCTACCTTCTCCTGAAGATAGCATACACTGTTCCTCTACCGAGGCGTGGACCTTTGTAAACAGTCCCCGAAAATAGAGTCCAGTGCTCCTGCATCCTTTGTAGTGCAGCCCAGCTCACCGGTAGCCACTGTACTGTCAGGCTGGGCCATTCCAGGGCATGTGTGATGACAAGATCTGCAGTGACACACAGTGTTTAACTGAGGTTGTGACCAGACAACACCGGCGATCAGGACTACCAAGAGCGTTACCGTAAAGAAAAGGCGTGTTCTTCTTCCAGATCTTGTACTCTTCGTTCACAAGGCGCTCCTCCATCTCGTCAGGATAGTCTTCCTCCTCGCGACCGACCATGTTGTCCAATGCTCAACGACAAGGGCACGTCTCAAAGCAAAGACAGGCTTGAGGAACACAGCATGACACGCTCAGGAGGTTCAGGACCGAGCAGCACCTCAGGTCTCTCTTAGACTTAGCTGCAGCGGAATGCAGATGACATATGATGCTACTACTTTGCCGTACGTGCGATCAGTAATGCCGCAACGGAGCTGGAGTGCGGGCGAAAGCAATGCATGCGTTTAAACGCCGGCTCGGCTACTCAGACTCATCTGAGCAAAACACGAACGAACTGAGCTAACAAGAAGACAACAAGCTTTCCTAACCAACAAGTCAGATCGCAAACAGCGCTGTTCAGACGCAAGAGACAGAAAGAGCGTAAGGTGACGGCTGAGATGTGAAGCCTACCTGCATTGTGCTGACAGCAGCGCTTACTGCATCCTTGGTATTGTATTTTTGCTCCAGAAAGCTTGTTAATTATGACCATGCAACATGCATTACATGTACAAGTGTGCAGGCCAGCTATATATTCACGAAAAGTTCAAACCGCAGTGATTACCATTATTGACACGTATATCACCACATGATTGTGTATGCCAGACAGTGGTACTGCAGGGCTAACTAGTGTGCTGGCTGAATGGCCACAAACAAAAACACAGCATGCTGCGCAGCACAAGACATTGTCAACCTCCCCTGTCAAGATAAGCACACATCTATGATCCAATTAGCCAGAGCTGCTCAAAGCAGGTTACGCTGCATCATACATTAATGAAATAAGAAATACCTAGCAAGCTGAACATCAAGGTGGCAGTCATACGCTGACGCAATGACAAGTTCTGAACAGCACCAATACACAACACACCTGCAACAGCTCACATATGCAGGACCAACACAACACATATAGCAGTCAGTATCAGCACAATCAACATGCACACAGACGTGTGTTTCCCAGAAAGCTTTCTTAGGTCATCATGAGTTCGTTCTGACTTCAGCATTTGGTTGCTTGAACTGACCACTTGCATGGCCTGTGATGGGACACGGCAGGCCATACTTGGCAAACGTGGTGTAGATGTTCATCTTGACCCGATCCAGAGCTGCTGTTGGCGTATCCACTGCTGGTCGCACACGCAAAGTGAACGCCTGCAGAGAGCAAGAGCATCGGCGCCTGTGTTGAGAGCAGTGTGGGGACGAGGCATAGCTAAGGCATGAAAGTGTGCTGGAACCGCCTGTCAAATGGCATTCCCAGGCTCATCCCTGGGCAGCCCAGTACAACACTTGGCTTCTCATTAAATTAACACCGAAAGGCATAGGCTTTTCCTACTCCTTTTTCATTCTTTCTCTTTTCACTCCCAGGTTGTTGTGACAATGACCTACCTCAGGGCTCCCAGCCTTGTCGTCATCAAAGTAGAAATCTATGACATACCGCACTTCTTCACCACAGCGATCTACAAACCAGTCATGCCTGTCAAAGGGCATGGGACCGCCGATCCAGCCCATGAGCCTTGCCATTGGACTGCGACGCAAAGTATGTGTCAGCAATGAAGTTTAAGCAACGTATTTGTCTATGCCAAGTTAGATATGGCATGCAATTGTGCCAACTAGGCAAAATGATAATGCTGGTATAGTGGCAGCTGAGTTCAATGCTTGACAGGGCAATGGTCTGAGCAACAGACTTGGTGAAGTGTCCTGATCATACATGACTCAATCACTCCACTCAGCAAACAAATTTAACACACAGCGTCCTGAGTCGCTCGCTGTGCAAAGTTCTGCTCTAGCTGATTAGGCTTTTGCAAGGCAAGGAAAGGCGAGAGTGACACAGTGAAAGCATGTGTCAGAAAAACACCTGAGGTCATGAGGTTTGCCCATAAAGCGCAATAGCTTGGGATGGCCACATGTGTCATGATGCAAGGCTTCCCATTCAAGGACGCGCCGCCATGTCAGTTCATTCATAGCTGCAAAGTGACAATTGTCTCAGGCAATGAAGCTATTGCATGAAACGACACAAGCAACACTCGTACACCGGAAGCAGCTATAGTCCATACAGGACTAGAAGTGGAAGTGCCAGAAGAAGATGTGCTCCTTGGCATAGGATTGGAATGACGGCGCCAATACCATTACCAATCAGGACATGAGGACATGAGCTGGTTTGATACTCACTGTTGTGCGCGTGAACAACCGCCTTCATATCAGCCTCTTCCACATCGCTGCCCTTTCCCTTTCGCTTCAACGCTGCAATGCACATGCTCAGACATCAAAACCTGATTTACGCAAGCAGGTTGTGGCATTCACTTTGCAAACGTGCAGGCACTGTTGGTGTGTCTGCAAGTGGTGTGTGCGACTCACAGTTGTAAAACATCTGTGGAGAGGGATACACCCAAGTGCCTTGCGTTCCACCCTTAGGAATGTTAGACACGAGCCGCGATGTGGAGATCAGCTGCCGCTGACCAGCGCAGGGTTGCTGATTTGCTTCTCTAGGCATATTGTTCCTCGGGTCAACGTCTCCCAAAGGATTACTGGTGCTGGCGGCATTGCCGCTGTCTATGCGTTGATTGTACACGTTGTACACAGCTATGCTCCTTTGATCCTCAGGAATCGGACAGCTTGACGCCTCTCCTTGGCCCACAACAGGGCAATCTGCGGCCGGGTTGTCCTTGCTATTTGACCCTCCCATATCACGCTGCTATGTCGGCAACGTTCCAGCCCACACTAGCCGGCCAGCATGCGCAGGATAGTCACGCAGCCGAGTGGCGTGAATGCATCAAAGTCAATGCAGCTGCAGGTGTCGTCAGCACAGCTTCACGCAATATGAAGAAGATGAGCAACATGGCTCCCGCAATATGATGAAGAAGAGCAACAGAACGCAAATATACGATTTAAACCAACAGGGGCCAATGGATTCAGCCGAAGGATGCTGCGAAGATGCAAAACGATGCAGACAAACGAGATTCAGCAACTGTGCCCAACTGTACACATGTGCATACGAAGCAGCAGGCTGCATCACAGTCAGCGGCGTTGCCAAGGTTGTGCACACATGATGTGCAGCTGCATGTGGTATGTGAAGTCAAGTAATGTTCATCACGAGGTGACGTCTGTGTGAGACAGCACGGACGCATTGTACATCAATACAGATGCATAGGGTTTTGTATCTGGTGCATGGCTGCAGGTCACGTGCCATGTGAATTGGTAATTCTGACTCGATTTGGTCAAACTGAGCGATTGCTCATGTTGGTGGCAACCGCTTGCATCAGCTTGAACGCCAGGCAAAGTAATCAACAAGCGGCGCATCTATTCGTTTGCAGAGCCCTGACTCGCAGCATTGCACACGACAAGAGCAGTGTCTACTCTCCTTCAGTGATCTGCCAACCTGGGAAACTGATCACTGGGAGCTGCTGCTGCGAGACATCTGCAATCAAGCAATTCCTGTCTGCTGAAAGCTAAACTCTGCATGCTGCCAGGCAAGCCGCGTACCGCCTGCTCTGCTCTGCTCTGGCCTGGTTTATTGTCAAGTGCACTTGCTCCCCTTGTACTTATATTGGCTTATATGTAGGTTATGTCCAATCGAGAGGCATTGACAGATCGCACTAACGCCAGCAGTGATAACAGCCGTATTCTGTTCAGCAGCTGCAAGGGAGAAACTCACACCGTCAGAGCAGGTTTCAAGCAGCTATCACGCCGACTGAGAACACTTTACAGAACAGATACCCTTGAAAGCAAGGATGACTTCACCCTCAAGTCATTATCAAACGCTGCAGCAGTTGTGTTTGGGAACCCTCAGCAGAAGTTCACTGCTGCCGAGTTTGAGACTCTCAAGCAGTATGTAGGGGATGGAGGATCCATT
>JAABUW010006609.1_pt1 | contig 14385 bp, 15 predicted proteins | sample 5560081 | NCBI WGS metagenome assembly JAABUW01 (sample SAMN10711882, study PRJNA513363) | rock metagenome | isolation source: Antarctica rocks | place: Antarctica: Victoria Land, Knobhead sud
CTTCTTGACGCTTTAACTTGATGTAACAGCAACATTGACCTAATTTGAAGCGCATCACACAGAGACAGTCTGCAATTGCAAGCCGATTTTTGCGCCACCAATGAGTTGTATGCATGTCCATTGAGGTTGGGAGAATGAACATTGTTGCCTGAGCCGACTGATCGCAATCCCCAGCACATACTCTCCTTGCAGAAGCCAATGCAGTGAGCATTGTCTGATGCACAACAGAGGAGATTCAGTGCAGATGCAGACTGTCCAACATGGCTTTATGGTGTTAAGCACATGGCTTGAAGCCTGCTCACATGAAGTCGCTGTTCTCGTCTGTCCTGTCCATCTGCTTTGCGAGGACCTTCAGATTGGACATGTCAATGTCAAACAGGTTTTTGAGGCCGGGACGCTGCACCTTGATGACCACCTGCTCTCCAGTGTGCAAGATGGCCCGATGGACCTGCACCACATGCCTTCTGGACCCTGCTGGGTAACAATCTGTGCAAGCAGGCTCTTTAGTAAAGCACAACGTCAATTGTCTTGATCAGGTTTGTCTCTATGACTGACATTTCCTGCAGAATCTGCTGAGCTCAAATGTTGCATTGCATGCTGATCTACTGCTCAGCTGTCAGAACAATAGATGAATGATGGTGCAAGCACTTGACTCAATATTGATGACTTGGGTCTTAGACAACCCAACATGCATTGTTCCTGGGAATGCCAACATGGCTTTTGAAATTGACCATCCCTAAGGGAACCTGGACTCAAACTTGCCTGTGGACTATTACCGGGTGTAGCTGAATAGGGGAGATGCCTTAGATTAACTATGAGGTGAGGTGTTTGAGCCTGTATCGATCCTGGTTGTGACTCACCTGGCCAAGACTGGCAGCAGCAATAGGTTGCTCCTGGAAAGATCGGAAGAGCTGGTGAGCAGGAGCGCCTAGCTCAGACTGAATGATAGCCATGGCTTTGGCAGGGGCAAAGGCAGGCACCCTGTCCTGTAGCTTGGCCAGCTCATCTGTGAAGGCAGCAGGGAAGAGGTCTGACCGGGTGGAGAAGAGCTGCCCTACTTTGATGAAGGTGGGGCCTAGCTTCAACAGAGACTCCCTGTGTCAGCATCACACCATGTGACAAGGGTCATCAAGTGATCAAGCAGCTGCTGGTGCTGCGTGATCTGGTGGTTTGATAGAGCTGGGAGTGAGAAGATGAAGGGCACATGCTTGCTTTGGAGTCCTGATGACATGCTGGTTGATGTGTCAGAAGCCACGCAATGTTGCAGGGTGACCTTACTAGCTGGGAGAGTATGACAGGCATGCAGCATGTGGGTGACCTGCAATGTCAGCACCCTGCAAGATGGCTGATGACAGTGACAGAGGATTCAAGAAGCTGTTCTGGGGTCCGCATGGTGTCTAGGGTCTGGTGTCTGACCATGGAATTGCATGGTACTGCAGTCTAAACAGCTTGTGTGTGCAGAGAGTGGTGTGAATGCACAAACAGGGATACCTTGTCCAGCTGGCAGTGGACCGTAAGCGCTCAGTCTTCTTGGGCTCTGTCCAGCCTCCCACATAGCTCCATTTCTGATCTAAAAGCCATAGCTTGGTGCGCAAACTGACAATGAAGGTCCAGATGTCTATGCTCCGCTGTGTGTTGTTGTAATCATCCCTTGACCAGCGGAAATCACTGTCCATGGAAAATGCAGGCATGCCTGCAGGAGCACAATGACATTCACCTGTGCACCTAGGTTGGCTTTTAAGTGATGTCGCACATGCAAAAGCTTACTTTGCCCAGCATCTATCAGACTCTCAGCGCGCTGCTCAGCAGCGGCAGCAGCACTGCGTGAAGCCGCTGTAAATCCTGGCGCTACCTGATTGACAGCAACTGTTGCATCATATGTATTGTTGTCTGATCTGCGCTGTGTCTGCCTGACTGCTGCACCATTTGTGCGCGCCAAGCTGGACTGCTGACGGGGCTGGAAAGTGACAGAGCCAGAAGAGCTAGTGCTGGCCTCTTTTCCGCTGCCGCGGCGTGCAGCATCGTTGGCAAATGCATCGTTTCTGTTGTTACCCAGGCCGTTGTCAGCTCGAGGCGCGGGTTTCGTGTGCTGAAATTCCCTCTTGCTGTTTGCACTGTCTGAAGTTCCTGGTAGAGGAAGCTCCCGCATAGCAACTCCTGTGCTGGGAGATTTGGATGCAGCGCGTATCTGGCATGTGAACGCTGATCTAATTCGTGACCGAGTGTCAGGTCTCCGTGCACAGCACAACTGACCAGAACTGATCAGCTGTACGCTACTCAGCCCTGCAGGTCCCATTGGCAAGGCGCTGACAGTGGCGATGGCGATCTTCGCAACGTTGAGCGCCTAGATCTGTCAAGGTAATGCGCCCGACCAGCACTATTTGACAGGACGCGGTTCTGTGGCATACACATGCACAGGGTAATGCATTGAGACCAGAAGATGAACAGTTGTTTAGTGGCTGTCAAGTGCTTCCTCAGCTTGGGAAGAAACGAAAGACGCCGCTCATGAGCCATCAGTGGACAGGTCGCAACGTACAGCAAAGTGTCTTCCAATAAACACATAGTCGACCCCTGAATACTTGCGAGCCCAGCTGAAAGCCAGCCTGCTTGTGCTATATTTTGGCTGTTTGGCTTTGGTTTCACGCTTGAACTGAAGCAGTGCACATGGCAATGAATGCTTCTGCACCTGTACAAAAGGTCAGCTCTATACAATTTCGATACACGAGCTCTGTACTTGCGTTGTTGCTCCATGGGTACCGATTGCTCTGGTGATTAGCCATTGAACCTGTTTGCTGAGGTCTAAGTGCTACACAGGCAGTCACCAAATTGCGCAACGGCCTTCAGGAAGGACAGCCGTATGACGGGCAACAGATGTTTAAGACAATATATCATCGTTTCAGAGCACAGAAAAAGCTGCAGGATTGTTATAAACTGCTGGAAGAAGGCGCTCGTTTGCAATTGCAAGAGGGACAGCTCAATTGTGGCGTTGAGTTAGCGCAGATGCTTGTAGAGGTGTGACATAGAACATTGGCGGTGGATACTCTGGGTTCTTACAAGCTACGTCTGCGCACAACTCATGTGGCTGCTGTTTGCAGGCATATGTAAGGGACAATGCCAGCTGTAGCAGAGACAACATGCAGCGGGTACTCTACATCATAGATGCATTCCCCAGACCCCAGACCTACACAGACGGCAGTAATGATGCTGTTGAGCAGTGCACCAAAGTTACCCTTGCGGCCATCAAATGGGCTAAGAGGTACTTTCTCCACTCTGCTGCCGGTCAGGCTTGACACAGGCGCATGTGTTGAACGCAACCCTAATTGCAGAATTCAGGAATGATATTTTGGACATATAGGCCTGGGCAAACTGTTCACTCTGCACACCTGCTGACATGAAGGTACAACTGTCATTTGCAGGCATAACAATGCCACAACAACAGTCCAGAAACTGCATGATAAACTGGCAGCTTATATGTGGGAGTGTCATGGCTGGAGAGGGCTTGGCCAAGTCAGCCAGCATTACATAAGAGGGAAAGACATGATGGGATTTGCTGCTGGTATGCCTGCACAACTGTGGGTTTCAGCAGCAGACGTGCACTTTCTGGCTTTTAGTCAAGTTCCAACAGATTTAGACAACATTCACAATAGAAGGGATCCTTGCACTTGATGGACACCCCCTGCCTTGTGGACAGCCAATCTGATAACCATGCATGCTTAGACTCAGGTGAATCAAGGCACGCAAACACACCAATAGCACACAGTCACAGCCTGTATATTGTCTGTATGCCTGCAGCACTCTTGCATAGCAAAATCACAACCCATTTGTGTCCCTTTGACTTGAGTTGACTGAACTGGAGGTTCAGTACTTAAGTGGGGCAGAAATTGCAACATCCTGACGCAGTCACACTTAGTCTTACACTGTAACGCAACAGATATCAGCACTGCTGGCATGCTTGCTTCAGCTTGAGATGCTGCTCCTTTGCAGCATTGGCGCAGTCTGTGGGTGAAGGAAACCCTGAGGAGGAGGACCTGTTTGTTGTCAGAGCAGTGCTGCAGCTGTTGGCAGTGGGCAAGGGCAATGGGCTCGATGAGAAGCTTGAGGATGCTCATGAGCTCTTACAGTCTTATGAATCCATGATGAGACGCGGGTTGCCAGATACACCTCTCATGCACTTCATCAACTTTCTGATAAAGGTAAGCTTCTGATGGAAGGAGGCTGATTGCCAGAAGCAGTCTTGAGATGCCTTTTAACACTGCAAGAACGTCTGCATGGCTGACAGACTTCTGCCCTTGGCCATCGTCTGCCAGAATAACAATGAGTTTGTTGGCAATTTGACCTGACAGCCATCAAAGTAGAGCATCACTTTCTGTTTCAGGCATGTGTCGCCTGTAAGCTGTTTGGTCTTGACTTGAAATCAGTATGGCAGGCACTGGAGCATCGCTCGCTCAAGTTGGCAGAGATGTTGCAGACAACATACTCAGTTAGCCTAGCGCGGGAGCCTCAACTGTCCGGTCTGCTTCAGCGCATCAAGCAGGTGTACCTGGGTGCGCAGTCCTCTGGCGGAATGCAGGAAATGATGTCCAGCATGTTACAGATGCTCACCAGTGGTGGCTCGTGACATGTTTGCATCACTGTGGTGTTGCAGCATGGCCTCATATGATTGTCAAGTCGTGAACTGCACAGCGTCAGTGGTGCTGTTGACTGGATTGTATGCACTTGTTTACTACAAAGTCACCCCAAATAAATGTAGTTGAAGCTCACAAGACTCAGCTTACCAGTAGACGCTGTTTTGGCAATTCCTGCTTTTGAAACAACAAACATCTAAATTGGGCGCAGCTTAATAAACCAAGGGCAATAGCACCATCAGCTGTAATATCACCAAAATAACGATTGCGTCTGATTGCCTGTTGTCATGAGCATATGTACTGGTCACAACTATGGTATGTCATCCATGTTGCCCACCAGCAATACTGTGGGTGCCAGATGCACTGCTGCTACAAAACATTGGCAAAACATACTCACCTAAACACTGGCACGTCATGCTGTGTCTTAAGTCCTCATTAATGAATTTCGTGAGACATACCAGATGCAGACATGTTTGGCAGGTTTAGGCACCCCACATATGTACAACAAACTCCATGTTACATCAATAACTCAATGTCGAAAAGAATTCAAACAATTTTGTTGTATCGGCAGACCTGAGCAGTGCATGCATCCAAATGGTGCCTTGCTCAGGACCCTCAAAGCTCAAATCCTCAGAGAACAAAATCAGGCAACCTATCAAAGATGACAGCCACAATCCAAAAGATCAATTCGACCACACAAAACAAACGTCAAAATTGTCATGATAGTACAATGTACAGAGAATCAGCACATCCGTATTTTTGTCCAAGGAACAGTGCAGCTTGAAGCAACAATCAGTAACAACCGCAACCACATTTGTGTGCTGCAAGTGCCGCCAGACACCATCATGTTTCAGTGTGAGGCATGTCTTGTCACCTGACTGTTGCTGAGTACACAGCAAGACCAGCTCCGACAACAATGCTTGCAACCCACACATACTTGTTGCTCAGCAGGGCAGGAGGCTTATAGTTCTCAAGAAACTCATCTTCCCACGTCTTCTTGTACTCGCTCTTCTGCTTCATGGGAGGGAGCCTTGGCCGCACACCGGACTTGTCAGATCTGCAACATGAGTTCAGCAAGTGCTTGGTAGTCAATAAGGTGTGAATGCATTTGACTTGACATCCAAAATGACTTTGTGAGGAGATCCTGTGCACAGTACTGCTAAGGCTGTATTTCAACTCATTGTCGCTATTGTTCTGATGATGTATTTGGGCAATGAGTGCAGAAAAGAGTGATCACATGATTCAAATATGGCTCACAGTGTTGTCGCTTGTACATAGGCATGGAATGCACTGTCGTACTTGTATCTGTCCAAGTTATCTAGCAGGGGCAGGCTTATCCTCTCCTCAGGCCTCAGCTGCAGCTTTGGTGCTTCCATGATAAAACGGAGCTCTGCAGCTTGCTTCTTTATGGCAGTGACAGGATGCGTCTGCTCTAGAGTTTTATACACTTCAATGCAGTCCCGCTCTCGTCCACATGCCTGCAAGGGGAAAAGCCAAACAAGACTTTTCTTCTCGTAGACAAATCATGTCGTGGAAGCTACTATGTTCAGGTCAAGCGTGCACGGCCAGTACTGCTCTGTTCAGAGCTTGGTTGGTAGCATTTTTGTACACCTGTACCTGATATGCAAGTGCTTGCCAGAGCTGAATTTCACCACCAAGCTTGCTGAATGGGCCTTCCTTATCCAGGGCCACCTCAAACAATCGTGCTGATTCAGGATACAGGCCTTTGCCGTATGCTAGCTTTCCAAGTGAGAACTGCTTGCTTTTGGCTGCCTGTTCCCGCCGCTGAAGTTCAGCTTCCTGCAACACAACACACAGCATGAATGTGGTTCTGCAGCTGACACGAGCTAAGCAACCTGACAAGACGTCATATACAGCATGCTGACCAAAGTATATAGTGACAGAAAGCCATCTCAGTAATGTTAAAAGTAGCAGCATCAAGCTACCTCGATCAGTCTCTGTTTCAGCTTGTCCTTGTACTTTTGTTGCACAATGCTTAATTCTTGAGCTCTTGCTTTGCCAAGCTGTAGAGCTACCAGATCATCTTCATCGATGCCTTTTCTCACCCCTTCAAAAGTGTCACAGCCATTTAGCTCTGTACGAAGCAATTCTCCAACAACGCAGCGCAAGAAAACTACCTGCAGCGTAATCCCGGGCTGCCTGGCTGAGCTTGCGAGAGTTGCCAGCCCCGCTTGTAGCCAAGCACACTCCCACTGGCGCGTCTTGTCGTGAGTCTCTGAACGATGCAGGATGCAACACGATCGGTACAGTCACTCGACACTGCGATGGGCTGGCAAGCTTGCTATGACAAAGATTAGCAGCCGCGCCATGCAGGGGCATGCTGGTTTATACGTGCATGCACCAGTTCACGGCAAACAATCTGGTTGTGAAACGTGCTGCACTGCGTGTGTGCTCGACACGAAGCACCCAGGTCCAGTTCGCTGCAAGAGCTCGCTTGTCAGCTCTTGTAAGCAATTTTTGTGCGTGGTACAGCTTTGTAACAGGAGATGAATAGTCGTTGAGTGTGTGCGTGCGAGCTCGATCAGTGATCGACGATCACAGGCGAGCACGCTGTGTTGCTAGTGTTTACCTGTTCATCTGGTCGCCAGCGCAAAGCTGCGCCGATGTGCAGGCAGTTGTGAGTGTCCAGCTACAAGCGTCACAATGGGTCAAAAGCTGCATAGCAAACGCCAGCGGAAGCAGAGGGCCAACCCGTCCCTCAAACGCAAGCAGTTCGACCGAGCAGATGACCAATTCGACGACACATTGCCTGCCTCACAGCGGTACTGCGTAATTGGCCTATGTCCTGCTGTTGGTGCATGCATGTGTGGCGACTGACAGCACCGTCAAACCACGCAGGGCTGCTGAGGACAGTAATGCGCTGATTCTTGCGCCTGCCGACATAGTCGAGGAAGAAAGCGATGTCCCAGCAATCAAGGCACCTAAACTGTCGAAGTCTCAGCTGCGCAAGCAGAAAAAAGTGCAAGAAGAAGTCCAGAAGCGTCAACAGCGTGCTCAGGTGTGTTTCATTCAAAGGACAAATGATTACGTCTGGAACTTTGTGCATAGCAGTCCAAGACTGCCTGACCCTCTTCTGGGCGAAAACTGGCAGAAATCTTGCCTCAGCGGCTCGATTGCCCATGCAGGTGTACGTTACGTTGCAGCAGCATGCGCTGTCAGACTCTCAGCATGCCCTCATCATGCCAGCACACATGCTTGGCCAGTCTGAGACAAAGCGTCAGCAGCTACGACGTGCCCTGCATCACCAGCGGGCAGGCATAGCTCTGCCTGAAGGCTCACAGCTAGAGAGGGAGCGTCACGTTGAGACTGCAGAGTTAGACCCCATGAGTGCAGCACAGGTGTCAAGCACATGCAATAAGAGCCTAGCTTTGCATATGAAAGGCTTTGTTGACATAAATTCAACATCATTGACCATGCAGAGCAAGTCCCAGTCATGCTTACTCCCTGTTCTTACTGCATATTTCTGTACATTTGCCTACAGTGGCAGGCATGTCTGTCAGACATATAGCAGCATGCTCTACGGCTGATGATATTGACATCAAGCTCATAGCTTTGGTCACTATACTACAGCAGGAGGCAGGCTGAAAATTTGACTTTGCTTTGCAGCAGACCCTACCAGCAACCAGTAAGCCTTCTTGTGAGAACCAAACTCAGCTTCCATTGCACACATCACCTACAGCTGTTACAGTGGGTTCCAGCAAGCATGGTCATGCAGCTCCTCATCAGGCCAAACGGCAGAAGGTAGAGCAACCTGAAATCGTGGACAGCAAACCTGCAGCACAGCAGTTGCATGAGGCACGCTCTGTTGCTGTGGCCACCAAGCAACAGCTTGGGCTGACAGGTAACACACTGTGACTGCATCATGCCAAGCAGCAGCAATTTATATAGCTTGCAAGGCACCAACACACAGGATACTGTATGCAACGGATGCAGCGCACTTGCATCTCAAGCCCTAGCATACTTCTCCAGCGCTTGGTTGCAGTGGCTGCGCTGCATCTGCAGCATGCTAGCAGTTGGGATCACACAGCGTCACCCCTTGTCCTGGTCTCCTTGTCGTGTTGCTACAACAGCTTGTGGTCAGCAGTGCGCAGCAGCAATGCAGCAGCAGCAATGCAGCAGCAGCTATGCAGCTACCGCACTTATTACTTATGCTTGCAAATGGTGCAGGTGCTGATGAAGAAAAGCCCAAGCAAGCAGACTTGCTGCCCATGGCAACAGGGCCTGCAAGGGTGGTGCATGTACAGCGCCGTCCAGACATTGAGGCTGTGCGTGGCGGCCTACCCATCACTGGCATGGAGCAAGAAGTCATGGAGGCTGTGCTGCAGAGTGATGTTGTGGTTCTGTGTGGAGAAACAGGATGTGGTAAAACAACACAGGTTGGTGTGCCAACAACCTTGCCCTATTGTAATCACTGTCACTTTAGGCAGGACAAAAGCAATATAATGTGTGCAACTGCATGCAATAGTATAGTGTGAAGCAATGTCTGGAGTAGTTATTTTTGAGGTGTGACTGTCAGTCTCGAGCAATCATGTCTTTTTTCTAAGCTTTTATCCAATTGCTTACATGTTGGACTTGACACATACAGCAGCCAGGCACACAAGGCGCACTTGAAACAGTAAGACAGCTCAGGACTGACATAGCAGTGTGCTGACAGCTTGTTGTCTGTGTGCCATTCTAGGTACCACAGTTCCTGTATGAGGCAGGGTATGGGTGCGCTGATTTCCCTGAGAGAGCAGGCATGATAGGGGTGACACAGCCCAGAAGGGTGGCCGCTGTCAGCACTGCTACCAGGGTGGCTGATGAGCTGGACACCCGCCTGGGATCTGTTGTGGGCTACCAGGTTGGCCATGCCCATCACACCAGCATCACATGAGCAGCAGTTAGTTACAAGTTCCCTAGGAGTTGCACTGCCCTGGGAGTCACACTGCCCTACCTGTGTCCTACTGCCCGCTTTGATGGCCTCTTTCTCCTGCACTCTATGTGCTTTGCACCTCCTAAAATGCTTTCGTGGCTCTGCAAGTTCTTGTTTGCCGGCCAATGCCTTGAGTCAACAATGATGGCAGCATTGTTCTGTTGTGCATCCACCTCAATTACTTTGAAATAATCTTGTTACTTCTGCAATTGATAATCCATGACCTGGTTTCTCAGGGGCATATCTGGACTTGTTTCAACTGATCAGACTTTGTGGTTTCAGCACATGTGCTTTGCTGCAGGTAAGGTATGATCGCAAGGTCAGCAAGGAAACCGCCCTCAAGTTCATGACAGATGGTATTCTGCTGCGAGAGCTGCAAGAGGACTTTCTGCTGACCAAGTACAGCAGCGTCATCATTGATGAGGCCCATGAGCGCAGCCTGAACACAGATCTGCTGCTTGGTATGCACTTCTGCTTTGTTGCATCTGCAGCAGAAGTCACAGTACAGCATTCAGGCACGAGAGACAGGATGACTGTGCAGCCTGTGAATAACCCTACCTGTGTCTTGCACTCAGTTGCTGATTCAGCAAGGCATGTCAAAGCACAGCATGCTGTAGCACAACATCCCTGACTTACATAGATGACTTGCACCCAAGCTTGATTGTGCGCCACAGTTTCAGGACAAGAGTATGATGCGCATGCAGTATGCAGTGTCCAGCAGACTGGCTTGAGCAGAGCAAACAGTCTACACAGCATTGTCTGCTCTCTGCACTATACAAGCACAGCTGGCAGAACATGCCTGAGAACACTGCACTACTGTGGCAGAATCCGTTGATTGTGCAACATCGTGTGCAGCATCCCTAGTTATAATCTGCAAAAGTTGCTTCCAAATCCATTCTGCCATAGCACATTGTGCCACAAAGTTGCACATGGCAAGCCACCCTGTGTGTGCAGGTCTGCTGTCGCGTGTGGTTCCTTTAAGGCGAAGCATGTCTCAAGGTCCAGCATCAACAGTTCAGCCCCTGAAGCTGCTCATCATGAGTGCCACACTACGCATTGATGACTTCACAGCCAACAGACGCCTCTTCCCAACTGCACCTCCTGTCGTGCATGTGCCTGCTCGTCAGTTCCCGGTCACTGTCCATTTCAACAGGCGTACAGAGTTGGATGACTTTGTTAGCGCTGCTTACCAGAAGGTGAGCAAGTGCATGATTGCTCCATGTATGGCGGCTACATGGCTGGGCAAGGTGTCTCACTGTGACTGTTGGTGTTGGATAATGCAGCCAGGCAGTGAAATACTCATGGCGTTTGATCAGCTGCTTGTCGTCTGCATCTGGCATGAAACTCATTATCTTGCTGGCTACCCTTCTGACTAGGATCATGCTGCTCATGACAGAGCATGCTTGCACAAGCCTGCAACAGCAGCAGCATGAAATGCATGTTACCTGCTTGAGCGCTCAGCCTGCCTTGCATATACACCGGCACGAAAATGTCTCATCTGGGAGTTTCGCAACTACAGGTGTGCAAGATTCACAGACAGCTGCCTCCAGGGGGTATCCTGGTGTTTCTCACAGGCCAGAGGGAAGTGGAGCACTTGTGCAAGCGCCTGCGCCAAGCCTTTGCTCCCAAACCTGTTCGCCTTGCCAGGCCACACAGCAAACAGACAAAAGACATGGCAGCAGTCGCTTCCAAGTCTCCAGCTCACTTGGCAACAACCAAGACAGTCCTCAATCATGATTTGCCGGGTGAAGATGCAACCCATGCTGTCAATCAAGGGCAACAGACTGCCAACAATCAGGCCAGGTTGGTAGCCAGCACTGGCAGCAACACACAGACAGAAATCAGAGCTGGGGTGAAGGCAGGGGTTGCGGAGGGGTCTGAGGGTCAGGTCGACAGTGAAGCACAGGCCAAGAGTGAACAGCATCATAGTGTAAAGTCAGGTGGTCTGGAGCAGCCAGGCAGCGTTGATCATGAGGATGATCTTGAACAGCAGGATGGGCTGGATGATTTGTACGGAGGGGATGCAGTAGAGGCTGCTGGAGAAGGCCCTGATGATGTGCCCTCTGATGATGACGAAGCAGAGGTATGCAGGAGTCTTCAAATTTTGGTGATTGTGCTTTGTTCTGGTCTGCGGATGCTGCTGTTCATTCACATCTTGCAGCATCATTTACCCAGATTGACCTGCTGAATGTGTGGTCCTCAATAGGTCAGATGGCACACACTGCTGCTACTACTGGCAAGCCGCCAATGTCATTGCATCTTGTCGGCATGCCTGTAGGCTACTACATGGTGGCTTGTAGTACTTACAAGCGCCTGCATGCTGTACTTTGATACAAGACGTCGTGTGTTACTGTCCTATGCAAGTTTGCCCCTCCTATGTCTGCAAACATGCCTTTCAGTGACATGCCATCTTTGCATGTTGGTAAGCTAGTACACTCTGCTATCTTGCAAGCTCCAGCAGATGGCCGCAGGTGATGAGCGAGGAGGACATGGACTCTGAAGAAGAGGACACGCCGGTGGTTGGAGGCGAGGGTTTCACACCAGAAGAACTGGCTCAGGCAGAACAGAATTTTACAACACAGCTGGTGAGGATTCTGTCTCTGCCTGCTTGTGCAATATGTCAACTGCAACTGAAGTTGCATCTGTATGGCAATCACACACAGCTGCATATACTGTTGTCTTTGCAGGTAGCCAAGGTTTGACAGGCCTTACAAGTTGCCTAGATGTCTTCAAATTATGCCTGGTATACTTTAGTTAGGCATGGCAGATCAGCAGGCAACAGCTCACAATTGAACCCGGGGCTTCAGTGAACTTCAACCTTTGACCGTCTGCACTGGGACGCCAATCTTCCCATGTCTGAATTTCAGTGCACCTCATTGACAATCATTGTCTGCTGATGGGAAGCAGCACAAGGCAAGCAGCAAAAGCAAGACACATGGCTGGCCCATGTGCTGCTTCCGTATGCCAATTTTCCTGCATGACAACTTGCCCGGATGGGCACAGACCAAAGCATCTGACTGGCTGATTGACTGACCGAGGGTATCTTCTGCTGACAGGGTGTGTCACCAGCACAAGGCAAGGGGCAGGAGCAGGGCACAGGGCTGGTCCACGTGCTGCCCTTGTATGCCAATCTGCCCAGGTCTGCACAAGCCAGGGTGTTTGAGGCACCACCAGCTGGCAGCCGCCTCATTGTGGTTGCCACCAACGTGGCAGAAACCTCCCTCACCATTCCAGGTCAGTATTGACTTCATACTCCTTGTGTTTGACAGTAGCAATGATCACCAACATCATCGTCACTGCTGCTATCACCACCTCTACCATTATTAGCCGCAGGGCATGCTCCGAAATTGGCCTACTCTTTGGAGGAAAAGGGTGGTGGGTGCGTTATCATCATTACCAGCATTGCATCCATTGACTAAACTGTGCCTTTGTAGCCAGCAGTCTCTGCCCACGGTCTGTTTTCATGCATTACATGCCATCCGCATTGGCCTGTCTCAGCACTGGCTTAGATAACCCCTGCCTGCTCAGCAGCCTGTCTGCACCATGCACTTTGACTGCGCAGTTGCTTCAGACTCTAGGCATACAGCATCGGTTACATTTGCTGAGCTGCCACCACAACATGAAAATAGTCTGCTGCCTCTGCATTGCGGCAATCGGCTGCTGCCATTGTGCTGCACAATTGAACTACTGCCGTTGTACTATGAAAACGGGAACGGACTGCTGTTGTACTGTGAAAACAGGAATGGACTGCGCCATTGTGTTATTGAAATAAGAATGGGCTGCTGTCATCCTGAGCTCCTACCTCTGCATTGTGATGCGGCATTTGGTTGACAGGCATGCGGTATGTGGTGGATGGCGGCCGGTCCAAGCAGAAGATCTTACAGGAGGGTGGCAGCATGGCCCAGTACGATGTGCGCTGGATCAGCAAGGCCTCAGCTCAGCAGCGCGCAGGCCGCTCTGGCCGAACCGGCCCTGGCCACTGCTACAGGTCCATCACCCTCCAAGGCATTATTTGATGTTGCAGAGAGACTTGAACTATGTGTGTCACAGGCATGGTGATTGCTGTGGTCATGCTTGTCTGAGTGTCATGCTGAGTGCAGTGAATGTCATGCTGAGTGCAGCCTGAGTGGCATGCTTGTCATCTGGGGAATTTTGCTTTCCGTGACCTGGTGCTGCTTGTGGCCAGCAGACTCTGGGTTTCTGCCGAGGCACCTCTGGGCCTGACGGCATCTTGCTGCAAAGCCATACAATCACACTGCCTCATGCGTATTTTGTGCATGCCCGAAACGTCTTGTGTAGAACTTCAAACAAATATTGAAGTCATGAGTAGCAGCTTGTGGTCAGCTAATGGCATTTTTGGCACATGGATGATGAACACACAGTGTTCACCAAATGGAAGTGTATGCTTGACAGTCAAGACCTGACAAGCATTCACCTTAACCTGTAAGCGTGGTTCATGTCAATGCATATGTACAGACTCAAATACATGTGGCTCAATGACGGCAGTTCTTGACATGTGTCCATGCTTGGTATGTGCAGGTTGTACTCATCTGCACATTTCAATGACACCTTTCCAGCACATACTCCGCCTGAGATCCTGAACACATCTCTGGAGGGCTTGGTGCTGCTCATGAAGGCCATGCATGTAGACAAGGTCGGTTTACCAGCGCCACTCCATAGTCTTTGCTGCTAAAATATGTTGCCCAGGACTTGTCATGCAGTCTCATGCATCCTGTGCATGAACTTACCCTGGAGCCAATGTTCTGCCTTACTGAGCTGCTTCTATACTACATTTCCATGTGGATACATGTGTGGCTCTGCAAGCGT
>JAABUW010006610.1_pt1 | contig 14382 bp, 12 predicted proteins | sample 5560081 | NCBI WGS metagenome assembly JAABUW01 (sample SAMN10711882, study PRJNA513363) | rock metagenome | isolation source: Antarctica rocks | place: Antarctica: Victoria Land, Knobhead sud
TCATGTAGTAGTTGCACTTGCATGCTGCAAGGGCTGGCCCTGCTGTCAGGTACATCAAGCTTGTACCGCACCATCTCAAACGCTTGCCCTTGTTCGTCTGGCTTTCTCTCCAGCCCGAATTGGCCTCACATCTGTTCGAAGCACTTGATCCTACTCATTGACGACATTGCTTCCCCACCCAACCGATCGATAAGCGCCACTTTCATGCCACCTCTTCCAACCTTGCGCTCCATATTATTGGTTTTGATTCTCCGAGAGGAGGCCGGAGATCTCCATATTCTAGAGGTCAGCCAGGGTTGCCGGCCCACTGTTGAAGGTGAATCCCACAATTATTGATGAATGCACGAGTGTGCGATAGATCCAGTCAACAGAGAAGAGAACATGTTCATGATGGACTTGCGGTCGCATATTTCGTCTCGTAATGGTTCATCTTCCTAAGGCGCCGACTACGCTTCCCACCATGACCGCGGCTTCTCTCTCCCATGCCCCCTCTTGTCCACGAGCGCCGCCAGGTCCTTGACTCCCCTTAAAGACACAATCTCTGATACTTTCCCTCACCCTTTCTCTCTGACTCCTCAGCGTCCTTGCGTTGACTCCGCCTCGAGACACCAAGTCTGAAACTCTGCCGGCCAATCCTTCCGCGAGGCTGCGCCAGAAATAGGAAGGCAGAGAAGAAGTATCTAACGCAGCCAACAACGGCTGCAAAAAGTTATCTTGATCAATTTTGCCTTCCTTTCCGGCCTCCTTGCTAGGATGTGGGAAGGGTTTGACAGTCTCGAGCAAAGTCTCAAGAGCAACAATATTCTGGCAACGAGCGGAGACTTCGAGAAGAGTGCGGTCTAAATTTGGTAGATTTTCAAGAGCTCGGGCGATTGACGCGAGCGAAGAAGTTAAAGAAGTACGAAGGTATGATTGGAGGGCTGACAGCTGCAGCTGTGGAGAGAGCAGACGAAGGGTCAGTAAGGCAGAAGTAGTCCGAGCCTTTGTCTCTTCAGACTGGGCATATGTCGCAGGACCATTTGGCGAAGGAGCAAGCGAGGACATGGAAAATTCGCGGATGATTTGTTGCCCACTACTCTGGAGGGTTGCATTTGACGGAGCGAGCAGAGAGGACTGTAAATTGGTAACGAGATGAATGTGTGACAAATGCTCCCCCTCCTCGTCAGACCCTGAAGCCGCAAGCAACTCATGGATATCAAGTAGCGTAGTCGCCGCACGAATCATAGCTCTGTGGTCGCCTTTCTTTCCCGTAGTACCACTACCGACTTCGCTCATTTGGGCCTCCAACTGTCGACCTAGCAATAGACAACGTCCCACTGCTCGCCCTATCTTCACTGTCTGCCAAAGCCTCTCAATAGCAATGCGCACCTCGTTGGAGACTTCATGTCTTTGGATCACTTCTCTTTCGAGCCTTCGGTAGCCATCAGTCAGGTTGGCAACCTGGGCCTCGACCGCAGTGACAATGTGTTGGCCAGCATCGTCCTGGTCTTTCGTATAAATCAGGAGTGGTAACGCCGACTTGGTAGTCAAGGTATGGATATGGGTGTCGATCTCTTGTATATCAAATAGGACCCTCGAAAGCGGTGTCGAGAGGTCCAGTGGTGTATCGGAAGGGTTGTTGGTTGCGAGCACAAGAGAATTGGCGAAGGACGTGGGAGAGAATTCAGGATCAAGAAAATTCTCGTAATCGATATACGACGGTTCCGAGTCTGCCATGTTGCAGCATTCTCTTCGATCGCAACTCAGAGACCCACGCACTCGGCTGTTGGAATGCTGAAAATGTTGCGCGCCAATGATTGTGGAGCAGTTGTGAATATCTTCCAAACGCGCTTTCGCGAGCCGGCAGGCGCGCCCTTCAATGATTGAGTAGGATCCGATCACTGATGCTGCACATGGTCGTTTCCTTACACCGCTCTCACAACTACGCAATCAGATGATAATGTACTGGGTCCGCTTCCAGTCCTCGGTGTTGTAAGCCTGAAACTTGATCCGTCCAACTGACTAGTTGTCTGGAATGTTGGTGCTTGCCGCATGCCTCAAACCAGCCATCGAGGCGATGCGAATCCTCTCGTGGCTTCTACTTAAGTTTGAGGAGTCTCACGTCTCAAACTGCATCTTCCCATTCGAATACTTGAACTACAAGTAGTAATTTTGACAATATGTACTTTTCTATCCTAGTTCTGTCCGCCTATTTGCTTGCAATATTCTCCCAAACGCAAGCTCAACCTCTGAGACATAATCATTACCTCCACCAACGTCACAAACATTCTCATCATCATCATCAGCCAGAGCTTTTGCCGCGAGCGTTGCCAGTCAAGCGGACCTTGAGTTCGCTTTTAGGAGGCAGTGGTCCTGAGTACAAGACTTTCCATGAGGTGGGCCAACTTAAGGACCCGAACTCTGGGAACGATGCAGCTCTCCAAGCGGACACGACTTGAAACCAGAAGACAGTAACAGCGCCAGCGTTTGTGGTGACAGAACACAAGCAACAATATCAAAACCCTGGCCGAATCCTAACGCGGTAGCACGAGCAAGTGGAGAGGTCAGACACTCTTACTTCTTGTTTTTCCGTGGCCAATTACCATAGGTTGGGACGGTTTTTGGTATCAAGATCGGTATTCGTTGCTCCCATTAGCCCCCGACACCTTGACGATCACCTCATGGACCCGACAAGCGACAATGCTATCACCAAAGCATATGGGATAAAAGATGCGATTAGGAAGGTTTTACTAAGAAGGCTTTTTACGACTCTATAGTCGAAAGTCTACTTGCAAGCCTTGTCATTGCTGCGCAGTCCTTTCGAGATGAAAGGTCCAGATTTAAAAGCACGCTGTCGAAGCAACGTATGGCAAGACGAACCAACGATGAATGGAAAAAAGGGCCAGCCCTCCTCGCTACCTCGTCCATTCCATCACCACCTCTGCATCCGTCCCTGTTTTTCACAATTCTACAAAATACACGATAGTAGTCGACAGCTCCGGCAACAATGTCTACTCCCATCACGAGAAAGACCGCACGGATTACAGGCGATATTTGGGGAATGGAAGATGCTACCGCTCTTCTCTTTCCCAAATTCGGTGCCGATGTCGTTACCAATTATTCTTCAGACGCCAGCGCTGCCGACGAGCTGCTTAAAGACCATTGGCAATGAGAATGCCTTTGCCAGCAAAGGTGATGCGGGCAGTCTCTTCCACTTTAAGCGCATGGTCTCCAAGACTGAAGCATGTCAAGAAAATCAACGTTTGAATCCCATGGGCCGGAGTTTTGTTGACGAAGAATCTCAGAGACTCTACGGAGCAGGCCTTTGACAACCTCACGCGGCTCAATGTCAAGGGCCCGTACTTTCTTGCCCAGTTTAGTCAAGTCTCATCTAGATTTTTGCAGGAAGCATCTCTCGCGGAGGGCGGGCAAAGCTGGGTTCTTGTACAAGTCCTCTTGTGGGCCATTGCTAGATCCCAGCATAAGGCCTTATATAGACCTATTCCTTAGGGCTATCGAAGGAGATGCTGAAAACGATTGCGGAACTCAATCCCAATGGGCGTATGGATACATCGGAGAAAACTGCCGAGACAATTGTGTGGCTTAGCGGGAGTCGCGTTCATGGATAAGCGGACAGATTGTACGGGCGTATGGTGGGCATGCATGGAATTTGGAGGAACATTGGGAAACCGGCATCGTTCTTAATTGGTGATGTACTGCATCTTTTTTTCCCAATAGATTCATAAATTGCCAAATCGAAAGGGTGATCTAGCAGTATATCGAGCTCTATGCCATCCAACGGCATTGCCATAGATTTGGCCCGTATGTTGTGTCCAAACAGAGTCTTTTGCCCGTTATGTAGTCGACATCTCACTCAATGACCGAACTCTCTGCGAGGTGGATACCAAGATCTGCTGGTGATTCAGCTCTGGTAGACATCGTGATCAAGGATGTAAGGATGCGGGCATCAGGAAATATGCAGACGTCGCGAGGAGAAGGGGACCCGTCGCAACTAGCAATGGCCGCTAGGCCAGATCTGATAGCCTGACGACATTGTGCGTGTCATCATACCATGAGGCTCAAACCTGACAGCTATGCTCAAGGCCGTCAAGGCGAGGGTATGAGCACTTCATTCAGACTGGCCTCAATCGAGTATACTGTTCTCCAATTTCCCAAGCGATGGCAGACATGTCCATACTTTATCAGGATTTTCATTCCCGAGATAAGGATTGATGCCACGTGCGTGGTCCTGATCCTTCCTTCACCAATCAGACTCTTGGCTGACAATTACTCTAAGGGTGCAGTCACAAGGGAGGCTACTTCCAATACAACATGATGAAGTGTGCTTCTACGCTTCTTGCTTGCGCTCCTGGGACGCGCTTTCCGCCCTGATCCGACTTCATAGTGGAACACCCAAGGACAATCTTGAGCGATAAATGTCTGCCCTGCCCAGCACCATAAGAATGTGTTGAGAAAGCCAGAGAGCATTGAAAACCTAAAATGGAAGGCCAACTCTGGTCGATATCCACATTGGGTGGGAAGAGTCATATCCTACGCCTCGAAGATATGCAAAAAGAAATGGGAATTTCTTCCTCATCCAGATAAAGTCCAAGCACGCTGCACGTTGGCGCCTGGATTCCTGGGGGATATTATTCGCGCAGTAGCTCACTTTGGCCTTTAGCCCTTGCATATCTGGCTGAAAAGAGTTCATTACGTCTATCAAAGTGCCCTTTTGCCCTGCCAGCTCCCTCGAAATACCGCAATGATGTCTAGACCGACATCGTTCGCCCCGCGTGCAGCTTTGGCGAAACTCCCAGCGCTTCCACTCCACCAGCGTCCAAGCATTGCTGCAACGAAGACGACGCCAGCAGGTATACCTATGGTCAATCCGAACCAGTCACTCACTCCCCCAGCCACACCACCGAAGCCTGAGAACATTAGAGCACCCGTCAGTGCAGATGGGGTTAAAACAAGGCTATCGATTGGCTTCAACCTAGGAGTAGAGTCCCCTCAAATACTGGAATGCGAGGCGGGGCAAGATGAGACAGGGGCAGAGCAAGAGACAAATCTTAGACTATACAACAAGGAGTATGAACTGCATGAAGAGCTGGGACGTGGAGTCTGGAGCAATGTGTACCGCGCGACTGAGCACCTCGAGGTGACGACGATACCAGAAATGTTTCTTCTATCTCCTCCAACCTCTCCAACGGACTGCTCGGCATTCGGCAGCAAGAAAATCCTGGCAATTAAGAAACCAGCACGCCGCGATGCGCATAAGATACTCGAGAATGAGGCAAGGACACTCACCTACCTCCACTCGCACAATAAAGCCTTGTATTACCTCGTTCCATTTCACGGCTTTAACGCTGCGCAGAACTCAATAGTCCTCGATGCAGTACCACTGAGTCTCGAGAGACACGCAAAATCAGCCAAAGAGCGTCCATTTTCGACGAAGACTATGTTCGACCCTGTCATTGGCGCACAAAAATGGGCGCATCTAGCGGAGAGGCTCATCAGTGGGCTGGCTTTCCTTCATAGCAAGGGATGCGTCCACGGGGACATCAAACCGGCCAACATCCTGCTGAGACTGGACGAGAACCACAAGTTGATTCCGTTGTACTGCGATTTCTCCTCATCACGAATTATCTCATCAGTTACGCCATCCGAGGATGTTGAGGAAGTAAGCGCCGTCACAGCAGATTATACCTCGCCCGAGCTCCTCGAATTACTACATAAACGCAATGACGAGCGTGCTGTAGTCACCTTTACGTCAGACGTGTTCGCCTTGGCAGTGACACTGCTGTACGCAACCCTTGGAGCAAGCCCATATGCCTGTGCTCGTATGGAATTTCAGAAGCTAGGTATGGCCAAGGAGGGAGCACCATTGGCGTATGCTAGGCGAGGAGAGCAGGCTTCGCGGGTCATGGAGAAACGAGCGGTGGAAAAGGTGCTGAAAGGGGGCTTGGCAAAAGATCCGGAGACGAGGCTTCAGGTCGAAGAATGGAAGCGCGACGTTCAGGATGTCGTGGACAGCTGGAGAGATGGAGGCTGGTCAAGAGGCGGTGAGAATCTGACCTTGTAATGAATCATGACGGTTTATGCTCGTCTAGATGAAGCCATGGCGCTGGAGATACCGAAAAGACATGTAACAATATGGAAGCTTCAGGAAAGCTCACATTCTGCTTTCTTTGTAAGTATACTATTTGCAGCAACAGGAAGAGACTAGTACTCAACGTATGAAGACACCTTTACACCCCAGGTCCCTTCTTTGGACATGTCTTCTATATTCCATTCATATCAAGATTCAAATGAGAAGGACTTTCGGCCCGTGTCTCTCGCTTGGCCTTTTCTTCTACGTTAAGGAGTACGCAAGCTCAAAGTTGGCACCGATATTCTTGTACTCAACGAGCCGCTCGAGCACTTCGTGAGTGGCGCGGGAAAGCTACTGGTCCCAAGCTACGGTACTGGGCCGACCCAGAAGCCTGGTTCTCCGTCAGCCTGGTATAGGAGCTAGCAATGTCGAGCTGTAGGCCTACTGCCGGGTTATTTCTGCGGTCATCGCGTTGATTGACAATTTCGGCTCTGTGGGCTAGAACATCAGACTCCAGAATCAGCTCCAGCGCGGTTAGTACCATGGTCAGATCTTGGGGAAAGCGTGGAAGCCCTGTCTGTATTCAACTTGACTGACGGTGGCATAGGTGATCTGCGATGGTGCGTGCATGATCATAGTATCATTCGCTACCGGAGTCAACAGCGAGTAATTCCAATAAGTGGCCCGAGTGAGTGAGTGAGAATCAGCACTATGCAATCGTGGCTTACTAGCCAGTCTCAAGGAGGCAGGTCAGAGACCTTACCAAAACCGCTCCCGAAGCAACCTGGGATGGGGCCTCCCCAGAAAGTAAATTGGACTCCACAATCAGCGTTTCCTGACGTGTCCACCTACACACTAAAGGGTCCAAAAGCCGCCATTCTTCCAGTGTCACAACTCCCAAATGGTGAAAGAGCTGCATAAGCGCCCAAACACCCATGTCTAGCCTATACCACGGATGCAGCCGCACCATCCCCGGTGAATTAGCTTCGATGTCGAGCCCACCGCAATGGTAACGCAGCGCCGCAGCCGTTCTCCCCGTGAAGGTTCCTGAGGTTCGGGATACCAAGGATGTGGTCGTTGGCTGAGAGTATGAGCTGGTCGTGACTCGAAGATTAGTGTGGTGTGGGTCGCATGTCAAGATCCGCTGGGCATGGGGGATTAGTCTTGATGCTTATTCTGGATGGAAAGCGGACTTTGCCAGGCTTCGGGAGCCTATTTGAGAACGAAAAGCATGCTGGAGGGGGTCAAAGAAGTGGTGCTGGATCTCGTGAACCTGGAGGCCAATATGCAGATCGAAATGTCTGAAAACACTATAATCTTCCAAACCTCGTGCATCTTGTGGGTTACAGCCGCGCACTTATGCATTGATACAGAGAAAACCAGCCCTTGGATTGCGCTATTCGAAGCCTAAGAAGCGTAGGTGTGGGCAAGGCTTATGCTCCAGGGGGTTCCCTAAGTGCTCTGGGTCATCGAGCTCTAGTCTCTTTATGGTGCTGTTTACCGATCTGAAGACAGATTTTCCGCATGTGTCAACTCTCACCCAAGAATCTGCGCGATTCGTCAACATTCTATTCCTTTATTCGACGTACTACGTCTTCTGTCAGCGTACACACTACCTCCCTAAGATTTAAACATCATCCTACATCCTCTTATCTTCCTGGCCTACAAAGATAATCTCATTGCAATGGAGCGGTAAGTCAACCTGAGATCTGAGTATTTCTTTAAGTTTGTTGGACTGAGAATGACACTGTTAGACCGGGCCAACAATAAACATGTTACCAGAGCCCCCGCAAAAGCCCTCGACACAGAAGTTTGACACAATGGAGCGGTAAGCCAGCCTAAAGCTGCACACCTTCTCTTGTCTTTGTACTGAAACCCGTGGGTTCAGACCCAAATCAACGTTCTATTGGGATAAGCCGGACCCAAACATCGACCCAAAATTCCCCTTAGAACACTCTTTGACACGCAGCTCTGAAACAATGGAGCGGTAAGTCTCTGCAAGAGTTGAGTACAATCTCATATTATCGGACTGAACGTGGCAGTATCAGATGTGATAGACCCATGCGAGTCGTGGATTGGGACAAGACAGACCCGGCAACAGGCCTCAGTATAGGATGTAAAGTGGCCTGCGAAATCATCGACGGCCTCGACCACCATGAGCTACACCTTTTTAATGCGCCTAGGAGAGATAATCCCGCGACAACCGCGGGCGAGCTTATTGAGACATATATGGCACTAAAGAGCCAGAAGGGAGAAATCAACGACGTGAAGTCCAAGGCGGATGATGAAGACAACGATGCGCGGGAAAACGAGGAAGAGAAAGCGTCCGCAGTTGAAGTGGTTGCAAAGGAAGAGGAATTGGAGGGTTGGACGCCGGCAAAAGAGGATGAGGTACCAGAGCCCATCATGAAGATGACTCAGATTCGGAGGAAGATCCCCTTGAAGATACAAACGTGGATGAAGTAAGAGTGGCCTCTCGAAAGTTTGTACGCAAAGGAAAGCTACAAGAAATCGGAGTTTTGGAGGGTCAATGAGCAACGAGCAGAACATGAGCGTCAGGGTTTCAGCTTCGGGGCGAAGCGGAAAATGGTATTTGCTCATAGGAGAAGGTTTTGGGGTTGCGTTTTTCATATGATGATCCTTTTTGCATAGGGGCATCGTCTGCTGGAAAGCTGACATGGACGGCAAGTCTCTCATGTATCTGGGGCGGAATTTGATGGCGTGGCGTTGGATTGGAGCCAAACATACCTTTTCCATGTGGGTACATCGAAACAATGATCAGTGGTAAAACCTCGAAGTTGTGAAGCACAAATGATAGAACATCACTAGTAATAAGGCAACATTCCGCCATACGGCATTCTGAGGGCGGAAGTTGATGGCGCAAGTTTGATGTTCCTTAAGCGGAGGAGGCTGAGAGGTTCTTCGTTCAATGGCCATATCGGACAGCTGGCTGAGGAGCGACCATGCTGATTGAATCTGGGAAAAGAAAGGATGGACTGCAGACCACCACTCCATGTGTTTCCCCCGTATCATACGGCAGGTAGTAAGGCCGTTGAAGAGAATCTTGCAAGCAGACTCTTCCCCATCGATTTCCGTGTGACCATCTTCCCTCAAGAACATACCGTCAACGAAAAGCCCTCAGTACATCTGCTGCCAATTCTGCACCTTCCCACTGCCAACCACCTTCCCTGCCACAGCAATCTGAAAGTCGTTCCCATAGAAATCGTCGCTACTCGTCACATACTCCGCCAGCCCTTGCAGCGTCGTACAGGCATCATCATACGTGAGCGATCCACAGGCTCCCGCCCCACTGGCAAGAGTCACGCTGGCATTTCCGTAATGGAAGCTGATTTGGGCCGCGGGGAAAGGGTCGGTGGGAGGCATGCGACATACTTCGGGAAGGGTGGTGATGAGCGTCATGAGGACGGAGTACGGATCTAGCTTTTCCTTGGGCGTAGAGGCGGCTAGGTAGAGGCTTGTTGCGGGATAGGTATTGGGTATGTTGTACGGGCTTTGCGCAGTCAGAGAGGCGTGCCATGTTGGGGGAAAGGTGGTCTTACGTGGAATGAGGATCTGTTGCACAGGTTTGAGCTCTGGGTTCCAGAGCAACGCCCAGCACTTGCAAGACTGGTAGGCAGAGTGAGAGTGAAAGAAGATGCATGATGATTCAAAGCAGGGATCACGTCGAGGTATGAGCCCCAGATCCTCTTGGGTACTGCATTCAACGAACCTAGGGCCAGACAGTCTCATTCATATATAGCCATGAGGGAGAGAAATCGCAGTTCGCATCAACGGTCGCTTGGAGTAGGGATACGGAACCAATGACGCGAGACGGTACTGCAGTGCAGTCTTCCATCCTTTCTGAGATATGCAAGATGTACGCGCACGCATGGAAGGCATAAGGAAATTCACTCATGACCTGCACCTATAGAGACTCTTGATATAGTCTCAGAATCTGTAGTATGATGCATGGTCGGGTAACAAAGAATTCTATGCCGAGGGTGTAGACAAACTTGGTGAAAGAAGTGGACACAACTGGTCGCTTCTTCAGAAGAGATGATGTCGATAAATTAGAAAGGATAATCCCCTACTGCTAACGTGACAATGAAATAGGCATTTCTTTTCAAACGCTCTCGCCATTCTCATGCCGGACACAAGCTAGAATCATCTGCACACTTAACCACCAGGTGCACATATGTTGGAACGAACAACCACCGTGTAACGCGAATGGCTTCAAAGAAGATGCGGGCGGGAGCGGGCTTGGCGTTCCACGTGCTGGACCAAGCCACGAGGACCTTACTCTACCTGTACTTTACAGACATGGATCCATTCCAGACATTATACGCATCTTGCGCTTGATGGATGGAAATCTCAAGTCTCTGGTTTCCTGGTCAGCCCACCGCGATGGATTCGGTTCACCAACGCCGTTCCGATCCTTCGGATTCTGATTGGTCAGGATGCTCTGCAATCTGCATGGAGGTTGCAGCTAATTCGGACTGGGGCGGGGTTGAAGCTGACATGCATCAAATGCGGCGACGGCGACCTTCAGCGTTAAAATCTTCTCTTCTTCAGTATTCGTCTGCTTTTGTGTGTGGTTTTTGATGCTATCATGTGCTTGTCGCTCGAGTCGTCGCGCTAATCCAGTGGCATGACAGTTTGGGAGCAATTTCCCAGCCTGGGCGCCTGAGACCAATTGCGCCTTTCGGGGTCTGGCGGTGTACTGATCAAAGGGCTCAAGATGCAATCGTCGACGTTTGCAACCCTGGTCTGGCTCCTGCAGTGTCTGCTGGTGGTGCACGTCTCTGGCTTTGCTCTTCTAGAGCGAGCAGCGACGCCCACCCCCATTGCCGTTGCGCCCGCACAGAATTGGTATACCCCCGTGACCCGGACTCTGCAATAGCAATGCTTACTCTCATACTCTAGGGACGGCGATGACGGCCCTTGGTCATCCTTCACCCTGCAAGTAGGCACTCCTATACAAGATGTCAGGGTGTTCGTCTCGACCGCCAACCCGGATACATGGGTGGTCCTACCACAAGGCTGCCCTACAAACGACGATACTTGTGTAGAAAACCGTGGGCGAACTTTCAACTACAATCAATCCTCGACTTGGAGCCAGCATGGCTTTTACGAGTTCGGTACGGAGCAGAATCTGAACATGTCGGTGGAAGCGGTGTTTGGAAACGATACGCTAGGCCTGGGAATACAAGGAAGCGGAGGTCCTGTACTGACAAAGCAGGTCATCGGGGCGTATTCGAGTACAGAATTTTACATAGGCATGTTGGGTCTGAATCCTGCTTCGACGAATTTCACGCCGCAGGATCAGGGAATAGCGAGCTATATGAGCACGTTGAAGGCTGGGAACTTAATACCGAGTCTCAGCTTTGGCTACACGGCAGGCAATCGATACAGTCTGAAGCAGGTACTGGGTAGTCTCACCCTAGGAGGCTATGACTCGTCGCGTTTCTCGGCCAACAATTTGACAATACCTCTTGCGCCTGACACAACAAGGGAGCTGATGGTCGGGATACAGTCAATCTCATCGGTTGACCACAGTGGAACGACAAGTAACCTTTTGCCGACCGGCATTATGTCTTTGGTTGACTCTACAGTCCCTCAGATTTGGCTCCCGATAGCGGCATGTCAGGCCTTCGAAAAGGCCTTCGGGCTGACCTTCGATCAGAAAACAGAGCTGTATCTTGTCGATAGCTCGTTGCGCACCCAACTACAAGCCCAAAACGCAAGTGTCACTTTCACGCTTGGTGCTACCGCGGCTGGCGGACAAACTACGAATATCACTCTGCCTTACGACAGTTTCGATCTACTGGTAGCGCCACCAACGCCTGGCGTGGTAAACAGTTCAAGATACTTTCCTTTGAGAAGGGCCGCCAATGAGAGCCAGTACACATTGGGACGCACATTCCTTCAAGAAGCGTGAGTGAACTATCTTGTCTTCGTTGGCCATCAATCCTAATATGTACGTAGGTATCTCACCGTAGATTGGGACCGTCGGAACTTCTCATTATCACAATGCACGTTTGAAGAGAATATGCAGCAAACGCTAGTACCAATTAAGTCGATAGGTAGCAAATCAGGCTCAGGAGGCTCCTCGACGGGCAAGACTGCTGGTATCGCAGTAGGTGTTGTAGTGGGCGTTCTCGCGATTGGCGGCGCCATCGGTGCATACTTCTTCCTCAGACATAAGAAGTACAAGAAGATCTCGGCAGCGAAATCCCGTAGCTATGATTTACCTTCTCCTGACGAAGTCATCCGTCAAGGTTACGACAAGGGAGAACTAGACTCAGGCGTTGAGAATCAAAGATTCGAAATGGCCGGCTCTGCCCCTGATCACTCCAAGCCCGAGGAGCAAGGTCCTTCAGCATGGGTGGACGAGAAGGGCAACTACCCCGGAAACCGCTCAGGCATGGCCGAAGCCGATGGCGGTGGTGTATCCGTTCCCGAGCTCACAGGATCGGCATCGCAACAGAGATTTGCACTGCGGCCGTTGCACGAGATGTACGACCCCTCAGCACCAGCCGCCGAGCTACCCGGCGACCACCCGTCGACGGGTGAGCTCCACGGTTCCAATCCGACATCGGCGGCCTCTTCACCAGGTATCTTTGCCAGGAGGAATCGTGGTAGCAATCCCGGATCGCCAATCAGTCAGACATCAAGACGTCGCTCGTTCAGGGAGCGCTTGTCAGGACGACGGGCCTCCACCCTTGATTCTCTGCCAAGTCTCGAGTCTCCCGCCCGCGGCGCTCCCTCTCCCCCAGCCAAGGACGGTGCAGCAGCGATAGGCTCCGGTCACTCAGGCGAGCCGTTCAGTCCCGTCTCGAGGCAGGGGACGTTCACGCCGGAGCCGATCTCAAGGCAGGGCACATTCACGCCTGAGCCGGTTTCGAGGCGAGGTACCTCCGACACTTTTGCGTCGCCACGATCGAACTCCAATCCCTTGTTCAGTCCAGTCTCACCCACGAGTCCGAGTCCGGAGATGCATCGTGGGATGTTTGAGCGATTACGTGGACCGGGTAAGCAAGGTCGCTAGTTGAGTCATTTGCAACTGTGTCTGGGGATCTTTGGTGGAAAAGCATTGGGGGAGGAGTTTTGCGGCTGAGCGACGGACACTCTCTCACAAGCTGAGTCATGGGATGGCTCGTTCGGCACGTGGAATTGCATTTGTTGGGAAATAGCAACGCGAAGGATATCTGTCTACAATCTTTAATCTAATTGCTATTCCGCCGTGCTATTTCGGCGCTTGAGCCAATGTCAAGGCATATCGCCCCATTTGCATTGTTGCTTGCTCGGTCATCGTCATACAAGTACCATTGTCACGAATTCATGAAGCTTAGCCAGACTGTAATCTCCCGTCGCATTAGATTAGCCGGTGATGTTGCACCGTCATGCTCGAGAACTCTCGCCTCTGCACGGGCTGCCTGGCCAAGAGGGCTAATTTGCGCATAATGGCACGCTCTATCAAAGGAGGTCCGATCAACGGGAACCTTGGCCACGTACAAGTACCTCCGGCGCCGGGTGGATAGGGTGGTGGATGGGTAGGGATAATGTCGCCGGGAGATAACTGGCCGATGTGTAGGTCCGACCGATCAACATCTCCTAGGAGATTATACCTAGTGAGAAGTAGTAGAGCATGTTTCTGGCCCCTACCATGGTCATGCTGGCGTTGTGGCACAGTGCGTGAGTAATGATCAGCCTCAGCTGCTGCAACAAACGCCTTCCGAATGGTAGCACAAATGACGCTCTAATGGATAGTCAGAAGGTTGACTGGAGCCCGTTGGTGACGGTGAGAATGAGTATAGGCGAGCGAGAAGCGTAGACCGAGGGACGAAGCACTACAACATGCTGGGACGCAATCCTATTCGACCTCTTATAAAGTGTTCCGCATTGTGGGCGGGGCATGAATGCAGCGGCGGGACCCTCGTTTTCGCCTGCGTTAGCTCTCCTCCAGGTGAAGGTCCACGACATTGTCGCTCCACACGGACGCAGGTATGCGGACGAAGGTTGCATCCATCCTGCATTTGCCATGTGTTACGGGTGGTTAGCGCTGCGTCTCACGGTTCCTACGGAAAGGGGATGTCTTTCCATCGCATGAGGTGGTGTACATTGCACAGGGTCCGGCCGTATCAGATTTCGACAGACTGAGATCGAACCGCTAGCTTGTATCTGGATTTTGCCGGCACTATGCTGTTGCCAGGGTGACCAAAAAAATAATCGTAATCGATTATTTAATCGATTACGATTTCACTCCTAGATGACTAAGCATAATCGATTATAATTATTTAATTTCCAAATAA
>JAABUW010006611.1_pt1 | contig 14380 bp, 11 predicted proteins | sample 5560081 | NCBI WGS metagenome assembly JAABUW01 (sample SAMN10711882, study PRJNA513363) | rock metagenome | isolation source: Antarctica rocks | place: Antarctica: Victoria Land, Knobhead sud
TTCTTTCTTGCGCTCGGCGAGAGAACCGATGTTGTCCCAGCCTTTCGCGCCGCTGCCAGAGTTCGGTCGTGAAGCAGAATCGTCGCTGTCGGAGAAGATGGCCAATTTAGAGCTCTTCGATTTCTTGGTTGCTGTAGATCTGCTCTGCTGAGGCGGCGCGGTAGAAGGTGAAGCGCCGGCAAACGGATCAATCTTCGCGGCCAAAGCAGGTCTGGCTGTTGGTAAAGCTGGACTTGTAGGCTCAGCAGCATCGTGTGGTCGCGCCGCGTTTCTTCGTTCGAACTCGCCGAACTTGCGCAGTAACCTTTCGACTGGCCTAGCCTCCTTCTCCAAGCCCATCTTGTAAACTTCCTCTGCCTGATTCCAGCGTCCAGCGTTCTCCAGCCATGCCGCGAATTCTTCGTAGTACAGCGCCAGTCCCTCTCCAATATCGTGGCGCGACAGGAAGACGAACGCTTCTCGCGGCGCATCGGAGAACATTCGAATATAGTGCAGCCATATTTTCAGATATCTCGGGTCGTTTCGGTAATGTGTTGAGGACTGGAAAGCTTTCGTCGCGCGTTCAAGCAAGGGTAGAAGCTGCGATTGCGGTGTTGCTTGCGCGGATGGATATGCGTCGAGTGTCCACTTCACGTAGCGATCGTACACGTCCAGAGGGTCATCCGCTTCGTCGATGTTCTGCAGCTCTTTCTCGTACTCTGCGCGTTTGCTGGAGTTCGCATCTTGTATGATCGCAGGCGAAGGATTTGCCCCCAGTAGCGGTGGTGAGTAGATCTGCGCGAGTGCCTTTGCGGAGCGGCCGCTTGGAAGTGCCTGAATGTTCTCCTTGTGCGATTCGATGATGTTGAAGTCGATCAGGTCGTCGGGGGCCGCCATCTTGCCAGGTACAGAGAACAGATGAAGGACAAGACATTGAGATTGATATCTTGAAGTTGAAGTTCGTCTGTTGTCCCTCCAAAACAAATGGCCCGTGCGCGGTTGCTACCCTTTTTCACGCTACTCTATATATATTCTCCTACCTACTCCACGACTTCTCTACACCTCTCCTGTTTGCCACCGCATCGGCTTCTGATCCGCGGGTGGCTCGGTCTGCCATGTCAAGATGAATATTGCGGAGATCTGTGATAGCCACGGTCGAGTACAATGGCGGCGTAGCTCGTATCTCGTCCCGAAGCCAGTGTCCAAACCCGTAAGCAGCGATGCTCGCCGAGAACGTCTACTGTAGGCCACCTGCAAGATAGAGTCTACACGCGCAGCTGCCTACCTTACACAGCGCCAGTGCGCCTTCAACAACCCACAGCCGAACACCGCAGTGTCGACGATCGCTCGTGCTCGCAGCAGTCTATCAAGGCCATGTTACACCTCCAGCCACCTTATATTGACGCCAATTTGTGGTACGCTTCACACCACAACCGGGAAATATCCCGGATCCTCACGCCTCTCTCCTGCCCGAGGCGACCTCTCGTGGCGGCGTGAACCTCTGCGATGGTGGCGATGCTGACGCTGTGAGCTTCCGTGCCGGCTTCTACGGTGATGTTGGCTGCATCGATGCTTACGAGAACGCTGTTCCTGCACCTCCTCCTTCTCCGTCTCTCCTCCTCGAAAGGCATTGAAGACTCCCAAAGCCAACGACAGCAAGCCCAACCTGCCAGTCCCAAAGTCGCCCCGGTCGAGGCGATACCCGAGCTGACGTGGCGCTGAAGCGTCTTCCGGCAGTGGTGTGCTCCGTGTCTGCAGCCCGGCGTAGACGTATGTGACCACAACAGCCATTTCTTCCAGCACGCTCATGCATAACGACGCTGTCGTCGACCCCGTGACTGGGTTGAATGTTGAGGTGTTTGAGAATGCCGCGCAGAGTGAGTAGACGATGTGGATCAGGATGAAGGGCAAAGCGAGCACCACTGCTTTGATGAAGATGCGCTCTTGGTCTGGAACCTTGTGGCGGCTGACGACAGCGATGAGTGCCAGGATGCACAGCATTATGAACACGACAAGGTAGAGGATGATGCCGGCGCGGACGGTTGACTCTTGGTCGATCAGGGTCGGGTTGGGAGCTGAAGTGGCGCCGACGATGCAGAGGATGAAAGCGATGACGGCGGGTACTTGCACGATCCTGAGGATGAATAGCTGGAAGACGATGCTCCAGAACTGGGAGAGAAGGGAGTAGCAGCTTCGCAGGGTCAGTTTGCTGCTCTCTTGTCTTTAGACTGGGTGGCACTGCTTACATCCTTGACAGCAGCCCCAGCGACGACAGCAACAACGGTGCAGTGCCCATCAGCGTACACACCAGCGCGATCGTCTCCGCAGTATCATTCTCGTGCGCGATAGTGGCCTACTGGGCGCAGCTGCCAATGAGACGGGTCAAGCAGAATGTAACGAGGAAGAACCATCCGGACGACTTTTGGAAGCCATGGCGACAGCAGATGTAGACGGACGCGAAGAGGGCGGGAGTGTAGTAGACGACCTTCCAGATAGCGATGCCGTCGGGATATGTGACGGAGCCCATTGTTGTTGCTATTAAGGAAGCTAATATGTGAAGCAGAGGTGGTGTATGTTGCAAGACATATTGCTGCACTTATGAGTTTTGCTGCTCACGCCGAGTTCTTGGTTCGACGCCATTTGCGACCAACTGCGATACGGCGTTTCTACAACCGCTATGGCGTATAGCAAAGTATTCACCTATGACAACGCAGTAGCCGTGAGCGAGCAATACTGTCGTTGGACGAGCGCGTCGTCAGCTCCAGAGGTGTACGAGTGTATCTCGCTGCAAGTCTTCCCTGGACGATCAGTTGTCGGGAGAGTGGTGCGCGTTCGATATCACGTCGGTTGGAGCAGTATAGGCGCAGTCTATGCCGGAACAGCTGCCAACGCGGAACGGATGCCTCTTTCGGACGGATGCAAGCTAAGCCCTACTGCAGGACGCAACAATAAGCACAACCAAGCATGAAACCAAGCACGCCAAGCTCATAGACATCGACGTGTCTATCGCGACGACGGCCACATTGGGCGCGTATAGAGCAGATGCAGGCTGAGGAACGACCCACGTTCACGCGTCACCGTAACGTGCCTTATGAGATCGAACTCCCAACAACTCAGTCTAGCACCAGATAACTTCCCGTCGAATTCACATCGATTTGCTTACAGACTCACACTCCAGGAGTGCTTCTATCCTTTAACCCTTCCCACCACACACACCTCTCCAACAACGACCTAATGGGCATCATCAAAACCGCAATGATGTCTGGCGCAGCTATGTACGGCGTCCACGAGATCTCCAAAGGTGTCGAGCGCCGTCACAGCAGCCAGCAGTCTTATTCCCAACCACAACAACAATACCGAGACTACCAACCCCAAGGGCCAGCCCCACGTCAGCTAGCCAGCCAGGACTACCAATACCAATACCAGGAGCGCGAAGTCAACGACTACGATCAGACATCGCCACCACCTTACTACAGGCGCATGATTTCGGAGCAGCCAGCATATAACGAAGACGCCAACTTCCAAAACGGTGGATACCGTCAACAGCCTCCTCAACAGCAGTACATGTACGAGGAGCAGAACGACCAGTTCCCTGGACCGTCATACCAGCGCGCGCCACCATATCAGAGAGCTGGACCGCCTCGTTATGCCGGACCTGGGCAGGGACCCCCGGAGCACTATGGCGTGCAACAGCAGCGAGGCTTCGTGGAACCGTATCCTGTCGATGACCCACAGCAGGGATCGTCATCCTGCCGCAGAGGCCGCAACGGCCTTGTCTCCCAGGCGGTACAGTTTGCCTCGTCGCAGGGTGGCAGTTTGGTCGGTGGAAGGAACAGAGGTAAGGGTGAGAGCGCACAGGAGTTCTTAGTGGTTTGATGGAGAAGTGAGGACGGGTTGTCGGATGGTGTGGATGATGGGATGTAGCTGTGGTTTCTGAGTCACTTTGGGAAGGATGGTTGTCGGTGCTATGGTTGCGTTGGTGCTCGTTGTTGGGTTTGGCTCTTACGCATAGGAATGTGTTCTGTATCATTTGAACCGTTGGCTTGTATCATTATCGTTGGTTATCTAAGGCGCATAGACGATTAAGCGAACACACATCTTTCATCGCAACTCCAAGCTCCGTCAACAAGAGACATTTAGCGATTACCAAAATATCTAGTTTGCTTCTCGTGCGACACCATCTGTCGGTGAACAAATTGTCGAAGGATTGTTTGAGTTGCGATCTGGGGAGTAATCACGACACTGGTCGTGACGGCTCAATGGCTCGCGACGTCGCCTTACGCGGCCACCGTGATTCACGCGTGCACGATATCGATCGCTGCTGACAGAGCATTTTGAGCCTTCCTAGCAATCTCCTACACGAACGAACTTCACATGCGCAAGTCATTCACTAGGAGCAACTTCCACCTTGAGACTAGCTCTGTTCGCGAAAACGGGATCTTCGGCATCCGGCTCCTCGCCCTTGGGAGAGCCCTAGCGAGATTCTATTTCAGCCCAGGGCTATGCTGACAACGATGCAAGACGGGTTGCGTCTCCTACGAAGACGACTAGCTGTGCGCTGTACCTGCTTTCCGTGGAGCCAGCTGAATTCAATGGATATGACGGGTCAGCCGGCGTAGCGACACTTCACGCTCGAGGCGATACCGTAGTGCAGAGATCGGCTCAGAAATAACAGGTTGCGGCAAGAAGGCATGTGCGAATGCTCGAGCCATGGGTGGAGGTCGCTCAGTGAAATGAGACTATCTCTTCGTTGTAACCACTCCCAGTCCAACGACGTTCAGCAAAGTGACAAAAACCGCTCATCACTCAGGCGTACGACATCGAGATGGTATTCGAAGGAAAGCCATCCCTTGGATGTGAGCGTTGCCGCGGGCGGCGGATCAAGGTAAATAACCCGACAAGAAACATTAGCTAGATCACGACTAATGTCGTTCGAAGTGCGATACACAACGCCCAGAATGTGGCTTGTGTGCAAGACTCGGCCATATCTGCCGCTACCGTAGTGTGAACGAGCTCATGTTCCGCGACGAAACATCGAAAACCATCGTTAAAGTCCGCAAGAAGCAATGCATGCGGAGCGGTACCGAAACGGCCCGTGGATGCTCGACGCGTACGGCGGACTGAGTCGACCCAAAAGGACATGGAATTAAAAGTGAATGTAATTGGCTCCACAACGCAAGGATCAAATGCTATAAGTCACCGGCGTAATACTAGATCAAAAGGAGTAGTAGAGTACCTACAGGGTGGTAGCAAAAAGGACTGTAATCCCTGCAATGTAGAACGGGTAAGCTAGGCCTAACTTAAATTAAGGTTACGGCTAATCACGGATAGCGGACGCTAGACAAGCAAACCCTAGTCGCGTTAGCTAATTACGTGCAAAGCTACAAGTCGCGGCTTTAGCTGTCTATCTATCTATCTATCTGTTTTCTATCTATAGTACGCGTCGAAAAGTTAAGATAGAACCAAAATAGATAGACAGATAGACAGCTAAAGTCGCGACTCGCAGCTTTATACGTAATTAGCTAACGCGACTAGGGTTTACTTATCTAGCGTCCGCCATCCGTAATTAGCCGTAACCTTAATTTAAGTTAGGCCTAGCTTACCCGTTCTAGAAGATGAGATGGAATTTGTACGTACGTATTCACCTCTCCTTACTTCGCCTACATTACTATATCCAGACTAGTTAATAACGACTAAGGGAGCGTTATGCAGACTATTCGCATTACGTAGTTACAAAAAAAAAAGAGCTCTAACTAGCGTCGTCGACGCCACCGTGCTAGTCAAGCTATTTTAATTCCATGTCCTTTTGGGTCGACTCAGTCCGCCGTAGACGCGGGTGACTTTACACATAAGCCGGCCTGACGTCCAGGAGAATGAAGCCCGGCACACCTCTCTCGCGACAAGGCGACTGAGCGACTCTCTTCCGGATGTGGCGATCCATCGATGGGTCACCAAATATGTCCTGGGCAGCCACCTCGAATTCATCACATCTTTGTGGAAGGCCAACTACTCAAGGGAGCCATAACGGTCAGCTGTGACATCGGTGGCATTGGCGAGCTTCGCGAACGAGCTAGGTTGGCAACACCTGTCCGGGCTGGCCTTGCAGCACTACAACCGCGCGATCTGTCAGACTCAGAAGGCCATACAGGACCCGAAGAGCGCTGATGCAGACGACGCTTTGGCGGCAGTCCTGCTGCTCTCGTCGTTCGAGACAGTTTCCACCGATGTAGCCTTTTGTACCAAGAACTGGACTCTGCATGTTCGTGGCACCTGCGCGTTGTCGAGAGCCAGGGGAGCAACCTTGCTCGATACTGCCTTTGGCCGGAAGATGTTTATGCAGGTCGTCGGGAGCGTTCAGGTGGACTGCATACAATCGCGGACGAGACTTCCTGAGCCGCTGCAAGCTGTGATGAAGCTAATGGCTGACTCACACCTCTCGGGTCCTCGGCAAGGCTTGCAGCGTATAGTGGGTGGACTCATCAACCTTCGAGCTTCCGTCGCTGAGGGCGAGAGCACCCAAGCATCTGAGGTCATTGACGTGGCGATGCGATTAGACAAGGAGGCTCAACTACTCGAATCGAGCATGCATATGCATCCAGAATACAGATATACTGTTCTCCAGGCAGATGGCATCGACACATGCGGCGAAACCCGGCATCTATACCCAAGCACCAGCGCCACGCTCATATGGAACTCGGTCCGAATGCTTCGGATAGTGTTCAACGATGTCGTGGTATCGCAGCTGTCTGAGTCCGAAGTGCAGGTAGATGGGTCCGCTGCTGCACTTCGTGTATGTAAAGCTAGGGCAACGGTATCCAGAATCTGCCTCGAGATCTGTGAAAGCGCCCCACGAGCTGCTGTACTGGACACAGGACACGATGCCTTTGACCACGTCGCTGCCATCAACTTCTCGATTTGGCCGCTGTTCAAGGCTGGGTCTGCCGCTCTCGCTCCTGCGGTGGTTCGTGATCGTGCATTGGCGAAGCTGACAGAGTTGGGCCATAGGCATCATGTCCAGAGAGCGTGTATCGCGGCCGAGCAACTCAAGCGGAGGGACCATGATGATGTGTGGATGCATATTAATCATATGTTCTAGATTGGTGAGAGACGCAATAGATGCGGCAATGCTTCAGTTAGAGAACTATCGAACGTGTCCTGCATCATTCTTCTTAGATGAACACATGAATCGAAGACATACCTACTTTCGGTCTCCTGTATAACGGCCAACGGCATTGATGGTCGTGTAGTACGTCGTGGTATTTGAATATGGACTCTTGTCTAGAACATTTGGCTGCCTCTCTCAGTAGCTCTTGCCTTATGTCTCTCGTCGTACCTGCCTCGTTCGAACATCGCACCTGCCTCTCGACCGTCGCACCTGCCTCGCCTGACAGTTTTGCGCGGGCCGACGCACTAGCGCTTCCGAGAAAAATTCTGCTCAGATTCGCCGTCGAAATCTGACGAACTTAACCTCCTTCCCCCAGCTCCCTTGTGCGTACCAAATCCATCCGCACATTCATATCACCTTCAACTGACAACATCTCCAGTGCCTTTTGGCTTAGGTATGTCCTACACACCCCCACACGACGACGACACCTGCTGATGCCCCCACGGATCAAGTGTAGTATCTGTTCTTTTCAGGTATGTCCTCTCCTACCATCACATCTACTTGTACGATGGTGTGCTAATGGACCGTAGTTTAATCTCTGGAACGAGTCTACGGACTCTCTAAGATTAATCTTATTTTTGAACCTCGTCGTCGCACCGCTGGGCTTGCTCATGTGCGATGGCACCGTGTCCTTGGTATAGCACTACCTCCTTGCGACGCGAACCACCTTTTCATCAGACCACGAGCTTCATAGCTTGCGCCTGGAGAAGAGCCTCTCCATTCCATCACCTTCACTGAGTTCACCGCATTCTCCTTGCTCGGCACGGCAGAGAATTCTCTGCTTTGAGAGCTTCCTCGCGGCGTAACAGGACCACGGCGCCGCGGGATTCTACAGGTATGGCTGTATTAACGTGTGCAACATCGTGTCAGAGCCGCTATCTTTACCACGTTCAAGGACCCGTCTGTCTGTGAAGTGAGGGAGGAGCTCCGAAGACAACACCTTCGTCCCGCGGAAGCTGGTATACGTAGTATCCCGCGGCCACCTCACTCGAGCAGTCTGCAATGCCGCGAATCGGGACACGCTGAGCAGATCTCGCATCGCCAGGGACCAAAAGCCACCATCGACCTGGCAGCTGCACGATGACGACGGTGCCTCGATCGGCGAAAGCCAATATCAAGGAAGCTGTCAAGCCCAAAGAACGGCTATATAGATATGGCGACGAAGCCACTGGCGAAGGATGGAACGCATCCCGAGTTCCTGCTCACGCCTGTTGAGCCTCTTGAACCGTCACCAGTAAGTCTACAGTCACCACACCCCGCAGCAATGGCTGACAGCTCGAAGTGCCTCCGTCCCTACTCCATATTATGCGACATGGGCAAGGCTACCACTCAATAGCAGAGGATGGTCACAGCATACGCGACCCTTCCCTGACACCACAGGGTGAAGAGCAATGCCGCCAACGCCGTGAAGCCTTTACCTGGCATGACAATGTCTGTCTTCGACCTACCACCTTCATCATACTTCTCTCTGACTGATTCCTACAGATCGAACTCCGCCTCGCCTCCCCCTCCGCCGCGCCCTCCAAACCTGCGCCCTTACCTTCCAACCCGCAGTCTCGCGCGGCCTGAAAGTTATCGCCCTACCCTACGCTGAAGAAGCCAGCGATGCTCCCTGCGACACCGGCTCCGAGCTCGACCTCCTGCAAGCCGAGTTCCCGGAACACATCGACTTCGACAACGTCAAGCACGGCTGGTGGGTCCATGAAGGCGAATATGCTTTCGACCCCGCCGCCCTCATAGCCCGCGCCGCCAAACTCCGACGATGGATCAAGCAGCGACCAGAGAAAGAGGTGGTGCTGGTCGCGCGCGGGTTCTTCAACCATTTTCTGACTGGCGACGTGGATAAGGAGGGAAATCAGAAAACGCCATGGTGGGAGGAGACGGAGCTGAGGACGTTTAGATTTGTCGAGGACGGGGAGGAGGCGGATCCGGCATTCTATGGTGGTGGAAGGACGGTTGATGGGGAGGATGCGGCGATGATTCGGGAGACGGAGGAGAGTTTGAAAAGGATGGGTGACAAGACGGCGAAGGGCAAGGCTGAGGGTGTGAAGAATGTCAATAATCCACAGGAGAGGAGGGAGAGTTTGGCGAACTATGAAGTGAACAGCGAGATCGAGGTAGCGGCGTAAGTGTTGGAAAGCACTGGCGAAATTTTGGACAAATGTATGCCTTTTCGAACAGATATGGGTACATTATCTGTAGAGAAATGGAGACCTATCAACGTTGAGCTGAACGTCGCTGTGCCGCGTTCAGATGTTATGCCGACCACCTCTGCTCGCACGACGGAGACTTGGCCGAGCAGCCACCTCACAGCAATTCTGGCACAGAATACCTTATGCTCTTGAATGCAGCCGGTCGGCCCCCGAAGACACGAACAATCACGAAATTATTTCGACAGATTCGTACGTGAGCTAGCGCTGTCCAGAGCTGACCAATGACACCAAGCGCCGGTTCTCGAATATGAGAACCACCATTAAGCAGCTGAGCAACGCCTGTAGAAGCACCACCTCCCTCAAATCCTCGGAGAACACCCAGTCCAGACCGGCGGAGCTCAACAGAGCCTTCCGCAGCTGAAGTAGTGGAGGTGGTCGATAGAAACATCAAGTGCCGCCTCTCCAAGATGTGAAGAGCAACTACTTAGGGGTAGGTGATTTGCACACGAGCTAGCGCCGGCTATACCCAACGAATGAAAGCGCTTAGATTGTTCTCCAAGTTATCGAGTTATCGTCGTCCTTTCAGCAGAAGATCAGGAGCTGTAGTGGCAGCAGACAAATTCCAAAGCTGGAGAACTTCCACCACCGACCGGTCGAGCACCGCAGAGGCCGCAGCAGCTGGAATGCTTGAGGTGGTCGATAAAATTCGTATCTGCCTGTTCTCGAAGACGCGAAGAGAAGCACGACCTCATCTGCCCTTTTTGCATCGCAGCTAGTGTCGAATGCTGTTGACCAATGAGCGCGCCTGGAATCCTGAAATCTGAAATCATTCTCCGAGTGTCTCCAAATCTTGAGTGGATGATCGAGGTGTGTAGTTGCAGCAACTCTGCCTCAAGAAGGGGGGACACCTCCGACCCTCGCAACCAGACCAGTGCAACAGCTCAGAGGATTTTGGATCTCAAGCTCTCGACCTGGCCGAAATATCCATCGGCGCCCCTTCTCCGAGTTGCGAAGAGACAGGGATGCAGAAATGTGATTTTTGCACACGAGCTAGCGTCGTTCACAAGCTGCCCAATAAGCGCGCTGAAAACGGCTGACTGTTCTCAGAGAATCTTCACCTTTTCGACACCATATCAGGAACTGTAGTGGCACCAACGCTGTCAGCAGAACGGAGAACGTCCACACCAGACCAACAGAGCTATCCAGAGGGTCTGGACATCTCAAATTTCGACGCGGACGGAAATTTGAAGCAGTGCCCCTTCTCCGAAAGGCAGACAGCGACCAACAAGATTTGCAGTTTTTGCACATCGGCTAGCGGCGGATACTACCGAGCCAATCAATGCGCTTCAAAAATTTGGAAGTGCTGTCAGGACCAATATACATGGAGGTGACTTTCACCTATTTACATCTACACACCCCAGCACCCATTTCTAATTAGTCGAAGGTGATCTTCGTAGCCTTCTTCATCTCCCCACCATCATCCTTATAGAAAGCACCATACGCATCATGCGTCTTCTTCTTCACCGTCGTGCCGAACTTCAGCAACTCCTCGGGTACAGGTTGGCCTGCGGCTTTGAGCACATTGATGAGAGCGCCCGACAGGCCCTTTTCGTTCTGCGTGAAGAGTGTGATGGCTTTGCCTGTTTGGCCTGCTCGTCCGGTTCTGGTCCATGTTAGTACTAGACCGCAGTATGACTAGGATATAGAGGGAGACCTACCGTCCAATACGATGCACATAATCCTCCACCGTCAGCGGGAAAGTGACATTGATCACCACCTTCACGGCTGGGATGTCTAAGCCACGAGCAGCGACGTCCGTAGCGACGAGGCACGGCACTTTGCCTGTCTTGAATAAGTCCAGACTTTCGGTCCGCTTCTGCTGGTTCAGGTCGCCGTGAATACCTGCTACGGGGAAGCCCCTTCGGCGGATGAACTCTTCGATGCGGGTTGCCTCTTTCTTGTACAGGCAGAAGACGAGGATACGATCATTCTTGTTCTTGCCGGACTGATACTGCTTGAGCAGCTCGATGAGGCGGCCTTGCTTCTGCATCTCTTCGATAACTTCGACTTCCTGCGAGATGCGAACGTTGGCGCGAAGTTCGCCAGAAGCATTGTCGCCGATGGTTACTTTGACGGGCGTGGTCATGAATGTGCTTGCGAGATCGCGCACGGATTGTGGCCATGTTGCGGTGAACATGAGTGTCTGACGACCTGTTGGCGAAGTCTGGGAGATGATTTTGCGGACGTCGTCTTCAAATCCCGTGTCCAGCATGCGATCTGCTTCATCAAGGACAAGATACGTAGATTCGGAGAGATCGATAGCGCCTTCCTGGATGAAGTCGTTCAGTCTACCAGGTGTAGCCACCAGGATATTGGTGCCTCGGAGCATCTCTCTCTGAATATCCTTGTGAACGCCTCCATATACACAGGTGACCTTCAGGTGCGCTGGCTTCGCAAGCTCGCTCAGCTGCTCGTGGATCTGCATCGCCAGCTCGCGTGTTGGGCTGACCATACACGCGCTGATGGATTGTCGTTGCTTCCTGCTCATACTCTCAATGTGTCGTATGCATGGTAGACCAAATGCCAGTGTCTTGCCGGATCCAGTCTCCGCGACACCCACGACATCTCTGCCCGCCAGAAGGTATGGCCAGCATGCGGACTGGATAGGCGTTGGAGATTTGAACGCGGCGAACGGAGCGCGGTCGGCTTCATCTTTAACTGGCAGGTACTTGAACGATGTGATGGGCCGGTATGATTGCTTGAGAGGGTCGTCGATGCTCAGCGCAAGGTCCGCAACAAATTTGTCGATTTCGGCTTGAGGTAGTGCGGAAAGCTCGCTATGTTCTGTGTATCCTTGCTTCGGTTTTGAATCATCCGGGCTGGCGTCCCATACTGACTCTAGATCTTTGGCCTCCTGTGCTGCTTTCGCCGCCCGCTTCAACGCCTTCTTCTCTTCTTTCGAGGCCGCGCTCGAGTAGCCCGAATCTTTCACCACATCACCATTCGAATCCTGCAACTTGGCCTGCTCTTTCTTCGCCCGTTTCAGAGCCTTGCGCTCTTCCTTGGACAGCCCCTTCTTCGCACTTTCGTCCCCATTAACCACCTCCTCCTTTGCCACAGCTACGTCCGCAATTTCAGCAGCAGCATTGGGAGGAGCAGCAGCAGGCTTGTCGAGTCTGTGCTTCTTTTCCTTCTTGGCCTTCTTGATCGCCCGTTCTGGAACAGCCTCCTCGCTTTCGTTGACACGTTTCGCCATTGTGATCCTATGTGCTGTGTACGTATCTCACAAGCACAGTTGAATGTTCCGCGCGCCTCCAACACCAGCAGAGACTTTTCACGCGAAATTCTGCAGAACCCCGGACAAACTCTCATTCGGCTAAATCGGAAAGACGGAGCTAGACCAACAGCTGTCCCACTAAGGATCCACCTCGTTGCGCCATGTGGCCTCTGGTGGTGTGTCTGCCGCCTTCGCTTGGGCTTCTCGAACACCTCGCGACCTGCAGCTCGACTGCTCATGCATCTCCAGGCCTCCAATGTGGTCGAAATGCGGGATGGTGCTGTGCGGCCCTGTCAAATGTCAGCGACGTACGGACGCCACCCACACCCTAGACCACCACCTCTCGGCGCGAGCCCGGTCAAGAGAGCAGTCTTCCCCTCGGTTCGCTTCGTTCATTTCCCACGCGTAGATCACCCTGGGGCTCCATGATCCGCTTCTCCAGGTTGTTGGACTTCGTAGAAATTACCGTGGCGATTAACTACTAGTATGAAGAAGTTCTTCTACTCTTTCCCCATCGATATGGATCCAGGTCTTACCAGCGATAATCAGCCCAGCGACTCTGAGCAGTCCGAGATGCGGCCGCCACTGAAGCGTGCCCGCTCGTCCTACGAGAAGAATGGGCAGGTCAAGAATGTGGACAGTGGGAGCGAGGAGGCGAATTTGAGAGCGTTGAGTGATCCACTGGACTACCCTCGACGGCGTGCGACTATTGCGTGTGAGATCTGTAGGAGCAGGAAGTCTCGCTGTGATGGCGCGAGGCCGAAATGTCGACTCTGCTCGGAGCTCAATGCGGACTGCGTATATCGTGAGCCTGGGATCAAGCTCGATGCTGGAGACAAGCTGATCTTGGAGCAACTGTCACGAATCGAGGGACTGCTACAGTCAAAACTTACTACTCCGACCAGTGCGGGAGGACAGCTGGGAGGACCAATTTCTCCAGCTACAAGCAATACTGCATCCACCGGGCCTGACGAGATGGGTGGTCTCAAACGTCTTAGCACAACCAGCGCTGGACCACAGAGCGCGCCGCCACTTCCTTTAAATGGCTTCGGCACATGGTCTGCGAACATCTCTACTATGCCTAAGAGCCACACAACGCCGGCACTGCATCTTCTACAATGGCCGGTTATCAAAGACCTCATCTCACGACCATGCGATCCACAAGTTCTCATGCAACTAGAGATGGCACGACCACCACTAGACTTCGGCACCCATTACTCCCTCGATCTCTCAAACGTGACACCCTACGTCCACGCTTTCTTCGACCGAGTCAACGGCTGGTACGCCGTGGTCGACCCCAACGTCTGGCACACCCACTACCGCACCGCCATGTCCCAAGGCTTCCGCACCGGCCCGGAAAGCTGCATCTGCCTCCTCGTCCTCGCCCTCGGCCAAGCCGCCCACTACGGCCAAAGCATCTCCCGCGTCCCTCCCGACCAGCTCGCCCCAGGGATGTCCTACTTCGCCGCCGCCTGGACCCTCCTCCCCAACCTCATCACCCGCAACGACATCCTCTCCGCGCAATGCCACATCCTCGCGGCCGCCTACATGATGTACCTCGTCCGCCCGCTCGAAGCCTGGAACCTCCTCTACAACTCCTCCATGAAGCTCCAACTCCTCCTCTCCTCCACCGAAAACATCCCTATCCCGCACAAAGAGCTCTCGGAGCGCGTCTACTGGAACGCCCTAATGATCGAATCCGACCTCCTCGCCGAACTCGACCTCCCCCACTCCGGCGTCGTCCAATTCGAAGAGTCCATGCGCCTCCCCCGCTCCTTCCCCTACGACGCCGCCACAGCATCCGGC
>JAABUW010006614.1_pt1 | contig 14373 bp, 17 predicted proteins | sample 5560081 | NCBI WGS metagenome assembly JAABUW01 (sample SAMN10711882, study PRJNA513363) | rock metagenome | isolation source: Antarctica rocks | place: Antarctica: Victoria Land, Knobhead sud
TTTTGTAGCTAAGTAGCTAATCGCAGCTCGGCTCACCGCGGAGTTGGCTGGCGCAACGGCAAGTCAACTCCGCAGCCCGACCCCCGAAAGCCAGCCGCGGAGCGGCGTATCCGTTTCATCCGTTAAGTCAGTTTGAATCTGCGGTAGCGATGGTGGCGATGCTGATGGCGCGGGCACCGGCGGCGAGCAGGGCCGCGCCGCAGGCTTCGAGGGTAGCACCGGTAGTCAGCACGTCATCGACCAGCAGGATATGGCGACCGGCCACGGCCGCCGGGTCAGCTACCTCAAATACCGTGGCCACGTTTTGCCAGCGCTCGGCGCGGCCCTTGCGCGTTTGGGAAGCGGTGTGCGCGGTGCGACGCAGCGCGTGAGCCGCGCTGGGGCAGGGTAGGGCGGCCGCCAGGCCCGTGGCAAAGGCTTCGGCCTGGTTGTAGCCCCGGCGGGCCAGCTTGCGCCGGTGGAGCGGCACCGGCACAATAAGCTCAAACTCGGGGCCCAGGCCAGCGGCGGCCAGCTCGGCGCCGTAGAGCTGGCCCAGCGCCTGCCCTACCCCCGCCTGGCCCTGGTACTTGAGCTGATGCAGTAGCTGCTGCACCCGGCCGTGACGCTGGAAGCGCAGGTAGCTGAGCGTGTGCCGCACGGGCAGCTTGCCCCAGAAGCGCCGGGCCAGCGGGTTGCGCGCGGGCGGCAGCAAGTGGTAGTCGGTGTAGGGCAGCTCGGCGCGGCAGGGGGTACACAGGTGCGCCTCGCCGGCCACCAGCGGCGCGCGGCACGCCAGGCAGGGCCGGGGGAAAAACAGGGCCAGCAAGTCGGCCAGGAGGGGACGCAGCATCTTTTTGGGCAGTTGGTGGTTGAGCATAGCTGGCCGGGCCAGTGGGCCGAAGCGCCCCTACCCCCGTCCTTTGCGGTGGGGTAGGCCCCGCGGCGGCCTAAGATACTGCCGGGCAGCGGCTCAGGTAGATTTTGCTTCATTTACTCATTCTTATAGTTTATCCGTGTCTCTCACCACCGATTTTAACGACTACCGCCAGCGCATGAACGAGCGCGTGCTGGCCTACAACAACAAGGTTATCAAGCGCTTTTTCAACCTCGACACTAATGCCTACCAAGCCGGCGCGGTGCCGGTGAAGGTGAAGGAGATGCTGGGCCTGGCCTGCTCGCTGGTGCTGCGCTGCGACGACTGCGTGAAGTACCACCTCGGCAAATGCCACGAAGAGGGCCTCACCGACGACGAAGTATTCGAGGTCTTCTCCATTGCCAACCTCATCGGGGGCAGCATCGTGATTCCGCACTTCCGCCGGGCCGTGGAATACTGGGAAGTATTGCGCGCCGAGGCTGCCCTGGGCGCACCGGGCACACACCAGGCCGCTACTCACCCGCCCCATGAGCACTAGCAGCCCTACCCCCCCCGCCGGGGCCGGCGAGAGCGAGGCCGAGTTCAACGAGCGCTGGGAGACGCTGCTGGTCGCTATGCAGGAGCGCTTTGGCCGGCGGCCCGACCTCAACGCCCTGCTGCTGCTCATTGGGGTGCAGGAGCTGGGGCAAGGCGTGGCGGCCTTCACCAAAGAGCAGAAGCAGGACCTGATGCATATCGCCACCTGCAAGCTCTTTAGCCAGAGCGGCCACTACGCGTTAGAGCGCGTGGATGAAGAGGGCTGGCCCCACTACCAGCTCGTGGTACCCGTGCCCTTCGCTAATCTTAAGGAGCAGGAACGGATGCTGAAATGGCACATCCTGGAATATTTTGACGAGTTAGATTAATTCCTGATTGCTGCTTATTGACTGTTTGTCATTGCGAGCAGCGCGAAGCAATGACAAACAGTCAATAAGCAGCAATCGAACAAATGAAAGTCGTTTCCTATAACCTCAACGGCCTGCGCTCGGCGCTGAGCAAGGGGCTGCTCGACTGGGTGGCCGCTACCCGGCCCGACGTGCTGTGCGTGCAGGAAATAAAAGCCGGCACTACCCCCCTCGACGTGAGTGGCCTGGCCGCGCTGGGCTACCACGCCTACCTGCACCCCGCCCGCAAGCCGGGCTACAGCGGCGTGGCCACCTTCAGCCTGACTGAGCCCAGGGCCGTGGTAACGGGCTGCGGCGAACCGCTGTATGATGACGAAGGCCGCGTGCTACGGCTTGATTTTGAGCACGTATCGGTGCTGAATACCTACATGCCTTCGGGCACCAGCGGGCCGGTGCGGCAGGCGTTTAAGGTAGCGTGGCTGCACTGGTTCCGGGCCTACGTGGCGGGGCTGCGCCAAGATGCGGCCGTGCCGCCGCTCGTTATCGGGGGCGATTTTAACTGCTGCCAGACGGCCATCGACCTGCACAACCCTAAAGCCAACCAGCACAGCCCCGGCTACACGCCCGAGGAGCGCCAGTGGTTTGGCGAGCTGCTGGCCGATGGCTACCTCGATTCCTTTCGGCACCTGCACCCCGAGGCGCCGCACCACTACTCGTGGTGGAGCTACCGGGCCGGCTCGCGGGCGCGCAACGTGGGCTGGCGCCTCGACCACCTGCTGCTCGACCAGGCGCTGCTGCCCCGGCTGCGCGGGTCCGGCCTCTGGCCCGACGCCGTGCACTCGGACCACTGCCCCGCCTGGGTCGAGTTGGCCGGCTAGCGAGGGGATAGGCCCCGCATAACAACGCCCCGTGGCTACCAGAGCCACGGGGCGTTGTCGTTTGCAGAAAGGGTGAGTGGTGTAGGGGGGATTAGTGGCCAGCTACGACCAGCCGCTGCGCCGATACCGTGTGGCCGGTATCATCGTGCAGCACCACGTGGTAGAGGCCCGCGGCCAGCCCGGCGGTGCGGATGGTAGTGGCCGCCGTGCCGGCTTCGCTACCTACCACGTGGCTGCTCAGCAGCTCACCCACGCCCGAGTAAAGGCTGACCATGTAGCCGGCGGCCAGGGCCGTGCTGGTGCCCAGCGTTACTTCCTGGGCCGTGGTCAGGGCCGGGTTAGGATAGAGCGTGAAGCCCGCCTGCACCGGAGCCGCCAGCACGGCCACGGCCGAGAGGGTAGCGTGGCCGTCGGCATCGACCTGGCGCAGGCGATAGTACGGCACGCCGGCCTGGGTTGCGGCGGCGGCATCGCGCAGCGAATAGGTGTGGCATATGGTGCTGGTGCCGGCGGCGGCTACCTGCCCAATGGCCACGAACCCTTCGGCCGGATTGGCGGAGCGCTCTACCGCGAAGCTGGCGCTGTTTTGCTGGGTGGCCGTAGTCCAGCTGATTTCGGCGGTGCCCGCGCCGGCCAGGCGGCGCACGCCAAAGCTGGTCAGCACCACGGGCAACGGCCCGGTGGGCGTGACGATGCTCAGCGAGCCATTCGAGCTGTCGGTGAAGGCGTAGTACACGTCGGTATTGCTGGCTGCCGAGGCCAGGCCGGCAATCTGAATACCTAACTTTGGCGAAATCCTTGGTCGTGTTGAAGCTGATGGTCTGGCGGCCGTCGGGCAGCAGGTTGGCTCGCAGCAGCGAGGAGCCGTTAGCAGTTTCCAGCACGTTGCCAGTAGCATCATATGTAATCAAGGTCATGCGGCTGAGGGCCGCCACGTCGAGCAGGCTGCTATTACCGATAACCATGCCGGCCCGGTTGCCCGCATTGCCGGGGCCGTTCAGGTCCAGCGTGAGGTTAGTCCAGCTGGCCACGCCTACCCCCACGTTTATCGTAGCTTTATCGTTGGGGTTACCCGTGGCAGTGGTCGGGGTGCTGACACTGCAAGCCACGCAGACGCCGCTGGTGGAAGAGGTGTAGTGCGTCTTACCATCGCTGAAACCCGACGAAATTACCTGCTGCGGCGTGGTAGAGGCCACCCCTACCCCATAGTATAGCCGGAGGTTGTCGAGCGCGGCCACGACGTCGGACCGCTCAATGGAAACGTACACCTTTCCGGGCAATGCGCGCGAGCTGAAAGCGATGGTGGAGCTGGCCGCCGTGCTGGCCGACGGCGAACAGATTGAGGCCACCGATATTCCGCTGCGGACCATGCTGGCCCAAGCGCCGGCTGCCGCGCCGCCGCGGGCGGCAGATGCCACGGCCCTGGTTTTTCCGTCGCTGCGCGAGCAAACGCTGGCTATTATGCAAACCAGCCTGATGGCTTACGACGGCGACGTGGTGGCCACCGCCAGCCGCCTGCGCGTGGGCCGCTCCACGCTTTATCGCCTCATCCAAAGCGGCCATTTGCAGCTGCCTTGAGCAACGCGTTTTGAAATGCCCGAATTTTACTGTAACCCTACCCCCCTCAGCACGGTTAAAAGCTGCATGATGGCCGGATGACTGACCATTCGCACTTTCACTTTCACCTGTCCTTAAATTTTATGTGGTACGTATTTTTTGCCCTGGTTCTGGCTACGGCCCTGCTTGCTCTTGATACCGCTCGCAAAGTGCGCAACATGGTGAGCCCCGAGCTTGTGCCGGCCCGCTAGGTAACCCGGCGTTAGCAGCTTATTTGCCATAAAAAAAGCAGCCGCGCGGCTGCTTTTTTTATGAACTGAATTTGAGATATATACCCGGTCGTTACCGGATGACGAGCTTGCAGAGCTGGCTGGCATTATCGGCCTCTATCTTGACGTAGTACAGGCCATTGGCGAAGCGGCTTAGGTCCAGCGTTTTAGTAAAACGCTCATTTAGCTCCGTGAGCGATTCGCGGTACATCACGGTCCCAATCACGTTGATGACCGTAACCTCCACTTTACGGCCTTCGAGGCCGCTGATGGTGAGGTGCACGATACCCGTGCTGGGGTTGGGATAGACTACCAGCGTGTGCTCGTCCAGCGTAGGACGAACGATAGTCTGGTGCAGGCCATTGACGGCCACGGCGGACCCCGGCAGCACGCCTGCCAACGCCAGGTTGAGGCTGGCCAGCCAGAGAAGAGCAAATAGTACGGGTTGTTTCATAATCCTGTCAACCAGAACACAGTAGCCGGGCGGGATGAAAGTTAACGACTAACTTGTGTTTTGGTTTCGCAAAAGTACGGTCGCTTACGGCTTGCGCTACCTTAAATTAGTCTAATACCAGGATTTTTACCGGTTAACTTGTGATTTTACTCAATAATTCTTTTGCTCCTTCCCCCAATACCCACGTTTTGGTGCTGGGGGGCGGGCTGGCGGGGCTGGCGGCGGCCCTCGACCTGGCCGGGCGCGGGCACCGGGTGGCGGTGGTGGAGCGGCGGCGCTACCCCTTCCACCGCGTATGTGGCGAGTACGTGAGCAACGAGGTGCTGCCCTACCTGCGGCGGCTGGGGGCCGACCCGGCGGCGCTGGCCCCGGCGGCCATTGGGCGGTTTGGGCTGTCGTCGCCGGCCGGGCGCACGCTGGCCAGCCCCCTCGACATGGGGGGCTTTGGGGTGAGCCGCTACCAGCTCGACGCGTTTTTGCACCAAAAAGCGCTGGCAAAAGGCGTTGAATTTATTTTTGCGACCGTGGCCGACGTGGCTTTTGACGCCGCCGCCGACCAGCACCACGTGACCCTGGCCGACGGCCGCCAGCTGCTGGCCCCGCTGGTGCTGGGCACCTACGGCAAGCGCAGCGCCCTGGACCGGCAGCTGGCGCGGCCGTTTTTCAGCCAGCGTTCGCCCTACCTCGGCGTGAAGCACCACCTGCGCCTGCCCGGCTTCGCGCGCGACGTGATTGAGCTGCACAATTTTCGGGATGGCTACGCGGGCATTTCGGCCATTGAGGACGACAAGCTGTGTTTCTGCTACCTCACTACGCGTGCCAACCTGAAGGCAGCGGGCAGCAGCATCGAAGCGCTGGAGGGCGAGGTGCTGGCCCGTAATCCCTTGCTGGCTGATATTCTGCGTAATAGCGAACGCTTGTACGCCCAGCCCGAGGTCATCAACGAGATTTCCTTTGCCCCCAAGCAGCCCGTGGAGCAGCACCTGCTGATGGTGGGCGACGCGGCCGGGCTCATCACGCCGCTGTGTGGCAATGGCATGGCGATGGCCCTGCACGGCGCGGCGCTGGCCGCCCCGCTGGCCGACCGCTTTTTGCGCGGCGAGCTGGCGCGGCCGGCCCTGGAAGCGGCCTACGCGCGAGCCTGGCAGCGGCAGTTTGGGGCGCGGCTGCGGGTGGGGCGGGCCGTGCAGCGGCTGTTTGGCGGGCCGGTGCTGAGTGAGCTGGTAGTGGGCGGCCTGCGCCACTGGCCCGCCGCCGTGCGCACGCTGATGGGGCAAACGCACGGGGCGGAGTTCGCCTAAAAAACCCCCGAATCTTACACATAATAACTACTTGGCAAACAACGTTGTGGGTGAGTGCTGCCGCAATAGCAGCAGCTGTATTTTTCACTTTTTATACAAGTAGTGTTATGCAACTGAACCACATTTTATTGACCGCCGCCGGAACGCTTTTACTCCGCGTCGGCTGCGCGCAAACGGTACCGCCCGCAACGGCCCCCGCCACCACCCCGGCCACGGACACCGCCCGCACGATGACCCCGGCCGGGACCACCCCCATGCACGACATGGCTGACTCGACCCACGGCAAGATGAAGATGAAAGAGAAGCGCGGCAAGGTCAAAGTGAAGCCTTAGCGCATCGGTCAACGCCTGCTCTCCGTAAAAGGCCAACCAGCACGCGCTGGTTGGCTCTTTTTTTGATGTGCCCCGCCCGGCGCGGCGGTGGTGCGTAAACTTGCTCTTCTAATCTTTCCCAATGCCCAGTTACCTGGGTGCCATCGGCACCGCTACCCCCCCGCATCGTCTTGCCCAGCCCACCATTGCCGGTTTTATGGCGGAGGCCCTGGAACTGGACGCGGGTGGCACGCGCAAGCTGCGGGCGCTCTACCGGGTATCGGGCATTGAGCACCGCCACTCGGTGCTGGCCGACTACGGCCGCGACAACGGCACCTACGAGTTTTTTCCTAATACGCCGGGCCTGGAGCCTTTTCCGAGCGTGGGCCTGCGCATGGCCGCCTACCGGCGCGAGGCCCTGCCGCTGGCCCTGGCGGCGGTGCGCGACTCGCTGCGCCAAGCGCCTGGTATCGAAGCCGCTAGCCTTACGCACCTCATCACGGTGAGCTGCACCGGCATGTACGCGCCGGGGCTCGATATTGAGCTGGTGACGGCGCTGGCCCTACCCCCCTCGGTGCGGCGCACGTGCGTCAACTTTATGGGCTGCTACGCGGCGGTGAACGCGTTGCGCCTGGCCAACGACATTTGCCGGGCCGACCCCGCCGCGCGGGTGCTGGTGGTGAGCGTGGAGCTGTGTACGCTGCACTTTCAGAAAAGCCACGACCCCGACCACCTGGTAAGCAACGCGCTGTTTAGCGACGGGGCGGCGGCCTGCCTGGTGCTGGGGCAGCCGCTGCCGGGCCCTACCCCCTGGCTGGCGCTGCAAGCCTTCCACTGCGGCCTGGCGCCCGAGGGCGTGCGGGACATGGCCTGGCACATCGGCGACTTTGGCTTCGAGATGACGCTCTCGGGCTACGTGCCGGCGCTGATTGAGCGCGGCATCGGGCAGCTCACGGCCGACTTGCTAAAGGACCTGCCGGTGCGGCGCGAAGATATCCGGCACTTCGCGCTGCACCCCGGCGGGCGCAAAATCCTGGAAGCCATTGAGAAAGCGCTTGGCCTCAGCCGCGACGACAACCGCTACGCCTACCAGGTGCTGCGCGACTACGGCAATATGTCGTCGGCCACGGTGCTCTTCGTGTTGCGCGAGCTGCTGGCCGCCGCTACCCCCGCCGATAACGGCGCCCCGGTGCTCAGCTGTGCCTTCGGGCCGGGCCTCACGATGGAGGCCATGCTACTGAAAATCTGCGCGTAGCGGCGGCTACACTGCCCACGTCTGGCAAGGCCTTCCGGCAACCGATTACTACCCTACCCGTTAAGTTGGAAGGAGAAGCCGCTGGGCTCGCCTAACGCGCGCCGGCTACGCTTTGCTTTTTGCTCTCTTTCCTACTCACCTGCTCTTTTCACCATGCGTACTCTACCCTCCGCCGCCACCCTGCTACTGCTTGGCACCCTGGCTTTCGGCGGCTGCCAGTCTGACAACAACAACGCGCCGCTGGCCAGCGACCTCAATTCCAGCAACCCCGCCATTGCTGAGCAGGCCCGCAAGGTGCAAAGCCTGCTCACCGAGATGGACCAGCAGAAAGCCCGCATCCAGGCCGAGCAAGACAAGCTAACCGCCCTGCAACAGCAAGTAGAAGGCTCGCGCCAGAACCTGGAAGGCCTCAAGAAGCAGGCCCAGGCCACGCCGTAAACAACTGCTATCCTGGCTAGTGCGCTAACGCTTAGCCAGGGCCTTGTTGCTAATAAAATGCTGTTTCCAAGCTATGCCTTTGGGCTTGGCGGCAGCGTCAGGACCCTACTGCGGGATAGGCAGGAGGAGGAGGAGAGACTTCCATTGTGCGTGCCAACTCGCCAGCATAACCTTTGCCCCCCTACTCCGCCAAGAGCAGTTTCGTGTGTTGTGAGCCGCACTGCACTAAGTACACGCCGGCTGCCAGGCCAGGTAGTAGCAGCCCTGCCGTACCATCGGGGGCAACTGGCGCGGTGGCGATGAGTTGCCCCCGCCCATTCAGCACTCGCACAATTGCGCTGCGGGCGCCCTTCACTTTCACTACGCCGTTCGCCGCGGCAGGCTGCGGATAAATCTGCAACTCCAGGTCTTGGTTACTCAGCCCGCCGGTGCTCGCCAAGGTTCGGACCGGTGAGTAAGTAGCATTGCCATTGCTATCAACTTGCCGCAGGCGGTAGTAAATCAACGGTGCGTCGTAGCGCGTTGGGTCTTCGAAGTAGTAGCTGTGCGCCTGGTTGCTGGTGCCTTGGCCAGACACGTGGCCGAGACTAGTGAACGTGCGCCCATCAAGGCTGCTTTCTACGTCGAAGTAGGCATTGCCCTGCTCCGAAGAGGTGAGCCAGCGCAACACGGCTGCCTGGCCGGCTCGGGCTACCGTAAAAGATGCCAGCACTACTGGCAAGGGGGTAGCAGCCACCTGGGTTTCGAGCGCGCCGATATTGCCTTTGGAAGGCGCAGTGGGGGTAGGGTTGCCAACAAAATCCTGTGGGCCAGGGCTGATGTTAAATTCGGCTTGCAGGCTGAGGCCGGCGCCGAGTACCGGCGAGGTGGGCGGCGGCGCCACGGTGGGGTCGGCGCCAGGCAGGTTGGGGTCGGCATTCAGGCCGGTAGCGCGGCCATCAGCCAACCGCTCCTGGCTGGTAGCCGCGCGCCAGGCCGATAGGTCAGTGTAGAGGGTGCCGTTCCAGTCCAGCTGTAGCTGCGTGGCATTCCAGTAGCAGTTACCCTCCAGGCGCAGGCCCGTCGTGGCTACCGTACTGAGAATGAGTAAGCCACCCGTAGACTGGAGCACGTTGTTGCGCAGGCTCAAGCCGCTAAAGCCGCTGCTACAGATATAGATAACCTTTGGGCTGGACCCATCGGCGGGCGGGCTCAGCAGGACCGTATTGTTGTAAATCGCGGCCCGCTGAATACCGCCCGCAGCACCGGTGGACCAAACTTGCAGGGCACCCTTGTCGTGGCGGCGGGCGTCGTTTATGCTCACGTTGTAGCGAACTATTAAATCGTGCATAGCCGGAGCACCTTCGTACTGGCACAGCTCGTAGCCGGGCCCCTCATTATCGTGCGAGTAATTGTACTGCAGTACCGAATTCGTGCACCCACCGTCTAAGTCGAAGCCGCCACCATCGGGCAAGGTACCGGAGCTATTGTGGTGGGCTTCGCAGTGCTGAATCACCAGATTATTGCAGCGATAGCCCCAAATACCGACTGGCCCGCCGCTCGTATTCGCATTCAGCCAGCCATTGTGATTAGCTACGCAGTTTTCAACCAGCGCGCCATCGATACCCGAAAGCACCATGCCACTACCCGTGTTGGTGGTCGTCACATCGGCCCGGCCGGCATTATCGAAGGCCTGGCAGTTGCCTACGTACCAATTCTGGTGGGCACCCAGGCTTTCTGCATATGAGCTGAGGCCTGCCTCACCGTTGGCATGCACCTGGCAGGCAGTGATGCGCACGTCGGCGTAGCCGCTGGTACCCTGCCAGCTACCAATTGAAATGCCTGAGTCGCGGTAGCCGCTCACATCCAGGCTATCCAGCCGCAGATAGGCTAAGTGCGTGGCCGGCAAATCGAGGTAAAATACTACCCCGGCATTGCTGTTGGCCAAGCGGCCAGCCCCCACAAAGGCCAGGCGCCTCACTTCGATGCCCGCCGTGTTTTGCGCGTAAAACCCGCCCAAGTTGCCACTGGCAATGGTAGCGGAGCCACTTCCGTACGAACTGATGACAACGGGCCGGGCAGCCGTACTCAAGCCAGTGGTATGCAGCGTGAGGCTACCCGCGAATGTTTGGCCGGCGGCGAACAGAACTCGGTCACCCGCCTGAAAAGTAGTAGCGTTTACCCGGTCTATTGTGCGCCAGGCCGTGGCCGGCGAGGTGCCCGCCTGCGTGTCGCTGCCCTGGGCACTGATATAGTAGGTTGATGCTCCAGCAACTTGAATAAAAACTATTGCCAGATAAAGCGAAAGTATAATTTTATAAATCATTTTGCATCCTATAAAGTTGATGCACAAATCTACAGAGATTTATTATTTATAAAAATAGCAACATTTTTAGCTAAACACTGTCAATAAATCAGAACATTGTCTTTAATAAAGTATAAATTGGGAGAATCAAATGCGATTCTAAAAAATTGCATTATTTTAAAATCTACTCTATTTTACTTCAACATCAGCACCTAATTAATGCCGCTAAGCATAGTTGCCTACCAGCCTATGCTGCGCAAGGCTACCCCATACGGTTGGGCCGTACGTGGCCCGCACCGGGCACGCCAGTCATGAAGAGTCAGCGGCCCGCCCTTGGTGTCAGTAGTGTGCCCATAGCATGGCACTTACCTGGCCAGTAAGGTTGCCCGCTTCAAGCATAAATAATCACCTGCCACCGAAACGCCCAGCACCAGCGCAGCTCGTACTTCGTAATGCCGGCCTGAGCCAGCAGGCGCTGCCAGTCGGCACGCGAGAAGGCGCGGGCTACGGAGAGCGGCGCGTCGTTCCGCACCAGGCGCGAGCCGCCGAACAGCCTCGTTAGGTACTTGATGCTGTAGTAGGCCAGCGGGTGGCGGTGCAGGTCGTTGATGACGACGGCCACGCCGGCCTGCCGATGCCAGCGGCGCAGCAGGTCCACCAGCTCGGCATCGGTGAAGTGGTGGCAGAAGAGGCTGGCCGTGAGCACGTCGTAGGTTTGGGCCGCAAACTCGGGGCTGAAGATGTCGGCCTGCTGGTAGCTGATTTCGGGGTAGGCTTGGCTTTTGGCGCGGGCGTAGCCGAGCATGAAGGGGTTGGCGTCGATGCCCACCAATTTGGCCCCTACCCCCTGCCGCCGGGCCCAGCGGGCCACGTGGCGCAGGGTATCGCCGCCGCCACTGCCCAGGTCGGCCAGGCGCAGGGGGCGGCCCGGCGGGAAGCGCGGGCGCAGCCGGGCCAGCGCCGCCAGCACCGGCCGGTAGCCGCCAAGCCAGGTATTGAGGATTTCCAGCTCGTCGAGGTTCTGCCGCAGCTCATCGGTGGCGAGCGACAGGTCGTCCATCAGCTCGGGGGTAGTGGCGCGGGCGCTCAGGTTCATGGGACAAAGGTGGGTAGGAAAGACAGAAGATACCCGTTAAATCCAGTCAAAACCTGGTTTAGTTACCAGGTAGAGCCACATCATCAATTTTTTTATAATAAAACCAATAACCAATAGGAACCAAAGCTCGTCCCGGTGCAGTATCTTGCCCACCCTTCCCCGCGCTTATGTTCCTTGCCAACACGTTACTAGCTGCTGCCTGGTTGTCAGTGGGCCTACCCCAGGGACCAACCCGCCCGTTGACCGCGCGTGCCCCACATTGTACCCTGCCGGGCGAGAAGTTTGGCTACCCCGATGGCGTGGCCGTGGCACCCGACGGCACGGTGTACGTGGTGGATACGGACAGCACTATCCTGAAAAAAATAAGCCCGACCGGCCAGGTAACCCGGCTGGGCGCCGGCAGCCTGGTGTACCCTACCGGGGTAGCCCTGGCCCCCGATGGCACGGCCTACGTAGCCGATGCCGGCAACCACAGCATCGTGCGGATTGGGCTGGGCGGCGAAGTGTCGCGGCTGGCGAGCCGGGGCCTCGTGTATCCGGCGGGCCTGGCGCTGGGGGCCGATGGCGCGCTCTACATCGCCGATGCGGGCCGCGAGCCGGGCAGCGGAGCCGTCTTTAAGCTGAGCCTTACTGGTCGTTTGCAGTCTTTGGCCACGGGCCTGCACAGGCCCAGCAGCGTGGCCCTGGCCACCGATGGCACGGTGTACGTGACTGATACCGAAAGCAATAGCATTCTTAAAATCAATTCCCTCGGCGAAATATCGCCGGTGGCGGGCGGGGAGTTTAACAAGCCCCACGGCCTGGCGGTGGGCGCGCACGGCGCCGTGTACGTGGCCGATACCTATAATAACCGGGTGCAGCGCATTGACTCCGCGGGCAATGTTACGACGGTGGCCAGTGGCTTCCATTATCCTTCCGGCATTGCCGTAGACCGCGCCGGCGTGGTCTACGTGACCGACACGGGCAACGGGATGCTCAAAAAAATCAACCCCACGGGCGTGGTCATGCTGCTGCCCGAAATGGCCGGCGCCACCCGCCCGCACTGAGCCTACGCCACGTAGTCGGTGAGGTAAGCGAAGCGGGGCCGTAGCTGCCCGCCCGCCGCGATAGTAGCCCGCGCCAGCACGCCGGCCGGGTCGCCGGCCACGAGGGGGGGTAGCACCTGGTCGAGCAGCTGCCGGCTGAAGTCGCGGCTGGCATTGCGCGGCAGCTCGCAGGGCAGGTTGTCTACGGCCATCACGGTAATATTCGCGGGCCGCGAATAGGCGGTTTCCAGCGCGCCGGTGGCGGGGTTGTAGTCGAAGGCCGGCTCCTCGATGGTGGTACTGCGCTGGGTGAGCGGAATGGAGCCGTTCACGTCGCAAGTCACGTCGGCAATGGTATTTATCTTGAAATCAGGCCGCTGCGTATCAGCCTCGGTGAACAGGCGCGGGGCAGCCGGGTGCCAGTAGGCGCAGGCGATGAGCAGGTCGGTCACGGGCAAATATTTGCCGAAGGTCGATTCATAGGCCGCCGGCTCGCGGTGGAAGTTGGCCGTGTCCCACACCCGGCCGTCGCGGCGGCGGTTGTAATCCGAGCTGCACAGTTGGGTGTACACCGGCTCGTTGAAATCGAGGTAGAGGTAGTCGTACACGCTCACCCGCCGGATGCCCATGCGGCCCAGCACTTCCAGCGCGCCCTGCGCCACGCGGCCCGAGCCCGTCACGGCCAGCTTGATGGGGGGTAGGCGCTTCACTTTGAAAAACTCCTCCTCCATATCCTCCATATCGACGCACCGCCAGGCCGGCTTCAGGGTAAAAAGCCCGTGCTTGCGGCCGTAGGTGAGCAAGCCATTATAAGCGCCCACGAGGCCGGCCCAGTGCCCGAAGGCCACCACGCGCTCGCCGGCCGCGTTGGTCAGCAGCTCGTAGTCGATGAGGCTAATATCCTTTTGCAGAATGGTTTGCAGTAGCGCGCGGTTGCGGGGCTGCTGCTTGATGGTGTGCGAAAAGAACAGGTACGTTTTGCCCGCCAGCAGCCACTCCACGGGCACTTCCTTCACGCCCAGCAGCACGTCGCAGGGCGTCATATCGTCCTTCACCTCAATGCCCAGGTCGCGGTATTCCTGGTCGCTGAAGGCGCGGGTGGGGCTGGGCTGCACCCGCACCCGCAGGCCGGGGTAGGCGTCTTGCAGCTCGACGCATTTTTTGGGGGTAAGGGCCACGCGGCGGTCGGGCGGGGTGCGGCCTTCGCATAGCAGGCCGAGGAGGGTGGGTAGGGGCATAAGAGGTAAAAGACCTAAGAGAACGTCACGCAGACCGAAGGGAAGCATCTCGCTCGCGCCGCTAGGGTTGCTATCAAACGATTCGAGCGAGATGCTTCCCTTCGGTCTGCATGACGTTCAATTTTGACTGTCTAATGGTGAATCGACCTCAAAACTACGCCCTACCCCCGACCAAACCGGGCTTACCTTTGTTAAGGAAAAAGTCGCCTCCTTCCCCCCTCCCCCAGCCCACGTGTATGTCGTTTAAATTCAAGCCCGCCGACGTGTTTGAAACCCGCCACAACGCCCCCGATAGTGCCAGCCAGCAGGCCATGCTGCACGCCATCGGGGCCGAGAATATGGCCCAGCTCATCGCCGAAACGGTGCCCGCCGCCATTCGCCTGCCGCGGGCGCTGGCCCTACCGCCCGCCCTCAGCGAGCGCCAGTTTTTGAAGCGCTTCAAGCAGATAGCCGGCCAGAACAAGGTGTACAAGAGCTACATCGGCCTCGGCTACCACGATACCACCCTACCCCCCGTTATCCAGCGC
>JAABUW010006616.1_pt1 | contig 14368 bp, 17 predicted proteins | sample 5560081 | NCBI WGS metagenome assembly JAABUW01 (sample SAMN10711882, study PRJNA513363) | rock metagenome | isolation source: Antarctica rocks | place: Antarctica: Victoria Land, Knobhead sud
ACGAAGACAGGGGTGGTCACGAAAATGGCGACGATGGCGAGTATGAGACTGGCCCATGCTTGAGGGAATGGCCCGGTCTTGCCAATGTTCGAGAACACTGGGTCGATCAATGTCAGCGCGGGACTCGCTGCGGTCGTAGGGAGACGGACTCGGAGTCGAGTAGAGAGCCGCGATGCCTGATAGGAAATCTCGCGCAAAGTCGTTGCCTCCGGTAGCCGAGGCGGCATACACTATGCAATGTATCGTCATCAGACTCTCCACGAAGATACGCAGCCGCAACTCACCTCCATACGCCGCGACCGTATAATCGATACTGGACTGGTAGATTGAACTGCCAACTCGGTCAACAAATCGCCTGTTTCGAAAATCGGACCTCGCTTACTAATTCCCAATCCCCACCATCGCCGACGCGATCATCGGCGCGATCCACGGTACGTGATACTTGGGGCCGATGCTCGTCCATGCAAAGATCAACAACCCGATCGGCTCGAAAAGAATCACAAAGAGGAGCCACCAAAGCCGAGCTTCGGGTGGGACCGACTTTGTGCCGTGTTTGCGCCGTTTCTGACGGAACATATGGATCGAGGGGAGGAAGGAGAGGTAGGCTAGGAAGTAGCCGATGAGCAATCTGCGTGGAGGATGAGCATGCCTTGTGTCTTGTGGAAAAGCGGGAAACGAAAGCAGTTCGTCTTTAGAATGCTTCTATAGACCAGCGGGAAAGTGATACTGGACCGGAAGAGCAGGTGGGGGACTTACGGGACGAAAGTAAGACCCATCTGGTAAACAGAGAAATTATACTGCTTGTATACAGGGGTGAAGCCTTGAAGGAAGGTGAAGATGAGCGCGTCTGAGAACCCGCTGACAGTGGACAACCAAGCGACGATGGGTTCCTAAGTCGGCACCTTGAGCGACCATCACGAACACCGACTTCTCCAGCTTCGTTCTCTCGGGTAACAAAGACCGGCGCATCGGTACTCACCGTGAAGAGCATATGGAATGGCCTGGCCCAAATGATCAAGATTTCCTTCACCGTCAACTTGTGCGTCTTGACCTCATTCGGCCCATAAATATCTTTCTCTCCTGCCGCACGTCGCTTTTTCGCTTCTCGATCGAGGATGATAGTAGATCGAGTTTCTGGGACGAGGAAGAAGTGGAGGAGTTGGACCAAGAAACCGATGATCATCTGGGTCCAAAAGATCCATATCAGGGGCGCGTATTCTTCGAGGAAACCACCAATGACGGGGCCGACGACGCTGCCCCCCACCGAGGAGAGGACGAGGAAGGCGACGGCGTATTCTTGGTCGTCCTGCGAATCGAAATGGATTCGTAAGCGAGAACGACCAGTGTCGAGAACAAGGGCTGACCGGGAGCCACATGTCTGCTACCACTCCGAGCGTTCTGGGTGAAACGTCTCAGCATGGTTGAGAAGTCTACAGAGATATACTAACACCGATCCCCCGGCAGTTGAGAGCCCGCCAAGAAGACGGCAGATAATCAGAGTCTACGGGTTCCGCGTGTTCAATTTTTGCGAAGCTAGGGGCGGGATGTGAGACTCACGCCGAAGCTACTCACACGATCAGCGGTATTCTGTGTGTAAATGGGCGATACGAGAAGCTCACTTTGGGGCCAATGCACAGGGGATCTGCCAAAGGTTGACCAGAAGCAGCGAGAGCTGCTGCGTGGGCCATCTCCCCAGCTCCTCACTCCACGGCGCCCAAAGCTCACCTAGTAAATCACACACTCAGCGATCTCTCCGAGTCACGTATATCGCTCGGTCACTCACAGCCAAGGGCATAGGCGCAGAGAAACGTCAACTGAGGTATCCTCGCCGTCTGCTCTGTCTTGCCGAATTTCTTCGAGATGCTCATCTAAACATTCGCGACCTCTGTCAACATCCAAAGAGCTGGATCGAGCGGAGAGTGGCCGACTCACCACGCCATTCGCATAGAGTGACGCGTTGAGGTTGATCGAGATCTGGATCATGAACATGATGGACAAGATCTGCCACTTGCGCCATGTCGGGTAACTGTGCCATTGCCATTCACTCAGCGTTCTCTCTCAAACAGTAATCATTGCGTCAGGATCTCATGAAGAGTCTGTGACAGTGATGACTGGTGTGAAACGATGGCGCCACTCCGACTGACGAATAACCCAACTTATCCCATGCATCCCTCTCCTTCAACTCCCTCCGATCCTTCTCATCGACCTGCTCGATGTCCGTGTCTCTTCCCTCTTTCAAAGCCGCACGACCTTTCGACGTGAACGGGTGCTTCACGAGGGCGTGTTTGTCCATGTTGGCAACAAAATGATCGTCCAGGGCCAGACGAGAAGAGGCAGATTGAAGACTAACAGATCGCAAGAGATTCCGGTGATCGTCGTGTGCTTCCGTCAGTCGAAAGGGGGATGACGTCAGATCGGCGAGCCGTGCCTCGGCACGTGCAAGGGTTGTGGCGTTTTCCTTGATGCGCGAAAGGGTTTGATTCCAAAACTGCCGGAATCAGCCGGAGGGTGAGTTCCTGGGCAGACCATGATGAGGAGATACATCCCAACTGCAGCCTTGACCCCATTGGCAATCCTTTGAACCCTACATATCCCAGGCCCAAAGCTCCTGATTACCAACGGGCCAGGAAGTGGCTGACACCGTCATGGGCCAAGCCACACCACAAATCGCCACTCGACGAAATCAACGAGATTCGCCGAAATGCCGCCGACTCGCTCTGGGTACTTAGTGTAACTCGTAGACACATCTTCCCCTTAACCGCTATTATATAGTCTTGCCATGACTCGTATGCAGCTTTAGCTCTGTCAGACCACCTGCCACCTGTCCGCCGTGACAGTGGCGCCCACCCGGTTCAATGATACCTAGACCGGTTATGTTCCTCCCATCACCGCAAAGAAGCCTCAGGTCGTGGTGGCAAGTGTCGGCGTCAGGTATGATAGATGACGGCTCGGTTGAGATGCGTTTGGAGATGGGTCATGAGACACTCTACGTGTGGTGGCTCCATCTGTCCAAGGAGCGCCGTCGACCGCTCGGGACGTCATCAGCATCGTCAAAGCACCGGCCGTTGGAACGGAACACCCCCAGATGATTCAGCAGAGCGAGCATCTGATTCACATCCAGTATGATGGTAGACGCTCCGTGCGGTGCATCAACAAGACCTTCTCCGACACCTCCTCCTCATGCGAGACTCACAACTCCAGCTCCACGACCACGATCCTTCCCCCTCCCCTCACCCCATCCGCAAAAGTCATCCCGCACGTCACGATCAACCACTTCCCCCTCCCTCCCTCCTTGCTCTTCCCGGCCTCCCCACCCTTCTTCACCTTGCTCTCGACCAAGCAGCAACTCGTCGGCGCAACAATCTCACTCCCCTCCCCACCTGCCACCATCTCCTGCTCCCCATCCGGCGTGACTCGATAAATTCCGTTCGGGTGCGTCGTGATATAGCTTGTCCCATCCGCATCCACACAGAAATCGTCGAACGCATGGGTCATATCCGCCTCGATCTTCGCCAATATCTCTAGGTCCCCGATGATCGATCCGGTGGTTGAGAGGGGATAGCGTCCGAATATCCCAGTAGCGGAGTTGGTGATGTACAACCATTGGCCGGAGGGGGAGACTCGGAGGCCATTGATACCCAATGGGACAGTCCCCTCGGAATTACTGGGGGCGAGTTGAGGATCGTCGCGCATGATTTCGAAAGTCGCGGTGTCGAGATCGATTGCGTAGACCCGACCTTGCATCGAGTCTGCCGCTAGTACGATCCTGGTCTGTCGGTCTGGGGCGGGGGGGAGAGAGGTGAGCCCGTTGATCAGTCCCGCCGAGGTCACATCCACTACCTTCTTCACTACCGGTCCATCCCCCTTCCTTCCTTCTCTTTCGGCGGTGCGGCAGTCGAATGAGTCTGGGACGTTGGTCATGTCGACGATCCAGATACTATGACTCCCGGGCTCCGCCTTGAAACCCCCAAATTTGCCGACGTTGACCGCGAATACGTCGGGGCCGATCTCGGTTATTCCGGAGAGCGTCTTGCCAGCTGGAAACTGGTGGACGAGGCACGACTCGGTGGGGAGGTGAGGTTTGGAGGTGGTGGAGATGGAGTTTGGGTTGATGGAGTAGAGGTGAGGGAGGGACATGGATGTGAATAAGATTTGGCCATCGGGTCGAGGGTGTAGGTTCTCGAGGAAGTTCCCGGTGGGGAAGGTATATAGGGTATGAAAGGGGTACATGGTCGGAGGAGTGGGGCTGACCAAAGGTGGGAGGGAAGAGGGATGATAGGAGAGGAGGATGAGAGGAGGATCATGATGCGAACAGGAAGTACCGCTCCGATTATCGGCGTTCCAAATCTAACCGCAAGAATTTCCGCATCTGTTCATTTATTCCGACGGATGGAGGGACTCGTAACAGCTTCTTGATGGTACCTCAATCCACATTGGGCAGCGGGTAAATATTCTTAGCCACTACGCACTCAGATAACCCTCAGGCCGAGCTACCAAACACCCTCGCCACCGTACTCGCCCCCCTTGCCTTGGTGAATAGGCCGGACCAGACTATCGCGCGGTATTCATAGGTCTGGCGGACGAGCAGAGGACATGGCGCAAGCGATCACGCCAAAGTTGCGCTCCATGGTCTGACCATATCCGATCACAGGGGGGTATCGGTGAGGCTCGTCAAGGGACTGTCCTTTCATCTCAATCAGCCGCGATTGTCCGATGATGGTAGAAAAGACGCACTGATTGATATCATCACAGCCAAAGCAGGGCTTGAAACGAGGCGAAGCCGTCGCCGCAGGTCCATCGCCATGAGCAGGCCACCAAATACTTGTAAGGACTGGCTGTGATCTGATCGTATGCGACGGGGAGGGAGCGGTGAAAGAGTGGTGTCGCGGGAGGTCAAGGACTGGACGGGATGAGATGGTAACGACAACAAGATCCGTCGAGCTTGGTGCTGTCAAGAGGCTGATGATGTCGAGAGGAGGCGGCTGCGCCGAGGGAGTCAACCAGGACTTACTAGCAAGACAAGCGGTCAATAAACCTTTAGGTTCTAAACCCTTTGGGTTCTCGGTTCGGCGGGAGGATACGACCGACTCGATTTAGGGTGGGTCATGAGCCGCCCGGGTATGGCAGTCGTTCCTCGGTCTATCTTGCTGTACGATGGTGTCAGGAGCGCGTTTAATATGGGCCAGATGTGATGAAGTCAGAGAATGTGGTGAACATCATCGCCCGGTGAGGAAGTAGGACGGCCTATTATACCGGATCAGCCACACTAGAACAAGGATCAACGTACACCTGGTTCATCCGTTCCTTTCAATCGAGGAGGGTCGAGATGAAGCCTCCCGAAGAGAGAGACCTCCAGCTTTCGAGACCTGGAATGGGGAATCCCCTCTCGTAGTGTAAGGGATATTTCACCCCGCACAGCTCGAGACTCGAGAAACGGTAGGGTAGGGATCCAAAGATGTGAGATGGGCAAGGTTCCGGGTCCGGTCTGTTCTGTATGGCGGGGAATGGGAGCGCTTTGAGCCAGTAAGATGGTGACGGACGAGCGAGTGAGGTTGATTGAAGACAAAGAGGGAGTTGAGTGATGAGAATGATAGGAGAAAAGACAGCCGTCTGCCACGAGGGGAAAGCCTCGATGCGATAACTCTTCTCGAACTCTCATTCCCGCGATAGGTCTCACCGTCTACGCCTCCACGTGATGTCCACCCCACCGCCGGGGTACAAGTGGGCCATGGTGCTCTGCGACCCCAACAAGAATCTGGTTCGGGTCGCTCGTACCAGCGTGGAGGATGAGGACCACCTGGGACTTCGACATGAACGCTCAACCCGTCGCTGGACCGAGCACGTTGCCGACTGGTACCCATGATGATCATGTGAGAGCGAGCTGTGATGTATGCAGAAGACTTGGAGCTGACTCATAGTTCCCTTTTCACCGACATCACTCAACCCGAAGCTCCACTCGTTCTGGCTGGAAAATCCGCGATCAGTAGCCACCCACCACCCTATGGACCACCACGAAGCTCTCTTCCGTCACGCTCGACCCCACATCAAGTTCAATGCCGCTCCGCGCTGGAATCATCAACAATGACATCGCTGCTCGACATGTCCGTCTCGAGCGTACTGGCTCGCGACCCTCAAGAGGAGCCGCGGCGTCCAGGCTCTCGAGCGCGTACCTGGACATCAACAAGGAGCCGAGCTGGTTGCGGTTGATTGACTTTGAAGGGGTCGATTCTGGAAACGGGTCGCAACAGAGCATGAAGGAAGCGGTGGAGAATGAGACGAGGCTCTTGGTGGATATGTTTGCATAGCGGGGAGTTAGCCATGGAAGCTTTGAGAAGCTGGGAATTTGACGATCGATACGATACATGACCATGATGAACGAATGCTGAGGACTGGTCGATATGCCCTATCCCCGCCATTTTGGCTAAAAACATACTCGGAAATGGGGTACCTTCCGTCCTATCGGTCGAGGAAGTAGAAAAGGAAAGAATACAGACATCACGCCGCCTTCCCATTGGGTCATCAACAACATCCTACAGAAGATTCCCAAGTTCCGCGGATGCGACATGGTATTTTGCCACAGTTCGGTTTGCAAGAAGCCGTCGACATGATCAGTGGTAGACATAACACTGCAAGTGGAGACTTCGCTCGACCAAGTACGTAGTCCCGTGGCGAAGGGGGGGGCGTACGCCAAAAAAGACGATATTGATCCGAGTCTCATTCTTGGACGGTATGCAGCCATCCTCCGAGCGATGCCGAACCGCCTTATGCCTAAGCTTACGTTCAAAGTCCTCCGGTACGTCCGATTAGCCAGATCATTCCAGCCGGTAACATAGAGTGCTGTCCCGAAGGCTTCCCCCTTTCCGAATCCGATATAGGACCCTACTAGGTGATGGGACTCTTGCTCTTCCCGCCTCGCGCTCATTCGGCTTTCACCCTTCCTTCATAGGCCCATTCGTGACCTAAGCTCTTGCGTTACTCTCCTGCAACGCTCCCCACTGTCTTCTGTGCTGTCTGAACATCTAGGATTCCTCTTTCGGCTGCACTGATCACTTTACGGAACCCGATGGTCTGGCAGGTCAACGAAACGCTGGAATCTCCGTCACTTCGACGTCAAGGTGGGAAGATGTCTCTTCCCCTCCGTTCCCTGCTTATCCTCGCGTCAAGTGTATTGGTAGAGATGAGGGATGGAGGACGAGAGAGATCCTGTCCTTGGATCAGCGCAGAAGAAAACAGAGATGAAGATGTTCAAGCTCCCCATGGAACATGAGGCTACTAGCGGGTGGAGATGGAACCAATGCGGTACAATGGATCGATTCGATCCTGGAAGTTCGCCATGGCCGGACAAATTTGAGCAGAGCGTTTAGCATTCACGCCGGTTGCGTCTTGACTTGCCCCACCTTCAGCCTAGGTATCGATGGCAGACCCTTTCGTTAGGTTTCTTCAAAGCATTGATCACTGGCTTGGGCCGCTCATGGCAAGCATGCTCTATTGACGCTTGATATGCTGTCTTTCCCAAACTGACGCTCTCGCCTGCACTCGAGTTGGCCGCAGCGCCTTTGGTGCTGGACATGCTATGCGGAAGTCTTGCGGTGTGACAAAAGCTTGAGGTGGAGTAGTCTGTTGCCGAGCTTTCGTCGAGGACAGGGTGCACGAGAAACGAACAGGGGTTTGTGTGTCGGGTGATAGAAAGGGATGCATCCGAGTGAATACTCGGGCGGTTCTAGCATGGTGAGAGCGGTCGGGACAAGGACAAGGGTTGAGCGGGGATGCCGCCCTTGAAGGCATCAGTGTCAGTTCGGCCCATACCATCCACCTTGACGAAACGGGCCGGGTATTGATTCGCCCCGAGTAGATGCGGGGAGCACGCGAGGTGAGGGGTGGTACCGGAAACTATGGGGATTAAGGGTGGGGGTTTAGAGCTACAAAGCAATACGGGCCGCTCACGAGAGAATCGCTCGTACACATGGGGCCGACGCCATGTTCTTATCGGCGGTACCGGCATTTCTTTGCCTTCCGCGATGTCGGGGGGCTCGCCTGTGACCTTTCCGTAAGAGCACTTCGGTGCTCATTGCTCACCGGTAGACAGGGATCGCACTTGAGAGGTAGCGACGCGGGCAGGAGTCGGGACGAGCCAAACGCCGTGGAGAGGAATGAACTGTACGTTGTCCCGGTCTGTGGAGGATAGTCAAGCGAGTTGACCTCCAACAGTCGAGTTCAGGACCCACTTGTGATGAAGTATGACATAGTCGACATTCCTTTCGTCCACACCCTATCTTCGCAGCGTAACATCGCAGGCGAGATGATGGGATGGCGGACGAGGACTCCGATTACCAGCTTCTCGAGTCACTCCAGATCCTCTCGTTCGGGCGACCTTGATGTCTCTTCCTGAGGCTTGGATTGGCCCATCATCCACGAAGACCATCGAGCGATACTCACCTGTCGATTTCCATCCGCGCCTGACTGCCTATTTCTGGATCGGAGAAGCTGCCAGCGGCAGACCGGGAGGAATATTTCTTAGGGATTGCGATACTGTACCGCCCGAGAAAAGTCACGTTTTCAGCATCCGATCCTTGGTAGAGCTGACGACTTGGTAAGAGCCACCGCTCACCGACTCAATTGCTTGTTCCCAGCCCAAAATCGCTGCGTTACGTCCAAGATCATCGTCGCTGTCAGCCTCTTCAGCTGGTGTCACGGACGGACGGCGAGTCATGATCGAAGCGCAGCGGGTGTGATCAGCCAGAACAGAAGGAAGAGAAGCCTTGAGAGTCGAAGAGGAAGCGCCACGCGCCACGAAGCGGAACTTGTGAGACGGAGAGGGAGAGATTCTGGACGGTGAACTTTCGAGAGGGGACAGCTTGCGTTAGTTGGTAGAAACGGATGCACGATAGCGTCTGGCTGGAAGGGTTACTCACTCTCGATGGTGTTTGGAGAGGGAAGCTCGAAGTTGACGGTGAAGAGGAACGATTGATCGCGTTGGTGGAGAGGAATGCTCGATGGCGTTGATACAGGAGGATGCTCGCCGACGTTCGAGAGGGGATGCTGGATGACGTCTCAGCTTCGAGGCATCGATACGAACATGCATCTCCACCTAACAGTGTCCATAGGGACCAGCACATCTCCCATCACCTACATCACACCCTTCAAAAATCAAATTCTCGGAAGGCATAATACGTCACTCACTCACGCTCCCCTCACCCACTCCTCCCCCTTCCGTTGGCGGACGAGAGCAAATGTTCGACCAACTCACGTTCAGCCTCGATCATACTCTCCCCACACTCGCTCACGATCACGGCTCGATCAAAGTCGATCAACAGTGGCGTACAGTGGTCGGTCGGGTTAGGGGTGTCCGGGAAGATGACGTGCCTCGGCTCGACGTCGCCGTGTACGACTTTATAGGCGTGTAAGGTGTCGTAGGTTCTTCCGACGGCTCCTCTGAACATGAATACGGTCAGCCCGGAAGGGAAATAAAGCTTGACCCTCGCCTGTCGTCCTGAAAGGGAAGGACGAAAACACTCACGCCTCACTCCCCGTCATATCCTCCCACCTCACCCGAACCACACCCCTCACCCTCTCCAACAACACCACCCCCCACTCCCCATCAGTCGAGATCCAAGAGCCATAAAACCTCGGGACGACCACCCCTTGCAACTCCTCGAGCGAATCAAGGACTAACGCCTCGCTCCTCAATGCCGACCAGATCGCTGTACCGCTGGCGAGTCGGAGTTCGGTGTGATGAGGCACGTCGAGTAGATAGGCCAATTTGACGATGTATTCCTGATCGGGATGGGGAGGGAAGGCGGATGCTTGGAAGACGTGGAAATGTTTGCCTTGGCTCAGAAGTTGGTTTAGCGATAGCGATAGCTGGGAAGGAACGTCACCCCTCGAGATCGGGGTTGACGGGTGGAAGGTGAGCGATTCGAGGCGTTCGACGTCGTAAAGATCCAAATCCTTGAGGATAGGGCGGGAGGCATTGGTGAAACGGAGCGTTGGTCGCTGCGAGGTGTCTGTTGGTCTAGGCGAGATTAATCTGGCCTTTTGCTGGTTCCAACCCGGCGGGAAGGGGAGACGTGTGTCGGGATCAAAGACGAGGTGGGGTGAGGACGGCGTGAGGAGTTTGTTTGATGACCCGCTCGCGTTCGAGGTTGACAGGACCGACTCGTCGCTCCCCACCTTTCTCCTACGACCTTTCCTGACCTCGCCCTCTCCGCCTTCCCACATTGTGCCGCGTTCCAGATGACGGCCTCGTGCAAGCCCTGTTTGACCTTGACTCGGCACGTTGTCATTGGCTTCCCGTTCCTCTGGCGGTGGCATCTGCCCCGAGTCCCAAGCTGAGCTCATCCCCAATTCTTCTAACCGGCAACACTCACATCCCTCGCCTTCTTCTTCCCCTTCCCTCCCCCCTCCCCTTTTCTCTTCTTCGCCCCTTTACCAGCCTCATGCTCCTCCTCGGGCCTCACATACAACTCCCTCCATACCCCTCCCTTCTCTGTCAACCTGTTGGGCTGCCCAGAGTAGAGCAAAAGGGAGAGGAGAAACTGCCAGACCGACATGTCGTTCGCGAGGCGGGAGTCGAGCTGGGGTAGCTGAGAACGTTCCGTGCTGTCACAGATGACGGGCGAGGACATGACAATGTCCCCGGGACCTTTGCGGACGAGGAGGATGAAGACGTTGTAGTTGGTAAGGACACCCAGGGCGACTCGGCCGGTGTCCATGTACTCGAATGTCTAGAACCAATCTTGTTAGCTCGGCCAAGGGACAAGGGATTTGAGCGGGAGGTCCGAGGTCGTGGGAGTTGAGAAATAGACTCACCTGGATCAACTCATCCCTAAACCCGAGCTCGATCGACTCGTCCGTCCTGTACCTCCCCGCCGGATCCACCTTGACAATTTTGAACCCCTCCGGCTTCTGCGCCGCCGTCTTGACCCCCTTTGTGATCCAAAGCCCATCCAACCACGGTCCCTTCTTCTCGATGATGACCATATTCTTCGACTCGCTCACCGAACTCTCCCCTGCCGGTCTCAGCGTCGCGCAATCGTCCGGGTGTCCCGCTGCTATCTGCCACTTGACCGGTCGACCAAACGCGGCCACCAAGGGTTGAAGCGGGTAGGCTTCTGGTTTCAGGTATCCGGAAGAGCGGGCGGCGACAAAATTGACGGGGGAGAAGAGGTGGTGATTGAATACCCCGGACAGACCGACGACCTCGTTATGGACGTAACTGTTTTGACAGTAATGAGCGTCGAGGCGTAACTTCATGTCCCAGGTGGAGCCGATGTCTTCCAAGGTTGTCTGAACCGTCCAGGATTCGTTGACGAGTTGAAGCAGCTCATCGAGGATAGAGGGTGAATGAGTGAGGGTGAGGGTATGGTCGGGTAAGCGGGAGAAGACCTCGTCGGAGAGGGAGGTTGGAGAGCGGGTGGTTGAAGTGGAGCTATGCTCCCCACGGGTAGGACGTTTATCATGTTGGATAGGGAGCGGATCGTGATCGCGAAAGAGATCAGGTAGCGATACCATTCTGACTTGAGAAGTCGGAAGGAGAGAGAAAGATGGGTCAAGGGCCGAAGAAATCAGGAGCCAGAGAAAGGGGCCAAAAGATATCCGCGCCGTAACTTATATCAAGTGGCACTTCCCGTCTTGGATGACAAAAGCTGTCTGGCTGTATCATACACAGGTCTTAGACCGACCAAATTCTGTTCCTGGCAAGCCTGCTAGACAGGTCAGCAATAGGTTGCATGACCATTGAGAGATGTCTGTACTACAGACCAAAGATTGACACAAGAGCAGCCCAAAGATCCGTCAGAAGCAGGCAAATACGGAGGTACAATCAAGTCCACTCAAAACATCAAATGGCTAAGGGGTTTAGGGGGTTGAGTTCGTTGCATTCTGGTCATTAGGGTAGTTCTGGGGGACTAAGGAAGTTGTGGTATCCGAGGGAGGAAGAGGAGAAGCGATATGGATGGGGAGTTGTATAGAGAAAAAAGTGGGGAGAGCGCAAGGACACTCAGAGGTTCCACTCAGCTCCTCTAGGGCGTTGCCCATGTCTCCTGGCCTTCCTGCCTCAAAGTTCCTTGCCCTGGCCTTGAGACATCATCCCACCTGCAGAGAAGACCAAGGGGATGAAGCGTCCATTGGTGAGAGGCCTGGCCTGGATAGCTCGCCTCTCTATCTGCTCGAGGTATTTTGTGGCTTGCCGGACGATGTGAAGAGGTAGAGAAGTGCCAGCGGCTGGATTGGTTGTCGTCTTGGTTGCCTTACTGCCAAGGAGTGTAAACCTTGACATCGAAGTCCACAGACCCCTTGAAAGACCCTCTGAGCCGGATATCGTTCCTCCTCCTGCCTTCGAACGAGTATGGCTTATACTCTGCGGTTGGATCGATGGTTTTCAAGGTGGAATGGAGGATTCGAGCCACAGAGTCATGCCTGGCCACCGTCTGCCTTGGTCTGGCAAGGTAAACCTCGTCATGGCCCAAGGAGTTCGATTTTGAGCACCATGGGCACGTCGTGAGAGGAGAGGTTGATAGAGTCCGGTAGTGGATGGCGGTGGAGTCGAAATCTGTCGGCGGAGTGAGTAGTAGTACGGGATAGTGTCGAGCCACTTCCTGCCGAGTGTAGAGGATGATTTCGCCATTAGTTTTCTGTCACGATCGTGAATTGAAGCGGGATGGACTTGAGAGTCGGGGAGAACCAGCGATTCGAGATTGAAAGTCATTGAAAGTCTTTGAAAGTCATTGAAAGTCACTGAAAGTCACTGAAAAGACACTATAGTTGCCTAGCCTACTCATAGCCTCTGCATCTCTAGCCCACGCTACTCGACCGGCACTTAACTCGGCTACACCCACGCGTGTCCTCGAGTCATTCCAGCTAAGTTCGACCAGGAGCCCAACTTTGCCGAAGCTCAGACGACCGTCGCCGATTCTAGGAGCTGAGCGTCTTTGCGTCGACGTAGCACGACATTTTCGTTCGGGGTCGTCCAAGGTGGTCAAGAGGTCGTTCTGTTGATCCTCCCAGAACTGCTTGCACCGTTCATGCTGGGATTTGGGCTGGGCTTCTTGGGAAGCGTCCATATTGGAGGAAAGGGGCAGGAACGAGTTGATGAGGCGATCGGATGCCTCGTTGGCTGCTGACAAAGCCAGGGGAGCGATATCCTGGTGGGAGAGGATGCCCATACCGCCCAATCGAAAAGGAAGAGCGATCAGAGTGTCCTCGATCTCCTTCCTGTCTCCCTGGCGATCAGAGACCCTCCCCTAAGTCTCCTGAGCTCGTTCAGCAGTGCCTGGTCAAGCCTCGACCATGCTGCCTTGATCTTGCTGTCGCTTGCCAAGGATCTCTGGAGATGTCGTAGATCTTGTTGAAGGCATTGTCTGAGGAGTAGGAGAGCCTGGTGTGGTAAGGAGGCAAGGTTCTTGACCTGGTCCAGCAGGGAGTCACGATGAATATCACGCAGTCGGTGATATGAAGAAGTGATAGAGTTGTTTGAGTAGATCGCTGGTTGGACTCAGTTGACGTAGAAGCGATGCATAATGAGTATGGACTCACCTGGTTGGACTCAGTTGACGTAGAAGCGATGAGTCCAACACAGGTGTCGAGATGTATGTACGGGTTTATGGAATTACGAATTAAAGAGGCAGTGTGGTGATTCGAGAGTGTTTATGCTTCGATATTCGACAAGTCAACCTTGGCCTCTAGGAAGGCCGCTTGGCTGTCGGTAGAGCCTAACCGAGAGCCCAGAATGCTGAGGCCTTCTTCCCTTGATGGTGTCCAGGGTAGTCTCGGTACATTTGCCGCGGTTGAAATAAAGAGAGGTGCCTTGGTCGTCAAGGAAACTGGTGACTGCTCGAGGGTAGAAAGTGGACGAGTACTGCTTGACAAGATGTTGATGTCGTCCAGGTAGCTAAGCACAAGCTGGTCTGGACCAAGGCGGAGCGAAAGACGTTCCAGGGTTGGTCGGATTGCGAGGGAGAAGAGTACTGGACCGAGAGGATCACCTTGGCGGACTCCAGCCGATGATTTGAGGATTTGGTCGCCCAGGACAAGGTCTGTATGCCAGTTGAGGGAACGTACCGAGGATGGTTAGACGCTTCGCAGAGTAGACCATGGCCTCCTTCTTGACTTCCGAAACAGAGAGGCTAGACTCGATGATCTTACCGCAAAGTTCGATGGCTTTGATGGCTTCGTTGAGATTGGTTGGGGTGAAGTCAACAGCGGGGTCAAGGTCGTAAAGCCTGAAGTGGGGATTCTGGCGTATCGAATCTGGGTAAGGGAGGGGTGCGGTCAGGTTCATCATCGCGAGAAAGCTGAGGGGGGTTTCGTAATGCGTCGGTAGGCGAAGAGGGAGAAAGCTGTTGATCAGGCGTGACGCGTCGGAGAATTT
>JAABUW010006620.1_pt1 | contig 14361 bp, 15 predicted proteins | sample 5560081 | NCBI WGS metagenome assembly JAABUW01 (sample SAMN10711882, study PRJNA513363) | rock metagenome | isolation source: Antarctica rocks | place: Antarctica: Victoria Land, Knobhead sud
CTGTTGACCAAACAGTTGGCATTGGGGCGCTTCTCTGGTCAAGGTTGTCAGGCCTGACAGCATACAAGCCATTGGGTCCTGTTCTGTTTGTCCTGTTGCCATGTCAGCAATGGACGTCGCCCACATCACTACAAACAAATGCCTCTGATGGCCGTGACCCCAACCCTAAACCAACCTTCAGCTCTGCTGAATTGAATCCAGGGTCAGGGCTGATTCTATCGTTGTGGTGCATGCTGTCCTGCAGGTTGTCATACCAGCTTGGTACTCTGAAGACCTGAGTCAGGAAATGCAGGAGCTGTCATTGCAAGCAGACAAGCTGGTACCTGCGCTAATTGGCCCAAGAAGCAAAAGCACAAGTCAGCTCCTTGTGAGCAAAGGTGAGCATCAGCACTTTCCTTCAGTCCTGGGTTGAGGCATGGTGCAGGATTGTGCTTGGCACTGCTGTTGTGTGATGCTGCGCTGCTCTACAGCAAATCAGACTGTCCATGCAGCCAAGCCTGCTGCGCGATTGTGTCCCATTGAAAAGTTAGTTTTCATTAGAATTCCGGCAACGCTTGCAACCTGCAAGCATCGCCACACAGTCTGGCTGTCAATCAGCCACTCTTGCAGGTCAGATTGCACATGGTGGTTATGCCACAAGCTCATTGCAGAACTTGGCAGGCATTCGGCAGGGATCTGTAGCAATCTTTTGGCCTTGTGCCGGCGTTGACGTGTGTTCAGATATCTGAATGGCTGTGATTCCATGCTTGCGCTCATCATCATAGCACTGTCATGTGCAATACATGTACCTCGCCATCTAGCTACTTCCCATCATCACTACACCATCTCAAATGGCGCCTTGGCAACAATGGGCAGTCTTGCATTGGCCGCCAAAGTGAAGTGGGCTTTGTGTAAGCACACGTGCATGCTGCACATCTGCCTACGCAGATACGTTGCCGCTGTAGTGCAGCTTTGTTGCTGTGACGCAGCTATGATGCAGTTGTCTCTCTGCAAATCATTTGTGTAAGGCAAATATCCCTATGCTCTGGCCAGTCTCAGCTCTGGGCTCAGCGGCTTATGTGCAGCAAATGCTTACTCTGAGCTGTCCCCTGCACCTGGGCTGCTGAACTTGTCTGTTCAGACTTCAGGCATGGATCATCTGGCAGCCTCATGATTGCATGAGCAGATATTGTGGTTCAGAACAGCATTGACCAAGTTGTCTCATTCAACCTTGTGAAATTTGCCACTTACTGTGTGCTGAGACACACATGTGTTTTGTTCCATTGTCAAGCTGCGATCACTTCTCTCTAGATGGATGCATTATGACCTTGTGCTTGTAGGTGACAGACTAACGGCGCAGCAACCACAGGCACAAATGTTCCTGAGGCATGTGGCGCAGCTAGCAAGCCCAGCTGAGTTCCTGCCTGGAAGATCCTCACACACAATAAGGCTGTTCCGTGAGGTGTAGCTCACTCACTTGGCCCTCCTGTCCATCCTGTATATCGTCCTAATGACACCATTGCGTGCATTCATGGCAGCATGACAGGGATGTTGCAAATGCCCAGCTGCGTGCATATGACATGCATGACTCTTTGTTTGTCATCCCATGCAAGCTGCCTGCATTTGTTACAAATGCAACGGCCCATCTTTGCTGGGGATCCAATTCTGCTGTGACCTCATCCGATGCTGCAGAGTGGTTATGCAGGGGAAAGTACATGTTGCTCGTGCAGCACATAGCATAGGACTATTTGGCGGAGTGTGCACAGACTACAGCGGCAGCTTGTGTCTGCATGCTGCAATGCCACAGGCCTGCTTTGTAGCATGCCAGCTGCAGCCAATGGAGCCCTCACAGTCAAGAGGCATGTTTCAAAGCCTACCTGAACAAAATTTCATTCATGGTAACACGTATTGAGTTTTGGGTATTGGATATCACGTAGGCTGCAGCCCTGCTATGTTGTGTTGTCTGTTTTGAGCAGTGTATCTTCCTCAAAGCCATATAGCCCTTAGTAGAGACACCAAAGCTGCCATTTGCACATCACTGCTGTGGTTTAAATGGGCAGCATCAAACTGCTGGGACAGTCATTCAAGTGAATCGGGCCTGTTGTCAAGTCAATAGCTGAGTGTGCGTCTAGCTGCAGGGGTTCTCTGCATATACTGGCTTGCACGTCAAGACAAGACATACTGGTAGCTCTGTGTGTTGCTGCTTTGTTCTCATCAACAACAGGCAGTGTGCAAACGATTTGGGTGCTCCGTCGTACTGACTGTGTCATAGCGTAAGCACGAGACTGCATGCAGGTGATGATCCTCTGGTGAGACTAAAGATGTTGTCGGCAGACCAGCAGGAACCATCGTCTGTTGGTGCAGCAGGAGCCATGTTATTTATTGAGGAGTCTGTGTGTGATCTGGTCGATGGTCATGTTGAACCTGAGCATGTGCCCAATGGTTACATCAGGTACGCAGGCAGCCTGCGCGTACAGCAAGTGCTCCCATATGTGCCTCAGCTGCAACCTTTCTGCTGCATGTGCCCAGCCTTGAAGTATTTCTGGTGCTATCTCTGCTGACAGTCAGATGTAACTTTGTTGCATGGACGACGATCAATGCTCAGACACAAAGTTGAGATGCAAGTTACTGAGACTCGTGCAGCATTGCTATGCCTTGCACTGCTTGATGTCGTCAGCATTGGGGTCCTCAATACCAGACAGGCATCCTTCTGTTGACAGACTTGTTTGCTTAACATGCCTTAGTTGATTCAATGGCAGCATTTTGTTGACAGACAGTGCAACAATGGCTTGATGTGCAGTTGGATGAGGCTTGCTGCTGAGGTCTTGACAATGCTCAGAGATCCAGATGAGGACCAATCTGACGGTGGCTACTCAAGCGACGGCTGCCCAAAGACACCACCCTGGCAATACAGCGAGCGCAACCATCTGTCTGTCGACGTCCTGATCCAGACGCCCAGTGCAGACCTGTCCCACATTCCAGCAGAAGGAGTGGTAGCGCTTGTGCAGGCGGTGGGCGAGGCACTGGATCAGAAGCACAGCAGAGAAGAGCTGGCTCAGTGCTGCGTAAGGGTATGCAAATGCTCCAGCCTGCTGGCAACCGCACCAATAGTATGTTGATGAGCCTGCAGCTGTTCAGGAACAGCAGGCTGATGTTGAGCCGGACAAGAAATGCCATGGCACAGATAGTACCACATGCCACAGGCGTCAATTGCTTGTGCCATGACACACTGCCCAGGCACTAGTCATGCATCATGGCCTGTGTCAGCCTGCATGTCCCCAATGATTTTGCAGTCCATCCTGATCCTACTCGAGTCACATGCAATTGACATGCTAGCAAGCATCTGCGACTGCTGAGTTTGATCAACAATGCACAGCACACCACTTGACACCTCTGACTTTTGCACAGTGCTGTGAGCATCATCAAAATAAGTATGTTTGCATGGCATGTGAAATGAAGGCAACAAAGCAGAGGAATGAAGAAAGACATTCACCCATGCCAACAACTGCACCAACGAAATAGCAATTCTGGTCCTTCAACATCTTTCTTTCTGCATTCAGACTTGATGTTGTTGACTTTCAGACGGAGATGTAGTGATGATCTAGCAATCCTGCCCACTGGTTCATCAAGCCAGCTCATTGATCCATCAATCCTGCCCATGAAACCATTAGTTTTGCCCACTGATCCATTAATCCTGCCCATTGACCCATTCATCCTGCCCACTCTGCAGGTCCAGGCTGGACAGCAGTCCCAAAAAGTTGCAGAAGCTGACCGCCAGGATGAAGAGGGAACCTCCAACTTGGTAGACCTGCAGCACAGTTTAGTGGACTACCGAGCTGCCTGCATGGCCACTGAGGCCTCTATAGTAGGCGTCAGCTGTCAGGCTGATGAGGCGCAGTCAAAAGCAGTGCCACTGCCAGCCCACCTTGCACTTTGGGAAGTCAAGATAGGTGACACGCTATATCTTGTCATGACATTGCAAGTCTGTGTAAAGCAATAGGTCTGTGCTTTATGCTATCCTGACAACTGTGTATGACAGAGGCCCCTGAACCTTGTCTCATGGATCCTGTGTCTCCGCAAGGTGCTGCTAAGTCAGAGATGCTATTCTAGAGACCCCACCTTGTGACTGTTGTCAATTTGGCCCTGCTGAGCTGACAGAGCAGACCACTTTTAGCTTCAACTTTTGGGCCTTCTCAGCTGTGAGAATGTTTCTGTTGCCAGTAAAGCCATGCCTTGCAGTCATCAAGCCCAAGTATGCTCTCTGTTGGCAGAGATGGCAGCAAGTGAAGCCTCAATGGAGGCTGAGCAGCAGTCAGAGCAGCTGCCTTGCTGGGACCCTGAAACAGCAATATTCAATCAAGCTGCCATACCTTATATCATCAGCACCACCATACTGCCTCAATTGCAGCCTTCCATGTTTTCAGGAGAACAGGCAAGGCAGGATGCTGCGCAGGCTGAGTATGAGATCAGGACAGCTGCCTTCATGGGGCTGAGGATCATGACAGACCAGGCTGTCCACTTGGCCAGGCAAGGCAGCATGATCCCACACCTCTACCCTCAGCGTCAGCTGTCCGTTCTGTCTGAAGCTCCAACACCTTTGGGTATGGCCGCTCATTGTTGTCATACACATTCACAGTTTGTGTGAGACTGTGATGCCTCTCTGAATGTGACGCACTGACTGCACACCTGCGTGTCATGGGTCGTATGGTCAAGGCTGTGCATGCTTTTCTTGAATTGCCAGCTATCTCTTCCTGATGCATGGTTTGCATCAGACTTTCTTGCCTCTTTGAAAGTGTGACGCACTAACTGCACAACTGCAGGGTTGTGTGTCATGGGTCGTATGGTCAAGGGTATGCATGATCTTCTACTCATGCCAGCTATGTCTTCCTGATGCAGCTCTCAAGCGCCACAGGTTCTCCAAAAACAGCTTGTGTGCTTCTTAATACCAGAAACCTTGCCTGGATGAGCAGGTGTCGCATTTGTGCCATAGCAAACATAGAGAGTGGCTCCTCATCCTGCTGAAACAGACTGACAATTCAGCAATATGGCATGCTAGCAAACATACCAACAGCCGGCTGAAAAGGCTTAGCTGCTGAAGCGCTACTGAGTCAGCATGTGGCTGGTGCTCATGTGACTACCTGCTCGCAATAAGTATTGGGGAGGAGGCTTCTTATGTGTGTGTCTGTGTGTATGTGCAAGCAGGCAGGGGGTACCTGTCAGCTGTTCCACAGGGGGAGTTCAGCCAGCTGTGTGAAGGCAACCTGCCAATCACCATGATGGGTGCTCACTTCCTCCACCAGTACTGGGAACACTATGATCGGCATACACAGGTGAGTATGAGCTCTTTTCTTATACTGCCCTGCTGTGTTGACATCAGAGCATTGAATGAACAAGTCAACTGACGTGAATCATGAGTGATTGGCTGTTTCCAGAGCTGAAGTTTTCTATTTGCTATGAGCAAAGCTGCATGTGAGCTACAAGGCTGCATGTGTCATGACACACCTGCTGTATTGAAGCGCTTTGTGTAGTCTCATTGCTAGAATACAACGGACAGGTTGGGATTGAATCTTTACAGTGTGGCCCCGTAGACCGTATGTCTCAAAGGTGCACAATCCTTTTGTCGTTGGGGCAGTCCTTGCCCATATGGCCCATTTGGGTACACCAGATGCACACCTTGTGTGCCTTTCTGGGCCACCAACCAAAGCTGGCCCTGATGTGAGTTATCCTGCCACATCTCAGAATCTTTACCAAGATCCAGACCACTTGCCAGGATGCAAGCCACAACTCCCGTGTGGCAAGGCCTCTTTCAAGTGAACAGGTGTGCCTGGTGCAGGTCTCTGAAGGCTGCAGCTACAAGGTTGCAGTGGCTACACGACATGCCATCACTGAGCACCAGCGAGCCAAGTGCTTCAGTCAGCTGCTGCAAGGCCCTCTCACCACCTCAGAGCAGCTGGTCAATCTGGGGGAGCTCATGCTCCAGGTCAGTACATGCTGTTTGGAACAGTGCTGTGTTGCCTGATGTGAATAGGTTGGAGCTGCGTCACTACACTTGTGATGTTCTGAACAAGCCTGTTTGGAGGGAGCTGACTTGCACTGCACGCACCTGATGCCTGTCACTATTATTACTATTATTGATGTTACTGTGGGTTTTTTTAAATATTTATTTTTTGTTGTTATTATTATTGTTATCATGATCATCATCAGTATCATAAGTGTTGTCAATGCATGATGCTACAGGGTGCGAGACAGTGACATCCTGACAGACAGTGCAAATCCTGCAATCAGGAACAGGCTGCAGATGACTGCTATGAGTATACACACTTACTGCAGTTTGAGGCTCTGCCTCAAGTGTGCATTGTTACACTATGTTGACTCAAGCTGCCTGAAGCTGTGTGCATGTGCACTGCAGAGTCACGCCAGCCAGAAGCAGTGTGGTTTGACATCAGCAGTTGCAGACAAGGTGGTGGGTCTGGTGCAGAGGGAGGCATCACTAACAAGGCCAGGGGAGGTCAGCAAGCTGTATGGGGCCTGCTCTGTTGGGCATGCTGCTTCAGGCAAGCTTCTTTTGAGCCATCAATGAGTGTCCTCTGTTGGGTATGCTGCTTCAGGCGAGCTTGTTTCAAGCCATCATTGAGTGTCCTCTGTTGGGCATGCTGCTTCAGGCGAGCTTGTTTGAAGCCATCATTGACTGTCCTCTCTTGGGCATGCTGCTTCAGGCGAGCTTGTTTGAAGCCATCATTGAGTGTCCTCTGTTGGGCATGCTGCTTCAGGCGTGCTTGTTTCAAGCCATCATTGACTGTCTTGCGCTCTTGATGTTCAGTCAGCTGATTGACCAGCCAAGTGCATAAGTCTGAAGCAAAGAGAGGCCCAGATGGACAGTCTGGGAGGTGAGAGCCACACCATTTGATGGCATGGGGTGACAATGGGTGTAGTACTTGGGGCAAAGCCTGTTGTCTGCTCCTGTTCATGAAGTCGAGGGCCCACTCTACTGCATGGCTTGAGCAACAGTGTGCAGCGTCTGCTTCACAGTTGATATTTATTTGCAATACTGATAGTGCAGCAGCGTCTGTGAACTTGTCACGCAGCAAGGTCTGAAATCTTCTTGTGTTGCGCACAGGAGTGGTTTGCGTCCTTGCAGCAGCAGGCCAGACAGGTCAGCAAGCAGTCGACCAAGTGATAAAACACTTTTCACATGACACCATTAGGATCAGTATGGCTGGCAGCTGCAAGGGAGCCACAGACTCCAAGTCACTTCACAGCGCTGCACATGCCTTCTGTGTGCATGTAGACAAATAGAGTGTTGTTCTACTTTCCATCCAGATAGCCATCTTGAGATTGACAGGTATAGCAGGATGTTGTTACACATGCTGGCAAGGTTCAAAATTCAGCACATTCCAAATGTTGCTTGCCACTTGACCATTGCAAGGCGGTGTACAGTCAGGTTTTGGGCGCAGCTTCTTCTATGGCATTCAAGCTGGCATGATCAGCAGGCTCTAGCAGTTTCTGCAAGAGGGACGCTGTTCAAGCGTGCATAGACTTGCAGGTTCCTTGGAGGGGATTGTCAAGCAGTGTCCTGTTCACATCGCAATGCTGCATCTCTGCTGATAAATTGCCTTATGACGCATACCAGGTTCTCAAACAAGAGTTTGACTGTAAGTGTTGATCACCTGGCACAGCAGTGACCCAAGTATATCTTGTCCAAGTGTGTTGAGGTCTCTGCGGTGACCATGCAAGAGTGTTTAGTATGATTGTCTGTGCTCTCCACAATATCTCAAATCATGAAGAGTCACGCTCTGCTAGGTGGCCAACCATAAGCTGCAGCTGCATGCCAGTAAATGCTAAACTCAGCAGTATGGCTAGCAATGTGCAAATGAGGCCTTGTCGGCATGTGCAGCAGCATATTTATACATTACACATCATATGGATGTATGACTATATGCTACACATCCTGCGTGGAACTGGTCTGCTAATTCACCTTGCGCTGTGTTCATCTGATCATAGCTGGGTGGATTGATGTTACTAACCGAAGTGGTCCCAATCAAAATTTAAAGGGGCTGTGAGGCCATCACATCATACAGGCATTACTCATGCCACTGGTGAGTTCGGGGGTTTCGGAGCTGCTCGTGCCTTTTGCTCGCACGAAACCTTGCATTGCGCTTGTTATCACTGCTGCCACGCTGTCGATACTGAGCTGGTGGTCAGGATCCCTGCGACCAAAGTAGCCCTTTAACTCTCTCTTAGCGGTACCAAACTCCGATCTGACTTGCGACTGCGAGCTCCAAGCTACGCCTGCAACACCTTGGGCTGCTCAAGGCTCGTTGTATTCTGGAAGCAACCCGCTCACTCTACTGTTGAGCTAGTTTGTATTGGTCAGGTCGTTCTTGTGAGAACGCGCTGCTTGCTGGTCTCGGCTGGCTGAACACTTCACCTACCATGCACCAATTTTAGCTTTAGTCCCGCGGTCTGCATGCCGATACACAGAGCCGGCAGCAAGCAACTCAAGGAGATCAAGCAGCTCAGAAGCAGGAGAGGAAGCTTTGTTTTGAGTGCCCTGCTGGGCCTCACTCTGATATGGACATACTACAGTGTGCAAAAAGTCATTGCCCGACACAAGCCTCTGCCATCACAGCTCAGAGCACAGACGCAGGCAAAGCAGCTATCAGATCACCTTGCTGCAAGTGAGCATCACACACCGCTGTCATCGATCACAAAGTGCATGTATTGGCATGCAATCCTTGCATCTGCCACTTGGCACCACATGGCAATACATGCTCACAAGGTTGCAGACACCCTCTGCATGCCTCAGTAGTTTGTTGCTGCAGTGGACTTTCACCCTGGGCAGAAGTGGAAAGATACAGATGGTGACACGATTCAGGTGTGCATGCATCAAGACTTGTTTGCATCATGAGCATGCATTCATGGCTATTGTACAGCTGTCACGCGCCCTATGCATCAACATAGGCACGCATTCACAGCCATTATACAGTCATCACATGCCACGCACGTTCACTGATGCATCAGAGACGCACCCCATTTCAGCCAAACAGCGCATGCCTCAACATTTGCTGCCTGTGCTCATGCCCAACTATTGGTGTCGGCCATGACAACACCCCATGGCCCATCTACTGTGACCTGCTCAAAGCAGATCCAATTCCATCTTTGATGCGACGCTGCTTTGCTTGATGACACTGCGCCAATAGCTTGTGTCACTTGTCTATTCAGGCTCATGGGGGAGGAGTGATCTACCATGAAGGGGTGTACTACTGGTATGGGGAGAACAAAGCAGGGTCCACTTACACTGCCTACTCTCTTGGGTATGTTACCGGCTTTGAAGCATGGGACAACATTGGATCTTGTCACAACTCCATACAGCGCCTGCTAGAACAGTGTGTCATTGCAATTGTTGCCATGTCAACTTAGAAGTGCTGTTGTTGTACGATGTACAACTGGAAGTCCTCTGAAGCTGCAGCTAACACTGCCCTCATCCTTGTGTGTCTTGCCTCCTTGCAAGTCAATTTGTGCAGCTTTGCTGGGTCATTGCAGTACAGCACTGCACCAGGTTCTGCTCAGTGTCATTGACCAGCCTTGGCATCACAGCTAGCCTTGACGTACTATATGTGTGCCAGTGGTAATGCTGTTGGTTCAGGTACTCACCACCCAGAGTTGATGTCATTGGAGTGAGCGTGTACAGCTCCACAGACTTTGTGCGCTGGGCTTATGAGGGTGAGTAAGCTACTGCTCATGCTGCAGCTCAACTCCCTTGCATGCCTTGTCTGCCCAGGGCTTCTCTTAGATAGATTCTGTTTCACTGTGTCAACTGTCATGACTTTATGGCAGCTTGCTTCTGTGATAACCAGGCCATTTTTCATACTTATGCACTTATACTTATGCACAAACTGCTGCATGACTCAGTGCTGAACCTGTTTGTTTTATAACAACTGCATCTTTGAACTTGCTGCAGCCACTATCGCATCAGCTTTGAGCAATGCACGTGGCAGCATCATGGCCTAATACCAACGTTGTCAAGCACTGCAGCATTTGCCAGCATCCTGACATGTGCGTCTGACAGAGTGAGTTACAAGCAGCTTGTAACTTGATATGCAGGACTGGCTCTCAAGGGGGGCAGCCACCCAGACATTGACCCCTCCATGGTCCTTGAGCGCCCCAAAGTCATTCACAATCTTTGTCCAAGCTCAGCATCAACCCAAACCGGATGGTGGTTGGCCCTTTGGACGCAATAGCACAGCAACTCATGGCCAACATGCACTTGGCCAACGGGCAGGATCTTGCTGAAGTACTGGCGGGTTATTCAGTGCTGCAATTGACCCCTTGTTGCGAAAACCTGATGCAAGCTGTGTCAAGGCAGCTGGCTATAGCAGACTTGACACACGAAGGGTCTGCATATGTATCAAGAGTTCTGTACAGCCTAGCCACAATACCAAGCGCTGCACCTTCCATCAAAGCACTGGACGCCCTTTGTGAGCGCTTTGCTGTGCTACTCAGAAGCCCCCAGCTTGCTGAGCTTCCAAACGCTCAGGGCATTGCAAAGTCATTGTGGGCTTTGAGTAAGCTGAAGCATGCTCCATCAGATGAAGTTGTCATGTCCATGGTGGGCAGGATGGTGGCTCTGTGCCATTTGCCAGGGCAGCAGCCGACGCCAAAAGCCATCAGCAACGTTCTGCTTGCATGTGCTGAGCTGAGTGTACCTGTCAAGCAAGCAGACACTGACAGCCTAGCATCCTTTTTCTTGAGCTCCAACAGGCGGCAGGGTGACGAGCAAGCACACACAAACACAGCTTGGAGTCTAGCAGTTATAGGGCATTTACGCCAGCCACAATTGATGCTGATGCTAGATCAGATGCTTGCTTGGTCTGTCAGTCCTGGTCAGATGTCAACACCTCCAGTGCTGACAGCTGCTGAGCTGAACCAGCTGTACCAGGCTCTGGACTGGCTGCAGCCTCCTCCAGCTGCAGCTGCCCAACAACAATCAGCATGGTCCAGCCTGCGAGGAAAGTTGCACAGATTAGGACCAAGACCTTCGCCCGCCAAGCGCCATGTCAGCAGTCATGGCAAGCTGTGCAGTGCTCTGAAACAGCTGCAGCTTTCCTTTAGAGCCACAGTTTCCATTCAGAGTTACTGGGTAGATGCAGTGATTGAGTGTCAAGGCAACAAAGCCCAGTCAATCATCCTGACACTGTCCAGCCTCGACTACATCAGAAGTGTTCCTGGCAGGTAATGTTATTTACCGCTGCCGGCTTTCTGCCTATATACACTCCCTTTGCAAGTGCGTGTGGTCCAAATGCAGGTTGACAGGGCGGGCAGTGTTCAGAACCCGCCTGCTGGCTAAGCAAGGCCGGCTGGTTGACGTGTCCCTCAATACGACCAGTGAGACCACCACAGTGAAGCAGCTGGCAGACTACCTGAAGCCCATTCTGACAGCTGCAGCTGGAGGCTCCCTGGATGCCTACCGCTAAGTGATGCAGGCCAAGGAGTATGGCACATCCTTTGTTGCTGCAGTACAGCAAGTAAGCAAAGTTATTTGTTGAAGAAGCACATACATGGCTTTTGCCCCCGCAAGCTGAGGTGTGTGCAATACGCACTTCTTGCCATCATTGCTACATGCAAACATGTGGTGCACTCTACCACCTTGGCACCCAGTCAAGTTCGTTTTTCACCTTGTCCACAAACCATATTTGCACACTGTCACAGCAAATGCCATTGGCTGAAGCGCCGACAAGTGTTGTTTGTTGGCAACTCAGCAATTCACATCATATCTCACAAGAGTAGGTGCAATGTGGTTGAGATGGCTTGGCATCAAACACCGCCCAAGGTATTGTTGATGCCATTGCAGAGGCCACTGGCAAGATAGAATGTGTCATAGTATGCTTCTGATAGCTTGGGGAGTCAAGCAGCTGGTGCATACCTCAGAGCTTCTGACTGAGGTGAGAAGAACATCTGGTTTTTATGTCTGAATATAGTCATTACACTTGTTGCAATTCAGAGTCTGCCCCTGTATGGTATAGCACAAGCAAATGTGTCTTCACTCCCTAGTTCCCACCATTTGCAGCGACAGCATTGCATGACACACTGCATGAAAACGGCTTCCAGTGAGCATGGTTGATGCCAGCTATTTGTTTCATCAGAGTCAGTTGACGGTAAATGCAGTCTTTGTTGTTGCAGCTGCTGGCATGCATATGTCGTCGTGCCAATCTACAACCATTTGGCAAAGTTGTTGATCCAGTTTGTGGGTCTGAACTGCACACCTTTCACAGGACAAGTATGCGCATGCTTGACAGCCGTACTATTGCCCTTTCAGAGTGCACGACTGTACGTCATTGCTGTGGCGCTCCAGCATTTACTTCAAGTGCATCAACGCTGCATCATGCAAGCCAAGCAGGAGCTGCTTGGCTGATGCATGTCTAGAATGCCCTTTCACAGGATCAAGCTTTGCTTGCAGGCAAAATGGCATGACGGCAAGCCATGCAGGCTTATGCTGCCTGGGCCAAGCTGTACTACTTTCGCAGATGCCTGTGAAAGGGGCGCAAGCCATTATTTGGGTGAAGTGGAGATGAAAGCTAAAGCTTGCAGATGCAGCAAGTGTTAATGCACATACCCAACAAGGCCATGCTCCTTGAGTCGCAGGACTACAAAGCTCAGCCAATTATCTTGAGGCTGTCAAGCCCTGACTACATCACAAATGCCCCTGGCAGGTCATGCACCACCCTTGCTGATTGCACTACTGTTCATTATGCCAGCTCTTGCCTCAAAGTGCTTGACAGTGAAGGCCACAAGGTGTGGCATGTCCTTCTTGTGTGCTATCTGTGCGGCCATTGCGGCCATTGCGGCAAAGACTGTGTGCCTTTGTGTTGAGTCTTTGCCTGTGCGCCTTTTCAACAAGACAACACATTTCTCACTCCTTCTGCCAGCATGCTTGCATGCACTACAGGTCGACGGGGCGAGTAGTGTTCAAAAGCCACTTGCTGGCTAAGCAAGGCCGGCTGGTTGACATTCCCCAAGAGATGACGAGTGACGTCATCACGGTGGAGCAGTTGGCAGAGTACCTGGAGCCCATCCTGACTGCAGCAGCGGGAGGGTACTTGGATGCCTACCGCCTTTGATGCTAATCAAGCAGTGCACTTTCTTTATTTTTGTATTTAAGCTAGACGATCCTGTGGGCATCACGGCATTGAGCTCCTTTCAAAGGTAGCAGCAGAAATATGCAATTAGTATCACTCCACTTATACCCAGTTGGCAGCAGTGCCATGTCAGCAGGCAAGCCTGCAACCTTTGTCTGGATGAGCAATGCTTGTCGTTACACTGGTGTTGAATTCACGTCGTTCACTGGATCAGCTGCAGCAGCCACGACAATGGTGACTGATGATTGTCATCACAATGCACATACGTCCCTGGGCAGTTTGCATCGCAGGTGCAGTGTGTTGCAAAAGCAATGCATTGCATCAGAGGCAGTGCTCAATCTGACAACTGCAGTGCTAAGCTATCAGCTTTTAGTCATGTCTGTATCTTTGACGTCTGCTTGAGGCTGACAGATGTCCAGCTACGTGACCCCCCCTTGATTGTATGGCTTACAGGCAGGCAAGCAGTCAGCTCTCCAGACATTATGAATGTGATGGTCAGTTGGTCCTATTCTGACCAGGCTTGGGGCTAGCCTGCGGCAGGTGGCAGACTTCACATTGACAGCTATGTCAGCAGGAGGCTCCCGGGACGCTGGTCGCCATTGGCATGTGTCCCACACTTGACAGGACATCAGGCAAGCAAAGCCTGCTCAACGATGTTTTGATGTGCTTAGCAGTGTCTGTGTGTGCAGTTGTTGTCAGCATCACCCAGCAGCAAATGTGTTGCTATGGCCTTGCAAATCCTTCTTTTTGACAACAGCACATGTTGGGCAGTCCTTGCTGTTTGTGTGCCGACTTGCACAATATGTGAGTCTGTATTTAACGCAGGTTGAGATGTCAGTTGTCCAGCAGTGCTGCCCAGCAGTAGCTTGCACACCAGCACTGTCTAGTGCAAATAGTGTGTTTCAAAGTTGGTGCTGACATGCTGCAAGCTGGCCATCACCACTGCTGCTGTCAGTTGTGCGCTCAGTAAGTCAAGCTAGCAACCAGACATGACAATTTGACACTGACATGTACTCTGACTTGTCATGACACTGTCAGCCTAGCATCTTTAACCATGTGAACATGCCTGATGCTGACTTGAACCCATATGCATGACATGCATCCAGCACTCATGTGCCTTGCAGGCATGCAGCTCCTCAGACACTTGGCGTGGTGATCCTGTGCTTGGGTCGCTCTGCTTGGGCTTGACACTGACATGAAGCAAGTTGCAGACTCCACTTGCAAGTCTATCACTTGTTTTATGTCA
>JAABUW010006622.1_pt1 | contig 14360 bp, 12 predicted proteins | sample 5560081 | NCBI WGS metagenome assembly JAABUW01 (sample SAMN10711882, study PRJNA513363) | rock metagenome | isolation source: Antarctica rocks | place: Antarctica: Victoria Land, Knobhead sud
AGGCTCCTGAATCTCAAAGCCAAGTCGAAGGCAAGCTATGATTTGTATCTGGAACTGTTTGACGGGCTTGATGGCATACTCAGGGAACGCAGCAAAACAAACTTACCAAGCAAGCGCCAAGCAGCAGGCTTTGTCACTCATGAGCAGCTCCAGCAGGTCAGAAAAAGGCTTGTGATTGGGTCAAAGGAAAGGCTCCTGCTGAGCTTTTATGGAGGCTGCATCCCTCCAGTGCGTAACAACCTGCACTGTGCATTTATCCACATGCTGAAATGCAAAGATGGCAATGCAAGGGAAGCACTCATGACTAGCGTTACTCCCAACTGCATCCTGCTGCCATATGATGCAGATAGAGAGGGTGTGCTGATTCTAAGAGAGTTTAAAACACAAGACAGGGCCAATTCCAAGCTATATAGCCGAAGGCTTGGACTAGAGCTTTCTGACGAGATACGAGCCAGCCTGCAGCAGCACCCAAGAGACTATCTTTTCTGCGAGGCATTTGTGAGCAAGCCATATACACATGGGGGTTTTCAGCAGTATGCCTCACGCACATTGAAGGCTCTGTTTGGCAGGCCATGCACTCTGACCCTGCTGAGGCATTCATACATATCACACATGCTAGCATACGGTCAACTGAGCATAAAAGACAGAGAAGAGCTTGCTCGGGACATGTGCCACTCTGTCAACACTCAGGCACAATACCAATTCATCATGCCAAAGCAAAGGGCACCTGCAAACTTTGAAGTGCAGCATAATACAGAGTGATTGGGACAAGACTCTATCTGCAAGACTCGATTGAATCTGGTAGCCTGCTCATAAAGTCAGACTCGCGACTCAGTGACTCAAGCCTCAGCAACACTAAAGACTCAGTACTCAATGTTCTAATCTTCGTTGCGAGTAAATATAAGCATATAAAGCAGCACTGTCAGTACTGGAAATACAACTTGCTTTGCTGACGACCTTCAGGAGAGGACTGACTACCTGAGAGTTGGCCATAGGACCGCTGGGACCAATCACCGAGAAGCTGCTGACCACCACCGCACGGGTTCCACAGAGCTGCCGGCTACCTGAACAGAGGCTGCATTGCAATGCGTACAAAACAAGATGACTCTGCAATTGACTGCCTGCTGGCTTTCTCGAACAGGTACACAGGACCGAATGCCAATCGTGTGGCTCCTGGCTGTTATGCAAGTGCTGAGGCAATCCATGAAGAGTTAGTGTATCAGAAGCTTACACGGTGGGCATCGTCGACGCAGGCCAGTTTCAAGGCAGTCTGTCGCAAGTTCATTGAATGGTGTGAGAAAGATGAGTTGAACACAGATGTGTACAAGTTTTTTGCTCACCCTGCTACGAAGGTCAGAGCTTTCCTAGAGTCTGAAAGGCAGAGACACATACAGCAAGGCACACAGCCTGGCATCAACGTCGCCAATGCCTTCACTGAAATGGTCAAGCTGAGCATGATTCAGGGGTGTCCCAGCTTTGACAATGCAGCAATCGATCACATAAAAGCAGTGGTTGCTAGAGCCAAGAATGACAGTGCACAACAAAATCGCATTGCTGAGCTAGATTACTCTAAAACCAGAGCAGACAGGGCTGTGCTTACCGATGAAGATACCAATAACCTTTTAGAGGTGTGTTCACTGCAAGGTGATCGCCTAGCAGCAGCACGTGCACAGGTCATCCTGCTGATTGGCTGTGCAACCGGCTTCAGAGCCTGCGGTATGATTCACCTTACTTATTACAATATGATCAGAACTGAGCCAAATCAGTACAACACAGCTCATCCTCAACAACTTGACATCCTTGGGATCGGCACCAACAGGCACAAGACGTTATCAACTGGAAAGGTTGTCTACACAGGCCTCACCAGGCATGCAATGGCCGAGAAGGATGCAGTGGCTGCAATTGGTGAGCTGCTTGCACTCGAAGTACATTCAAGTCGCTTGGCATTGCTTGAACAGATGCAGCATGGGGAGAAGACCTGGGGTAGAGTCAAGATTTTATTTCCAGGCTATGTTGACTTGAGCGAGGAAGCTCAAACTGATAAAATCAGCAATCTGTTCAATCGCATCACTGGGCAGATACAGGGCTGGGACAAAAGCAAGGTGACTGGCCTGTTACGCAAGACATGTGTTGAAACCCTGAGGGCAGCTGATGCAAGCAAAGCTGAAGTGGACTTTCATGGAGGCTGGAACGGGGGCACTCAAGACAGGCACTATGCCAGAGAGAGCCTGCAAGCAGACATGAAAGCACAGGCAAAAGCAGCAGGTTTTGTCAAAGATTTTCGTGAGCATCATTACCTTGGGAGAGCAGACATACATGTGCCAGAAGCTTGGCACAATGCACTGCTGCCAGGTCTTCAAGCTCTTCTTGATGCTGTGTTGGACCTGCCATGCGGAGTACGTGAGACCCTGCAGTGCATAGAGCTGTTTGTACGAGCGTTCTGGCAGGCTCTGCCGATTAAAGCGCTCAAATATGGAGCAGACTTTGAAAAGAAGCAGCTGGACAGAGTACAAGAGGTCATGGCAACAGATGAATATGGCATATTTGCAACCAATGTCAGAGAGGCAGAGCTTGACAGTATGGAGAAGCTTGGCCTTAAGGTTCCCTACTTGAAGAAATGGGCGCAAGAGCAGGCTATTTTGAACTACGCTGTCAGAGGCTCAGCAGCTGAATCAGACAAACCTGCCACAAAGCGGCTGAGACTGGGAAGCGCTGAGGTCCAAGCTGCAGTTGGATCAACTGTGGCACAGAAGCGAAGGGAGTATGCTGCACATGCAGAAGCAATAGAGTGCATGAGATTGGACATGCGAATGTCACAGGAGCGAGCACAGTTAGCAAAAGAGATAGCTGAAGCAGATGTTGCCATTGCTGCTGACAACAAAGCAGCCCAGGCAGCGCAAACACAAACAATGGCAAGAGCAGCAAGACCTGCAACTGGATCCAGAGCGCAAAATGCCATTGGTGTCTGGTTACACAGATGTACTGATTCAGCCGCCTGCTGCAAATCACAAGCCCAGTGTCGTCAAGACAGCTGGAGTAAAGCTGTTCAGAGGGACAAGCACTGCTGCAGTATGGAAGGAATGGCTACATGGAGGCGATCATGCCAGTGTCAAGAGCCTGCTGTATGAAGGAAAGAGTGGCAAACTGAGTCTACGAGGAAGCGGTGAGAACTATGTCAACACTAAGTCTGAACTGGCAAAAAAGCGGCACCTTCCAGAAGCAATTGAAGCCCTCAGGGATCAAGGCCTGCCAGAAACTGAGGCAGTGAAGCAAGTTGAAAATTTGACCTGTGAGTTTGGCCTGAACAGGATTCGCCAGAAATTTGATGCGTTCCTGATGAGGCATCAGATGCGGTACCCAAAGCGAAATGTGAAGTCTGAGGAGAAAGCCTTAGAGCTTGTCAACCTGCAGGACCCAAGTGCGACAGTCAAAGCTTTTGATAAAGCATTTGAACGTTTGATGCAAGCCATTGCATCTCGTTAGACAACAACAACAGCAACACTTCAGACGTCTGAAATACCTTACAATTAAAGAGATGAGCTATAACCTCTGCAATAAATTGATCTGTGCATAACGCAGCTCTTACAAGTCCGGACTGTACTTGCGAGGGGCCTGTTGCTGATCACTCTTGCTGAACGCATGGATTTGCTGGTCTACAAGCGTTGGTGTACAAGCGCACTTGCGCCTGCATCGCCGCAGAGGCCGTGCAGCACGCCTATCAATCGCAGTCGCGGGTTGGTCTGAGCTGCTGCTACAGAGTGAATCACCGGCCGGGCGTTGTCTGCCAGACTGGCCCCTGCGCGCAAAGCGCGCATGCATGAGCGGGTCCCCAAGCAGTTCGTGGGGGTACGCCTCAGCACGCGAAGCGAGCAGATATTTTTTTCGGGATTCGCATGCACATTGCTAACTTGACATGCATTTTGTGCATGCAGGATGACGAAGTTTGTATGAATATGCTGAAACCAAACTCCTAACATCACTCAATATACAATGTATATTATACTTCGATGATTTTTATACATTACATATAATTTGTAATCAATCAACAAGATGACAGCACTTTTTTGCTGCAATAATTCGCCGAGGTGCTGACTTGAATCATTAACACTCACATTGGCCAGGCAGAGCTTATTGCTGCACTGCGAAATTGAAGCATTTACACTATTGTGCTTGAAGCTACAGGCTGAAATCACATATGCCACAATGCAACACTGCCCAAGCAGAGCCTGTTGCTGCACTGTGCATTTGAAGGGGAGCACAGCAACATGCCGGTCTGCAGCAACAATGCAGTGTGCAGCCAATCAGCAGAATTTCTATTTGGGTGGATGCTTTAGAGAATTGGGAGAGTGTTGGTCATTGCGCATGGAAGGGAGAGCATTGCCTTAAGTTCGATGTATAGTACTGCTAGCACAAAAGCCTTTGCTCTCTGCTGTTGTGTACCCTAGAGTTTGTAGATACGCATGAATATCTACTGGGCAAAGACAAGTACTGTGCTGAGGTAATCCTGACTTGACAATACCTTTGAATGATGTTCAGTTTGACAGTAGACCTTCTCCCCAAGGCGCCGTTGGCAAGCACTCATGCTTGTGTCCAACACATCTGATTCAACGCATGGCCAGTCCAAAGTATGTTCAAAGTCATGAGTGAGCCCGTAGAGTCCATTCAAGTCAATAAGTCTGCTATTGGTCTGTCTGTACAGATCTAGACATATCTCTGTACAAAGTATTGTGTGCACCCAGCATTGTAAGCAAGGCTTGAGATTTGGTGCAAGATGTGCCTCTTCTTGACCTGCATGCGTGGCACATTGTGCCGGTAAGCCCTGGCAGGTGCCTTTGGCACCGCACAGTACGTTTGTTTGCTGGACCTGCTGGCCTTCACCTGCTGTAGCCTTGGCTTGAGTGGAGCTAGCGATCTCGCACTGTACAACTCAGGAGCTATGGCCAGAAGAGGACACATTCTCATGATCACGTCACGGTGCACAACAATCAGATCCTGCTGCTGACGGGCGTACTCCAGGAGCTTTGGTGAAGCTCTTGCAATTGTAGCCTATACATAAACAAGGTCTTCTGGTACAGAGGTGCACCTGGCGGTCCACCTGCACCAAGGTACAAGTCCAACACCCATATCCCAGCATACTTTGCCCATCACATTCAGCCCTCCACCCCTGCAAACAGCTACAGAACAGCCCTGTCTACTACTTGAAAAGTATGCACTCAGCTCAAGCAAGGATACTGTTGATGTATCGTGGTGCAGCCCCATCAAAGAGTCACACTGATGCCTGAGCGACAACCGTGACATTGTAGAGTTTACTGCAACCAACTGGCACAACTGGTACTTGGAGCAATGCTGAGATAGAATGTGATAGCAGATGTGCTGGAACATTGAGAACACTTGAATTGGACAAATGGCTGACTAAAGTATGCAGAATTCTCTTGCTCTCTTTTGCTTGTCCAACAGCTGTCCAGAACGATGAGGTCTGTTGCTACTGACCAAAAGGGAATGGTTCTCACATGTTACAGGTGCCAGGAGAGCGTACTTGGAGCCATTTTTTTCCATCCGCTGCAATGAGCGGGTCACTAGGGAGCTGTGAGTTCACAGTCAATCCTTTGCAGCTAGCTCGGGACCACCGCCAGCTGTTCAGAAGTGAGTTGCACAACCAAGGCCATGCATCACGACTCAGTAGCTGATGAGTGCATTGCAATCCTACTTTTGATGTTGAGGAATTGCTGTGTTGTTCCAAGCTTCTGTGATGCATGCTATTTGCAGGCACACAAGGAGGAGGAGGGAGCTTTGACTTGACGGTCCACGCTGAGACATGTCTGGAAACAGCAGGATTTCCAGATCCTCATCTCACATGGGATGATCCCGACTTTCTTGTCTTCATGGACTCTATCTCTGGACCTCCTGCACCTTCTGGAGATCTGAGGTTTGTGGTGAGGACACTCACTGGCAAGCTGCAAGTGGTGGTTGTGCAGTGCAAAAAGGTTGGCGCTGGTACAGAGCAAGGGCCTGATCGCACAGCATCAACACATGACATTCAGCATCATTTGACACAGCTCAGAGCATGCTTTGACAGGTAACACTCCTGCTGTGAATGTGTGATTCTGTCATAGCTACCAATTACAGCCTTGATGTTTGGCCCGACTGTGCTTGTGTCTAAGGTCATTGCAGCATATACATTGTCCTACTGTCATACCATGTTTTACAGTCACGATTGTCCCTGTCAGCTGCATGACATCAGATCAGCCATCAATTGTTGATTACATGATTGCAAGTTGAATTGCTCAATCACACATTAAACAAACACAATGCCATTGACGTTGTTTGTCACAGTACAGTTGAAGACTTTAATAAAGACAAATATGTGTACACCACGAAGAGACTTACATTGGTGACGCCAGCAAAAAAGAGGTGTGCTGTGCAAGCAATGCTGATGGCTACAAGCCTCTCAAAAGGTGGTCCATCAATGATGTTGTTATAGGGAAATGGCATACACTCTTGCATTGCCTGTAGAAACTTTGTCCACCTTGGCAACTGCGTCTGAAATCACACAGACACTCAAGTTGGTACTTCAGCTGGCTAGGCATTGCTTGCACCTGTTTGCATACTCTGCTTACTTAGTGGGCTGTACAGTTTTGTGCAGAAGCACACACTCACCTGACTCAAGCAGTAAGTCACTGCTTGGTACTGCACAACAGGCTGCAGTACTGCTTGTACACCATCTTCATGTCGCAAGGTCCGCACAATACCAGAGCATGTGCTAGCATCCTCCAGAGTCATACCAGTCGAGATAAGGGTATTCCTGCAAGAGCAACCGTGAAAGCAACATAAGAAGACTGCGAATACCAAAGCAGTGCTGGTCAACATGCAGTATCAGGGTTTAGAATGCATTATCCATGTTTAGTCATGGAAGACAACAAATTAGCGTGAAGCCTTACTCGTTGACTGTAACTCCTGACAATGACATGAGCAGTAGCCGAAACACCACGTCTGCACCAAGAGCCTGAAAATCATCCTTCGACCTTGTTCTGATCTTGTCCCTCAGACCTATGGATACTTGACCTGCTAATTGCCTGCAAAATCATTGTTGAACCATATGTTAACTTTTGAAACATGTTTGTATCTGCAGTCCAGAAAGGCAACATCTGTAGTCCAAAAAGGCAGCAATGATTGTTTGCTACAGCACTGAGTGTCAATGGCAAAAGCTGCTGACCTGAATTCTTCATCATTCTGAGGGACACCGGTTTCCAGGTTGGTATGCAGAACATCAAGGGCCATGTCCATAAAGCCAGGAAGCCCCATGAGCAGATTGAGCTGCAACCTCATGACTCTATGGCCTAAAACATTGTTTGCTTGCGGAACTGTGAGCCTGTTGGCTTTCGCAATGGAGTCTGCCATCAAGTCTGAGACTTGTGATAGAGTGAGATGACAGATCTGCCTAGACGTCTTCTCATAGCCTGACAAGCCTAACTTTGCATATTCCAGGCCAGTGCCAATGAGGACAGATAAGCAGACACATCTTTCCGCACCTCCTGCAGCCATTTCACATGTGCGAGCCATGGTGTGCAAAACATCCGCAGACACTACAGAGAGTTTTGCCAGGACTAAGACAGTGGCTGCGGGGAAAAACACCAGAAGGAGCAAAGTGTCAGCAAATGACATGCATGAAGCAAAAATGAAGCCTGCAGAGCGGTCAGAAAGCTTGAAGTTGATGTGCATGCCACTTACCTGATATCATCCACTCTGCCAAACAGCCAATGAGGACGTTTACAAGGCCAGGAGAGTTGTTCCCAAGCACTTCAACAGATTGTCCAAAGACCAACTGCAGCTCATCAACTGTTAAGACCTGGAGCACTATTGCGTCGGTGCCCAGCCCCAAGGATTTGCGCTTCTGACTCGCAAGATGTTTCATGACGCTGCTGAGTGTGAAAAGGTACTGATGCTGGACTGGTAAATGTTGCCGTAGCTCGGACAAGCCACAGAAAAAAATGTTTCTGGCAGCAAGCCTGAGACCGAGGATGCACTCTGCAGAGATGTGATCATCAGCTGAATTGAGAGGGTCTCCAGTCCATCTGAAGTCAATATGCATTGCTTGAGCTGCAACAAACACACTTTGTCTAAAACCCTAAAAACTTCTGGGATGTGCACAGAAGATGTCAGCCCATGCCACGATTGTGTTGAAGACATGCACCGAGAAGCCCAACCAGGGGGGCCGGTCAATCTCGCCACCCTCCACCAGGGCATCCTTCCCAGTTGTAGCATCAATTAGGTAGAACATGGCTGTGACACTGTTTGCCATGCCAAAGAGTGCACATGACAGATCATCCGCCCACATGTTCAACACCCTGCTGTTATAGGGGTCCTGCAGTTTACTAGCAGTACTTTGCACACGGCTGTGAAAAATGTGACAGGTTTGCAGACAACAGCAGGAAGATGACAGCAGCCATGCCAAGATTGCTACCTTTGAGATGTCTGCCAAGCAAGCTATGAATAGCTGCAGCATTTGCCATGAAAAGGAATAGAAGGTCAGGTATCGGAAGAACCAGCCAAAGCCAGTAGATCCTGGCAAAAGCTGTGCTGCAGGTGTCAGATGCCACAGCCAGACCCGCACATAGCACAGCAGCGCAAAAGCATGCACCACAAAGGCTCCCTCTTGTCCAAGGCTGGTAGAGACACTAGCGGTTGACTGACTGCAGCCGCAAACATGTCAGTCTTGAAATGCCGATCAGAATATCTTGTGCAGCAGTGCTAAAGATACAAAACTCGCCTGTAGCATCCAGCAACTGCTACAGATCGGTCGACCGCAGCTGTCGCGGAGGAAGCGGCAGGCTTGTCCGTATCGTCCGCAGAACGTCCTACAGGCCTCTGCCTGACCTCAGTCGCCATAGTCGCGTGTTCGGTGGCACCCTTACTTTCAGAACTGTCACACAAAGTGGTTGCGGCTCCACGGCGTGACGCACAAGCCTGTGTTTGTGTCGCTGTGTCGACCTTGTGGCGCAAGGGCTATTGACGTCAAGATACTTTGCGGCCAACACCGGTGCAGCAAACCTTGCAAATTGTCTTGTCTGCTATGCAGCCTCTACTCACCAATTACAAAATTTGCACACATGCACTAATGCTGCATCATGTGTTGGGCTTGGTTGCCATAGCTTGCTGGTCGTTTTGCTGGCGCTGCTCATGTTGCCAGGGCTCAAAGGTTGTGCTTGGCTCGCAACAATTGTGCTGTAGGGGATGAGATGCACCTTAACCGAAGTGCATCTCATCCCTCACCCTTGAGTGTACTGCCCTTGCTTCTTTCTTTGCAGTCTCGGTATGCAAGCCTTTCACAGGCAGCACTGGCACCATGAGGTCATTTATCGCACAGCCTGATCATGTGGGGGTTTTCCACTACTTAGTACACAGTCTAAATTTCATGATGACTTGAACATGATTGGCACAAGAAATCGGCCATGTTGGCTGGCAGAACCTTGTAAAATCCCGGTCTGGGGGGTGTCTGGAGCGGTCTGGAGACCGTAAGCGGTCACCGTAGATACGACCGTGATTTTATCCCAAATGCGAAATGCAAGAAATTTGCGACCAATTTGAAACCAACATTTTTGCATGATGCATCCATACGGTTATAGCAAGCTCAATGAATCCTGCTAGTTATCAAGCTCTTTGAAACAAGCACTTTGCAAATCATAGCTGTCATAGTTGAGAGCTAATTTAGTTGTGAGCGTTGCAACGCAGGCAGACCTTGTGCTTTCATGCTACTGCCGTTTTCGCAGCTGATGAATTGACCTGCAGGGATGGATATTATTGCAGTGTATGCCAGTGATTACGCACCACAGCTAAGATGTGCACTCAACTTGATGTGCAGATTTGTGGTCTGTGCATTTATGTGTTTTTATTTGTTGGCCAATGACATACACGGCACTGGTTGGCAGACAAAGCAGTCTACATGTTTATGTCAAGATATGTTGCGGTGCTTAGTACAGGCAATGGATGCCAACCAGCAATGTCATTTGTGAGTCTCACTGTGTGCAGTGAGTTGTCTTGTGGTTTGCAACATATGGTATGCAGGTACGAGACTTATGGAAGAAGTCTTCATCAACCAGGAGGCCCATCCGTATGAACTGCAGAATGACGGCCGGCTAGAATTTGCCGCATTACAGCTGCTACCTATTGGTATTGTCATTTACAGGTCAATTAGAGAGTCACTGTGACCTGCAGAGAAAGATGCCCGACTGTCTTGAGCAATGTCATGACAACATATGCAGTAACAAGGGCCTGGTCAATGCGGCAACATGCAATGAAAAGGGACCTTTGTAATAATTAAGTGGATAGATGGCAAGCAGTTCTGCATGACACAACAGCTGGTAGCAAGGCAAACCCATTGCATGTCTCTGGAGGATCTGTTGTAGGCTAATGTTCTTGCAGACTGCTACATCGGCCAGCTGCTGCATTGCAGCCTGTGAGTCTCAATGCTGTCTAAAAAGACTCCCTATCAGTGCTTGTAGTTCACAGATGCTGCTCTGCATCTGTCACGGACACAAGCCTTCCAGCAAACCATGGATGTTCAAGCACAGATGCAGCAGTGTTGCACTGTCCAGCTTGCATACAGTGCTTGAGCTCAATCCCTTGATCACCCAAATCCCGGACATGGCATGCCTCTATGAGGTCTCCAACTAGCATGAAGTCACACTTTCTCGACCACGGTTGAGTGTACAACTCTGGCCGCACCTTTCTGGTATGTCCTATAGTCAGCACAATAACTTGGTCCACCCTGAATTGTAAGCCCTGTGAGGACTTATACAGCCAGCATCAGAGTATGCACATGGAGCAGCAGTTCACCACTCAGAATGCAGATATTTTGTGATGGTACTCTTGACACAACTGGTTAAAGAGACGTCTTGGACTCTTTGCTTTGAGCTTTTCTGAATATTTCCTGCATGCGTACGGATAGACAATAAATCCATATACAAGCAGGACACAAGAGACGGGCTCACCCACTGGTGTGAAGGGGACGCTGTTTAGCACACAAGCAAACTCCAGGTCAATAAGCACCCATTGATCAGCATGCTGTAATATAATGTTTTCCCACCGCAAGTCAGTGTGTGCAAAGCCAGCTTGGTGTAACACCTTCAACGCATGAAGGATACACCTACAGATACATAAGCTTGTGCAAACACCATTTATGCCTTGAATGCAATGCGCATGTCACCATCAGCCACATGACAGCTCTGCAGTGCTTGGATGGACAGCATATATAATCACAGAGCCCAGCCATGGCCACGTAGCTGCCATTTACTTGCAAGTAATTGGTGCACACCTGATGCTTTTCTTCAGCTCGCGTGAACTTTTGAGGCCTCTGATCAAAGTGCTTGCTAAGAACTGGCTGCCCAACCGGTTCCAAATCTACAATGTACTCTTTTCCATTTTGAGAAGCATGGGGTGGCTGTTGAGCATGTATGAGGAATGGACAATCTTTGCTGGCTGCATATATGTTTTCCATCAGCTGGCAACGACTCTGAGGCCAGGTCTCATTGGCAAAGGTGATTCGCTTCTGTACAAAACTGTCAAAAATCTGTACCTTGCTGAAGGTGGTAATTTCTGTGCGACCTATAGGCAGCGACACTACAGGCAATTGCTCAGCCTGTGCCTTCATAATCCAATAACTCTGCACTGCAATCCAGACAATCTGCAATCTGTCCTCTAATGTGACTAGGGACAGTGGACGGCGAAACCTGAAAACCCCTGGTGTGCCTAGTCGCATGGCACACATCTGGAACTGCGAGCCGGCGCAAGCATAGCACAGAAGGTACTCCACCTACAATGGAAGAGAAAACAGAAACGTGAATGCCCGTACTTACAGACACTGCATACAGTGCAAATCCAGATTTCAGAGCATTTGTGGTATTTTGCATGCACATGATCTTTTGCACAATGATGCATGCAGTTTTGTGCATGCCTTGCTACTTGACAATGGGGTGGAATAAATTGCAGCACCTTGCCATGGACAGCTGCACCCCACTCTTTCAGCTTGGTACTCAGATCCTCCAGTGCCTTCTCAAGCTCAGCTTCAGATGTTTTATCCTCTCCTTTGAACAACAAGGCCCTGGAGCTGAGGAGAAAGAAGTCTGGCCTCTTGCCCTTGATTGTTGCAGAATCTTCAGCACAATTCCTCTTGCGGCGCATACCAAGCTTGGGTCCTTGGTCGTACATGTCCACACACCTCCAGATATGCCACAAGAGCATATCCACAAAGCCTGCAGTACATGTGTGTTCAGACTGGTCATTTCTCAAGTCACTGTGCTCACATCATCAACATGCATCCTGCCCATGTTCAAGATGGCTGCATCGAGACAAGTTGAGGTCAGTATATCGCGCTTGCAGCGTCAATCGAATTGCATGAGGTTGTCTCTGTATACGATTGTCTCAAACTCATGACATACAGCCAGATCTCTGAAATGCAGTGCCAAATCCTCAATCTCGACTACAAAGCAATACAAACTCATGCTCTGCAAGACAAAGCAATTGTCTGCACACCTGCAAGTGAGATTTCATCTTCAACAGGCTCGTACTGCATACGCAGAGCTGCTGTCACCACCTCTGCCAGCGCCTCTGCCCCAGACGCAGATGCAGGCTCAATGTCTGACATGAGAGCCTCGTTGGCAGCAACCAAGCTATAGTATTTAGCATCTAACACGGGCAACTTCACGTCAGGATGCCGAAAAAGGCATGCTTCCAGTTCATCAAAGCTAGGTGGTGGTCCTTGGACAAGCTGTGCAAGCTGTGCTACCTTCCTCGCAGTCTTGTCTACGACTACTGTTTGGGGATGGCCTGAAGATCAAGCACATATGTGATATTGTTGTGCAGTAGCTTATTGGACCCAATCTGTAATATGGCCAAAAAGGCAATGCTCTTGACAAAATGGGTTGCACTCAACATTTCTGCATCAACTAGTGCACATGTAGGATATTCAGACGGCCAGTGTCATCGTGACTAGCTGACCAGCACAATATGGTGCAAATGCAATTTGGTATGGTCTGAAAAGTTGCAGCTTGAGCCCTGCTTGAGTGACTGCTGGTGATGTCTGCCCTCTTGCAGTCATAGTAGCAGCTCAACCCTGTTCTGCTGATGTATTACAGGAGTGTTGTGGTCTGCACAGCAGGCATTGAGATAGGTCCCATGCATTCTCAGCTGCTAGACTTCCACTCATGCTGCACATGAGTGCTGTAATGGGGTACACAGATATTGCACGAGAAAATCTTGAGCCTGACAGGCTCTTGACCCTGCATTGAGCCTGCTTGAAAACCCCATGCAGCACTGCAAGCAAGCTGGGCATGCAGCCAGGTCAAGAGCAACGGCTACAGCCATTGAGCTGTGAGGCTGCATTGAACATGCTCAACATATGTATGCACCACATATACAGCGTCATGCACAGGTTTGCACGCAGTCGATAGCTCCATTAGGACGTGTACAGCAGACGGTCAATGGTATCTGGTGTGCATATACTAACAACAAGCGCTCAAGCACCCTGTGAGAGTTTTCACTGGCAGTCACCTTTCACGTTCAGTCACCAGGTTTAGCATGAAATAACACAATACAACGTTCTATAGATCCCAAAAACATCAGGAATGGTACCTGCTGCTGCCCGCTGTTGCAGTAACTCCTTCTCCCTCACTTGCTCCAGAGCCTTTTCTTTTGCCAACAGAGAAGCTTTGTCTGCCAGCAGGAGCTGAAGGCATGAGTGTTTAGATGAACCAGGCTCTGCTTCATCATACACTTTCTGAGCACGTGCCACAGCAGCTTCAGCTTGCTCTATTTTCAACTTGAGCTTGGCCTCTTCACTAGACATCCTACACCAATAACGGGCAACGTTAAGAAACAAAAAACTAAGTACATGGTTCTAGCAGCGCAGCAGACACTGGAGACGCTCTGTGTTGTTGTAAATTACCTATGCCGAGGTGAGCACGAAGGGAGGAAAGCCGCAAAACGCGCGACCCCTCCCGCAGAGTGCGCTCTGTGTGACCAGCCCACGCAAGCAAGTTCGACTCCAGTTGTGCAGCTGGTTAGCACACGGGATCTGCTTGACACTTTGGACGCAGTTGAAGAGCTGACCTTGGCAGTTCTGACCTCCGTGTTTCCGTGTGTCTCCGCAAATCACCGCCACCTGCAGTTCCGGCGGTCATATCATGAGTAATTCCGGTCAAGGTGGCTGGAATCTAGTCAAAGTGGCTGTGTAGCAATTCCCCTCGCTGACAGCTGAACTCTAAAGCTATTCCTTTCAAACTTGATCACGTAATCCCCAGTGATGAGCTGACTCATGATACCAAGGCAGTTGGGGATGCAAAGGAATGCTGCAATGTACAGCAATG
>JAABUW010006623.1_pt1 | contig 14360 bp, 23 predicted proteins | sample 5560081 | NCBI WGS metagenome assembly JAABUW01 (sample SAMN10711882, study PRJNA513363) | rock metagenome | isolation source: Antarctica rocks | place: Antarctica: Victoria Land, Knobhead sud
CGCTTGTTGTGCACGTCAGTACTAGCAAGATGCTTTGATTGGCTCAGAGGTGGGGCAGGCAGCCAGCATGTAATCACATAACTGAATTCGCAAGCTGACTACGGCCTTGTTGCCTGTGCAGACGCTGGTTGTGCATGTACAGACACAAAACATAGCAGATGGCTCAGCCGACATGCTACTCTGCAAACCTGCAAGGGGACTCTGCGTGGCAAAAGCACCCTAGTGTCCTCAGGATTCTGCTGTGCAGCCTCCACAGGTGTGTTGGGCTCGCTAGCCAGATGCTTCTCAAGCACATGGTCTGGTACACTGAACAGCCACTCAGTGGCAACCTCAACACCCACATTCCCAGTTTCGGACAGGGCCAGCTCTGCCTTCTCATTGGGGATGCCCATGTCCATCATGGCAGTCAGAAAGCGCTGGTTCACTTTGCGTCTGGCCTTGCGCTTCTCAGAAGCTGACCGCTGCAGCAGACATGAGTACAGGTTATTGATACCGTTGTGCCACGTCAGGTGCCATGTCATATCCAATGTCATATGCAATGTCATATGCAATGTCATATGCATACATATGAAGTGCATGGGACAGTCAGCGAAGTCTCCAGCGCGGAGCAAGTTTTCATGTGACGCTTGAAATGCAAAGCTGGAATGCAAGGAACAGCCATGCTGTACTGGTAGGTTCTGCCTGGCATGATGGCAATCATTGAAGCTAGGAGATCAGCTTAGATGTGAAGCGAAGGAAGCTTGGCAAAACATGCAACGATGTCATGCCATCATTCCGTGAGCTGGTAGCATGACCCTGCTCGGTCAGGAGCCATCAATCGATCATGATGCAGACTGGATGTATATTTGCGCAACAGTATCTGCTGCATGTGCTACAGGGCGGCAAAGTATGCAGGCAGTTCTATGTATATGCGCATGCAGTTAAGCTACCAATGCAAACACTGTTGCGTTGGACAGAGTCAGCAGAATCAGGGGGGGGGCGTACAGATGCTTGGGCGGCAACATCAGCAGCAGCAGGCAATCCCAGCTGCCCCTTCTCATTGCTGCCCCACATGAACAGAAAGCCATTGCTTGTCAGCGCTGCACTGTGAGCATCACCTGCAGAACACAAGTACAACCCTGCTTTCCCATTTGCTAGTTGCAGGTGGGTTGGACCGAAGCAAACACCCTGGCACCAGGGGAAAGCCTGACTATCTTGATCAAATGCATGTGTACCGCCAGACAAGAGTATGCCCAAGCAGGGTTCTATCGTGCTGCCATGAGCCTCACTGCAAGAAGGTTTTTTGTGACAGTGTGATACAGCAAGCACGATGCTGACCTGCTGCCAGCTGCTGCACAGGCATGGCCCACAGAGCATCAACCACCGCTGGGGACTTGCGTACAAGCGCATCATTCAGCCCCAGCTGACCTGATGTGTTCAAGCCCCACGCAAAGACCTGTACACACATGTTGCCTGTAGATGTCTGCCTGGTCATAAGTGTGTCTTAAGCAAGACATTTTGAGTTTGCCAGCCTGTCCTGGAGACTGTGGAGCTAGGACTGCTGCTGTGGTTTTCTGCTCAGTAATGTTGTGTCAAGGCATGAGACACTCAGAGCAAGCAACAATGCTAGATGTCAGGCAAGGCTGTTTGCTGCAAATTGGCATTTTCATGATATGTAGGGATGGACACAGGCATGTCTGCTTCAGATCATACCTGTGAGGTGGCTGTGACACACAGGGTGTGGTACTTGCCACACACCACTTGTGAGACATACATGCCCTGAAGGGGCTTGATGCTGCGTGGCTTGACCCATAGGGTCTCAGCACGCTCCCCCTGGCCACATTGGCCTTCAGAGTTTGCGCCCCAGGAAATGACATCCTCTGGAGTCAGAGCAACAGTGTGGTGAGCACCACAGGCTAAAGCTCGGACATCCCAGCCTTTCAAGATTTCCATCTTGGTGGGCACATCCTTGTCATGGCCAACATTCTGCCCAACCTGACCGAGATCGTTCTTGCCCCAGGTGAACACCTCTCCTTCACCGCTGACACCAGCAGCATGACCTTCACCGAAGCTAATTGCTGCCCATTGACGAACCACCTAAAGCATACATGCACCCTCAGTACCCAGTGATATGTACAGAAAAGCTTCAAGGTTCAGAAGCAACAGCAAAGCAAGCCACCTGAAGTGTTGAAGGCTCGTGAACATCTGCAGTGCCTCCAACACCAAGCTGTCCTACACTGTTACGCCCTGCAGGTGCAGTGCAGCACTTTTCTTGACACTGCTGGCAACGCTTGTGCTTCACATGTGCCAGTGTATAGATGTTGCGTTTGAGTATGGTCTTGTTGTTTCCAGCCAAGGTCCAATCTTAGCAACAGGCAGAATCGCAAGACCCAAAGCACACACAGCAGGGACTGGATTTCCTAAACGATTTCAGGACGGTGATACGAAAAGCAGCCTCACCACAGACCCAGCCATTCTCGTCTATAGCAGTGCTGAGAAGAGGAGTGGATGGAGAAACTTGATACTCAGTGTCCTGCAGTAGTGCGGACCAGTTTTCACAAATAGCTAGGTCGATGCAGCGTGAATCGGCCCGTCGTGTGCCCAGGCAAAACAGGACAGACGTCCCTCGAGTCCATATCAGACGTCAGATGAACGTCGCATGCAAGTGCAGGCCGATGACAAGCTGCGACGTGACAGAGCGACTCGTGCAAGTTTTTTGTGTGCAGCAACGGTGTCGCGAACCTTGACAGCTTCCAATGCCTTGATCTTTATTTTTGGAGGTACTCGAACGCCCGGGTTGCTGCCCGCGGCATTCTGTTTCTCCATCACACGTGCCTGCGAAGCGTCGAAACGCAACTGGCACCCATGCACACTACACAGGACTTCGACCATGCCAGCGCAGTGGCCCTTGAAAGCTATATGCGAGGGATGGCATGACTAAATTTCAGCCACGTGCGACCATTGAAACACCAAGCTTGGAGTACTTTTTTGTGCATACCTGAGTGTTGTGCGTACCTGAGTGCCCACACGCAAGCGTTGCATACAATTCAAGTGGCGCAAGTCAACATACATCTTACGGTGCAGTTGGGTTGGGAGCACAGAGCGTGCCAGACTCTGGATCTAACACTGACACAAGAACGACGTGGTCAACGCTGAAGGTGTCCGTCGGCACTGCCAGGCTCGCGGTCGCGAGTCTGAAACGCGTTCTCCCCGCGGGCTTGGGCAAACCGTTTGTGACACCTCAAATAGCTTGGCACGCCGGTGGGACCTCAGCAACACGCCTGGAAGGCTTTTGTTTGCGACAAACCAGAGCCATGGCAGGAGGGCGTAAACGCAAGGAGAAAGACATGGTAGAGAATTCTGATAGCAAGAAAGCCAAAGCGGAAGAAGCGCAGGCATCATCAAGCTCGGAAGAGGAGGCCGGCCTCAGCTCTGCAGCGTCCGAAGGAGGCATACATGTTCGTCCAGAGCGGATACGCGAGCTGAAAGGCGGTGAAATCAAGAAAGGCCCTGTTATCTACTGGTAATGCTGCTCGTCTTCAGCAAGGGTGGCTGAGTGACTGCTCACATGGTTTTGATCGGCTGTTCAGTGTCTGTCAGCTGCTGAGGAGCAAAGCCCTGTTGCTTGCTGCGACGTCACGACACGGCTTCCTTCACGAAACTGTTCACATATCATGTCAGTCATCACCTGTCACGCCTCACGTGGATACACCATACAGCAGCTTCATAACACTGTTGCCTTGTTGCAGGATGTCAAGAGATCAGCGGTCAAAAGACAACTGGGCATTGCTGTACGCTTGTGAAGTTGCCCAGCGCTCAGGATCCAATGTCGTGGTAGCATTCAACTTGGTAATTCCCCGCAAATGCTGTTGCTACTCTTCTGTGTCTCATGCGTTTGAAATGGGCGGCAACTCAGCCTGTACAATGGACTGGCTGCCCCCTCCTGTCTTGCACAATAAAGCTTCCAAAACCATGTCACATCGCATCCTACGAGGGCAATGTATGCAAATCTGGACCCTCATTTGCCCTCCTGCAGTCATGAATTGCATGTTTTGCAAGCAAAGGACTCTGAGAGTGATTCTGAAGCTGAATCACTGTTGTCACGCACATCATTCACACTCAAGGCATAGCAACTTGCACTGTGCACATGTTGCATTCTGCAGCAGGAAAGATGCCCTCTGGCCTTAGCAGAGTTGATGCTTGCAAGCCAAACCCAGCTTTCAACAAGCAGGCTTACACAGAGGGCGTCTTTCCTGCTGCAGAATGCCACATGTGCACAGTGCAAATTGCTATGTCTTGAGTCCAAATGATGTGCGTGACAACAGTAAGAAGCTCAATTGAGAAGCATTTTGGGCATATCTGGACCCTTGTTTGCCCTGCTGGTGTAAGAAATTCAATTGAGAAGCATTTTGTGCTGCTCAGGTCACAGAGTTTCTTGGAGCTGGCGCTCGTCAATGGAGCTTCTTAGTGCGAGGCCTTCGCCAGGTGGAGCCCAAGCTGAAAGAGCTGAACATCCCCTTCTACATGATGTATGGCAAGGCAGAGGACAACCTGCCAAAGCTGGTGGACGATTTGGGAGCCGGCCTCTTGATTTGTGACTTTGTCCCAGTACGTGCTGCCCGCGAGTGGCGAGAGAACGTGGGTGATCTAGCTGCATGCACATCGTAGCACAGAATCTGCACCATACCCTTTTGGCTTCAGCTCTCGAGCTTCAGCTTCAATGCACGCTGACAAATATGCATTTTCGCAGTGCACTGTTTTATTTCAAGAACACACATACACCTTTTATTGATTGACATGCCGGCCAGCAATCTGGTGATCAAGGCTCCAAGCCAAAGTTTCAGATGACACAGGCTAGAGCACATCATGTAGACCACTGTGCTGCAATGCATGACTGTGCTCAATCAATGCTGTCTGTCTGTTCATGCATGCTTTGGGCTGTTATCAGGACTGCTCTTGCAGACACGGGACGAGCTGTCCATACCAATGCATGAAGTGGACACACACAATGTTGTACCTGTGTGGGAGGCTAGTGACAAAAAGGAGACTGCAGCCCGCACCATCAGGAAGAAGATTCATACAAAGCTGCCAATCTACCTTGAGGTGTTTCTGCTGTTGTGCCTTTTGTCCAGTGATGGTGACAGATGATGAAATTGTCTCATGATGGTGGAATTACAACCTCCAACTTTGACAGTACCAGTGACAATGCAAGAGCTGGTTCTGCGCCATCAGATGCATTCCCAGCAACTGCTTGAGAAGCTCCCTGCCTTGACAGACAGCATCAGCATCTTGAGTCATGCTGTCTTGCCTGTGTTTGTCCACAAATGCTTGCATATACTCTTAGCAAACGTGTTGCTAAGCTTTCAATTGCTGGTCATACCCTCAATCTATGCTCCTAGCATGTTGATGTAGCCAAGGTGCCTGCTCACAAGATATTCAGCATGGCACAGCATGCTCCATAATGCCAACTGCATTGTATGAGAAAGGCTGGCATGAAGTAACTTCAGGTGTCATGTGCAGATGTTGCAGGAACTGAGACAATATTCCTGTTGCAGGACTTTCCTGAGATTCCCAAGCAAGCAGAATGGAAGTGTAAGCGCATGCCAGACAAGATTGACTGGGATGGCCTCATTGCTGATGTGCTTCAGCGTGGTACAGATGTGCCTGAAGTACCCTGGTTCAAGCCTGGCGAAGATGCTGCTTATGATGTGAGCAAGATGCTGTTTGTCAGGCAACTCCTAAATCAAGGGCGTATGTCTCTGCATGCACGCTCTAAATGTTGCTGCGTGCCTATGAAGATGTGCTGCTGTCTATGGTCTTGAGGAGATGCATGGATTCACTCATGCATCTCAACAGCAAGTTTAGTCGGGCCCCACTCCCTTTTGTTCATCTGCAAGACAGCATGTGCTGGGCTGTGCTGTTCTGTGCTGTGCTGTGCTGTGCTGTGCTGTGCTGCTGCTTTCCCAAGCTACCTACAAACACATGTCAGATTGTATTTGAAGCCATCTCATGCTGCATCAACCAAGCCTAAAGTAGGCTGAGCTGCCTTTGCTGTGCAGGCTCTGTCTGGTAAGGAGGGCTTTCTGACACCAGAAAGGCTCAAGACTTACAATGACATGCGCAACGACCCCTGTTCCCCAAAGGCAGTATCTACCTTGTCAGCCTACCTACATTTTGGGCACATCAGTGGCCAGAGAGTGGCCCTAGAAGCTTCTAAACACAGGAAGAAATACAAGGTATCAAACTTTGTCTGAAAGCTGTTACACATCTGATGCTGTACTCTTCACATTGGGATCACCAATGCCTTACTGCTTATCCAATTGTGCTGTTGGCTCAACAACCCTTGCCTTGCCAGCTTTACACCCTGAAAGCATGACATGGTAACATGTAATGAATCCTAGCCCAATGCTGCCTTCACACGACGACCAGCACCTGCTGAAGCTTGATGGCTGTTTTGTTGGTGAGGCTATGCTGCATGACACACCATACACACCACTGGCTGAAGTTTGACTGCTGATTTGTCTGTGAGTCCATGCTCTGTGGAACAGGAAGCAGTGGATGGGTTCTTGGAGGAGGTGGTGGTGCGACGAGAGCTGTCGGACAACTTCTGCCACTATGAACCTAACTATGACAACATCAAGGGTGCAGCGCAGTGGGCGCAGGACAGCCTTGAAAAGCATAAAGAGGATGAACGGGAATATGTCTACTCAATGTGAGGCTGCAGGGCTTTGCAGCAAGTGTCTTGCGCATTGCTTTTGCCAGCTGCGTGCTGCTTGTTGGCATCAAGCATCTCACCAGCCACATGGCTCCTGATCGGCAGTAGCCCCTTGCACACGCTGCTGCTGTGTTGTTGACGGTGTGAATCAGCCCTCAGTGGGACTAGCATGATTGCCCAGTTGTGCCCTGATCACTGGATAACCTGTATGTTTTGTGGTGTTGCGCCACGTTTGATCCTATAGAGTAGATCTGGGTGGTAGTGGTTATGCCGAGCTGGTACAGGTAGTAAGTTTAATGTAGTGTTCCTGTAGAAGTGATATACTGTTTGGTTCTGTGGAGCCATTGGCAACTTGCCATTGAGCACCATGCCTGCAAACATGCTGAGGCGCCGTTTGATGGTGTCCAGGGAGCAATTTGAGAAGGCTGAGACACACGACGACCTGTGGAATGCTGCACAAAATGAGATGGTCCACCTGGGCAAGATGCACGGCTTCATGCGTATGTACTGGGCCAAGAAGGTACACTTTTGTGCTGTTGCCTGGCATTGCGTTGGTGATGCCCTTGTGCTTATAACAATTTCTAGAGAGCAGATGCACTAGACTCATCCATATGGGCAGCCAGGAATGTGCAGGGTTGACCGTAGTCATGTATTGCAGCAGGTGCTTTTTGGCGATATGTATGTTACCTCAGGTTGTGCAAGTATCATTGTATGCATGAAGTGCTTCGCCAGGCACTTTGCAAGCTGTGTCACGGAATGCAAGCAGGCATGACACCACGCTGTGATGTGTGAATTCTATCATGTTGATAGCAGATGTAAGCTGACTGACCAGCTGCGTGATGCAGATCTTTGAGTGGACACGCACGCCCGAGGACGCCTTGGACATCTCCATTCGATTGAATGACAAATGGGAGATGGACGGACGCGACCCCAACGGTTATGTGGGTTGCATGTGGAGCATATGTGGGGTTCACGACATGGTAAGCACTAGTTATATGTCATGTTGCCCGCCAGAGGCCTGTGTTCAAAATGCATACTGCATACAGCAGCAGTCTACTGGTGCAAGATTATAGGTGTACCAGCAGTCACATGGGCTGTGCTGCAGTCAAGCAGATCATGCACTTTGTGGCTTAGTCGGAAAACATGATTGCAAGCAGTCTTCTTGCCATGCCAGGCCCTGAAAGCTTGAATCGCGCTGCAAGAAATGCGGCATGATTGTCTCAGCTGTTGCAAGTGCATGCAGGGATGGAAAGAACGACCAATCTTTGGAAAGATCAGATACATGAATTACAATGGCTGCAAGCGCAAATTCAAGGTGCAGAAATATATTGATATGGTCAATGAAAAGGTTGAGGAGCTTAAAAACATGCATTGAGAGCTGCAGAACTGGCAAATAGCCAGACGCTGATGTGCATGCACAAATGTGCTTCAGCAACAGCACAATGTCAGAAGCCCGGCCCATGGTCGACAGGCTTCCTGCTGCTGACTCATGTTTGCATCAATTTGATTGCTGTGTTTAAAATAACAAGTATTCAACTTTCATCTTCAGGACTAGCATGTCGGGCCACAGATGACAGCATGTGTACATCTTGGTGTACAACAAGCATGTCTGATATAATGATCTATGATCCAGGCATTGTAACAGGCTCTGTTAATCAGTACATCCTCCAATCCATCAAGGGCCATGCATGTCTGTTGTGCATATGTTCGTTGTTCGCTTGCTATGCATGTGGACAAGCCACCTTCGTTGGTAACGTGTGGTGAAGGCTTGACAAAGTTTGGAGCTAAATCAAATGTCTATCCCACCAAGGATGGGGCTTGAACGAAACCCTATTCAACTGGTAAAGCCTTTGAAATGTCTAGCAACAGACCTGGTGATGCAGGCCTTCGCTCATTGTGATGCACCTGCGCGGACTGCAGCGGTTGACGCGAACGATCACATTTTCTGTTGTCACAGCCCGTACAGCAAGGTGCTTTTGTACCTCCTCGTTAGGCACCATGCCGCCCAAGCTGCTTCTAGCAGCCAGGCCTGAAACATATGAGCAGCAAATAGGTGAAAAGCGTAAACGAATAGAGACTCTCTTTGCAACGTTCGACCCTCCCGAGCTACAGGTATTTGAGTCCGAGAGGGAGAACTACAGGATGCGGTAAGTGAACACCGCAAGATTAGCAGGCAGACTTGGCAGCATGGCTGGTGTGCTCAGACTTTGTGACGCTTCAGGTCCGAATTCCGAGTTTGGCATGAGGGCAATCAATGTGACTATATCATGTTTGACAAGGTGTGTGACTGTCACAGCCGTCTGTCCAAATGCTGGCCTCTTGCAAGCTACTGACTGAGCAGTGCTCTCGCAGTCTGAAGGTAACGGCGTCAAGAAGGTCAAAGTCAAGCACTTCTCAGTTGGCAGTCTGCTCATCAATGAGCTGATGACCCTTGTCATGGACTTTGTCCAGCCCAGGCCGATCATGAAGCAGGAGCTATATCAGGTCAACTTCCACACAACGTTGAGTGGTGAAGGTAAACCGCACTGCTCACAAGCTTCTGTGAGTCAAAAGCTGTTTAGTCAACACTGCCCATGCGCATGCAAGCATGTCATGTCCTGAATTTGCATGGTTGTTTTGCAACAAGCTGGAGCTGAGTGCTTGAAGACTCACCAGGCCAGCTGGGCAGCCTATGCAAGCATCTTTGATCATGTTGCATGAGATTTGAGATCATGACAAACATGGCATTCATGCAGCCATGGTGACCATCATATATCACAAGAAGCTGACTGCTGAGTGGAAGACCGCTGCTGAGGAGCTGCGCTCCCTTCTCACCAGCGCTCCCTCCAGCTCTGGTATCGTGCAAGTCATTGGCCGCAGCAGAAAGCAGAAGATAGAGCTGTTCACCAGCCATGTGGATGAGGTCATGACTGTGGCTGGAAAGCGGTTACACTACAGACAAGTAGAAGGGGCTTTTTCGCAGCCCAATGGAGGTGACAATCTCTCATTTTCTTCATGCTCACTCAACGCCAATTGCATTTTTGGAATGCAAATACCCTGAGTGGTGCTGCTGCCAGCATTGCAATGGACTGCCAACTTTGTGGTTGACCATGTTTCTATGAAGGCTTATGGGCGCACAGCAGTATCATGTGAGACTGGTGTGTGCGCACAACATGATGCTGATACGCAGGTATGTGCCAACATATGCTGACATGGGCTTTGGAAGCGACTCTCAGCTGTGAGACAGACCTGCTAGAGCTATACTGTGGCAACGGCAACTTCACTGTGGCGTTGGCCCAGAACTTCCGGTGTGCAAGCTAGCCTCCTCTAAATTTGTTCAACGCATCAATGTGCGCATTGCTTGGATTTGTACACATGTACACACACGAGTTGTTTTGCAGACACAAGTCTGTGTGTGTGCCAGGCCGGCAAATTGTGCTCTGCTTGCAGCACAAGAGTGTATACTGAGTCCCAGGCATCCCATGGAGTGAGCACTGTGTTCCTGCAGGCAAGTCATAGGCACAGAGGTGTCCAAGGCCTCTGTTGCTGTGGCACAGCACAATCTGCAGAAGAACCACATCAGCAACGCAAAGGTGTTCAGAGTGTCCAGCGAAGAGTTCACAGAGGCATGGAAAGGCAACACACAGCTGCACAGACTGGAGTGTGTAGACTTCAAAACACTGAAACTAGATACACTGTTGGTGGACCCACCAAGAGCTGGCCTGGATGATGAAACTGTCCAACTTCTGAAGGAGTTCAAGCAGATTGTATATGTGTCCTGCAACCCTGAAACCTTGCATGACAACCTGCTCAAGGTGGCGGACACTCACAAGATCAAGAAGCTTGCTTTGTTTGACCAGTTTCCATACACAGATCACATAGAGTGTGGGGTGTTCTTGGAGCGCATTGCACAGGCGGATACACCCAAGCAAGCTTCCACACAGGCTGAACATTCTAGTGGTCAGCAGCAGACCACACTATGACTTTCAGGATGCAAGCAATATGTACTGAAAATTCGGTCAGTCAGCACAGGTGTATAGCACAACAACAAACCATATATGATTGGCAGTGTCCTCTGGCTTGCACACCGTTCCACGTTCAATAGTAACATAGTTTGGGCATACACGTTCCCTGATTGAACATTTGCAAGAGCATACCATCTGTAGTAAACAAGCCATTGCAGGCATGGCGCTTCATACAGTAGCATAGGACAGCTTACCAGAGTACTTCAGCTTGCTTGTGCGCTGACCTAGTTACACATTGCACTGACGTTCCCGCTGAAATGTCATTCTAGAATAGAGCTAGACTTTCAAGGATGCAATGACCTGCATCGTCTATGCCAGCAGGCTTTTGGAAAATTCCTCCCGAGGGTCACCAGATGGTCCATGCCACACTCACTATGCAGCACGTAGTCTTGTTGTGCAATTTTGCTGACTGCTGCGACTGCCTGGACCATACGACATATTGTCTGGTCTATTGGCATGAGTTGTGGTTTTTGCCTGCATTCCAACTGAACTGCATACAGCCCTCAAGAATTGAATACAGGCATGTAGCAAGCAAAGTATGCACGCCATGGCTGCGAGTCAGAGATCTTCTAGCGTGCATTACATCAGTCTGCTATGCAACACCTGCTATGATGACGAGCTTATCTGCTTAGATTTGTTTGATTGCGCATTTTAGCATCAGCACAGAGCATTGCAATATACAATGCAAATAACAAGAACAGTTAACTGTTACAGTTATCATGAAAGATCATGCAGAAACACCTAGAACTGAAGAAGGGGCATATATGCAAGAAGGAAATACAGAAATCAAGGTTGACAGGCAAATTCTACCAAGCAGGTCAGAAGCAGAGGAGTATTCACAGCATTGCCTGATCTTTAGTAACCATGCTGTCAATGCTGGAAACCCTGAGAAAATCTTTGATAACACATCATCACTTTCTGGCTAAAGAACAAATGGGTACAGCTGGTTGCAGCTCTTTTGTAAGCAACACCATTGTTTGACAGCTTATTGGGGCTGACTCGTCTTCTGCTTTACAAAGCCCTCTATCTACAGCAAGACATGCTCATTTGCTGACGTATGCTGCCCCTGGGTGGGGACGCAGGGCCACCTCGACATCACCATGCTCCCAGTATGCAGCAAGGCCATGTTCCAAATACCAGTCCACAGTCTTCTTGAGGCCTTCCTCCCAGGTGTACTTCTCTGTCCAGCCCAGCATGCCAAGCTTCTTGTCACAGATGAAGTAGCGCCTGTCATTGAAGGCGCGATCCTTGACGTGGACAATCTTGTCGTCCTTCACATCAAAGAACTTGCCCAGGTCTTTGGCGACGCTGGAGACAGTGCGCTCCTGCTGTGTGCCAATGTTGTAGGTCTCCCCAACATTGCCTTTGTGCAGCACAGTGATGTAGGCATTTGCTACATCCTCCACATACAAGTAGCTGCGTGTGGACTGGCCGTCTCCGTGAACAGGCAAGTCCAGTCCTGTATTGCAAGCAAGCAGTTTTGTCACTTATCATCACTCACGATGTGTGTTGCAACTACTGAATGCTGCCAAGGTCAAAGATGAACTTGCACAACAGCACTTCAGCATTATGCAAGTCACTCGCATACAACAGCATGATGCTGAAACACAGCACATCAGATAGTGGCTTTTGCTGCTGATATGCATGACTTGACGATGAAGGTTGGCCTTGTGTACCTCTGTGTGCTCTCAAAATGAACTTGGGAATGAGCTTTTCTGGGTACTGACGCGGCCCGTACACATTGTTGCCACGAGTGATGATAATCGGCAGCTTGTAAGAGGTGTAGTAAGCTTTTGCCATTAGTTCTGCTCCAGCCTTGGCTGCTGAGTAGGGATTAGTTGGCTCCAGAGTGCTGTCCTCTGTACACAGCAACATGTCAAATCCAATTGCAAACGCTGTCAAGCAGAACAGCATGCAAGCAAACCACACCTGACATCAGGCTGTCTGATGATGTTAAAGGCATGCAATGCAAGATGCCATAAGTTTGAAGGGATTGGGCTCAAAGAGACTTGTCTGTTGACGGCCAGCTTGAGAGAATTACCGTTGAGACCAAACTCTGATCCTAGACTAGACTCCCCGTATACCTCATCTGTGCTGACATTGATGAAGCGCCTGATTTTGCCATACATCCTGGCAGACTCCAGCAGCACATGAGTGCCATATGTGTTATTCATAGTAAAGGCCAGGCTGTTTCCAAAGGAGTTGTCAACGTGCGTCTGCATCAGCCAAAGTCAATGTGGCCCAGCGACAGCAACAGAGACAAGGATGAGAACATCAAGGTGGACCAGACAGGTTTGCAATAGCAGTGCAGGGCTTGCCTGAGCAGCAAAGTGCATGACAGTGTCTATCTCCTCCGTATCAAATACGTGTCGGACCAGATCGGCAGACTGAATGTCTCCTTTCACAAACTGCAATGTACACGCGTGTCAAGGTCTGCGAGAGGCCGTGGCGAACAACGACCTTATGTCCTGTTTCGAATTCAAAGATTCCAAGCAAGCTTACTTTGAAGTTCGGCTTGTTTCTGGTGGTCTCGAGGTTGTGCAACGACGCACAGTAGTCCAGTTTATCCAGCACAACGATCTGCAGGCACAGTAATTTTCCGCGACACCGCAAGCTTTGAACCCCCGTGGTATAATCTCAGGCGAAGCTCACATCCAGTATGCGACGCACCTTGTATTCGGGGTGCGAGTCCAGCAACTGAGTGACGACATGAGACGCAATGAATCCTGCACCCCCAGTGATCAGTATGCTTCTTGGCATATACTGGTCTCCTCCAGTGCGTACAGATCCGTTTATTTGCGCGCTGCCATTTGCGCCTGCAGCATGACCGTTGGCAAGCCGATCGCTAACCATTCTGTAAGTTGCAGCGTATGTGACGCACAGTGGATCTCAAGAAGTTCGGACGCGGGCCCACAAAGCAACTTGCTTGCCCGGGTTGAAAGCATTTTGTTGAACGGTTGAACTGGGGATTGCTAATCTACTACTAATGCCTGTCCGAGGCGGCTTGGGGCATTCAGCAGGGCAGCCTATGTCCTGGTGTCAGCACTGGGGTCAGCACTGGGGTCTACCCTGGGATCTACCTACAGCGCAGGCACCATGACTACTGATTGATGATGCTCTCTGTCGTCCTGGGGCCCCAATCGCAAGCCTTGACGCGTAGAGCTCCTGGGCTGTGAAGCCTGTCTGTGCCGTGCTGAATCCGGATGCTAGATCTGAGCTGAGGGCTGCTGGCCAGGAGTCATTAGACACAAGCAAATGTCCGTGATGTAATGATGCGTTAAACCTGAAAAAGACAGGACTGATTGATGATGCTTGGTGTGCCCTGTGCTGGCATGATGTAGTACTTGCCCATGCCATGCAATGCTGCTTGCAAACATCATGTCTGACAGGCATATGTATATTTACCTGGCTGACCAATGAACCTGGTGTATCAGATTTGAGGCTCTTTCTGTGTTATGTTTCTGGATTTGGGGCAGGTACAAGAGGGAAGGACTTTCTGCCATAAGCCTATCGTAAACTAAATGAAATCTACTACTAAAAATCCCTTTGTTAGCTGGACTGACCCCTGACCTGAATGTTTCCTCTGCAATCACAGTTTGATTCATCCTTACAATGCTGAATACGTGCGCTGGTTTGTGCTGAAATGCTCAGCGAGAGGGAAC
>JAABUW010006629.1_pt1 | contig 14339 bp, 11 predicted proteins | sample 5560081 | NCBI WGS metagenome assembly JAABUW01 (sample SAMN10711882, study PRJNA513363) | rock metagenome | isolation source: Antarctica rocks | place: Antarctica: Victoria Land, Knobhead sud
CGCAGGGCGTAGAGGAGTTCGGGAGTGAGCATGGAACAATTGTCATTGCGAGGAGGAACGACGAAGCAATCTTTCCTTCGCAGTTGCGAACGTTGGCCAGGCGTGAAGGAAAGATTGCTTCGTCGTTCCTCCTCGCAATGACAAATGGTTTTACACTTGCACCGCTTTCAGCAATTCAGCCACGGCATCATCGGGCGTCAAATTCTCCGCTTCCGCGTTAAAATTCAACAATACCCGGTGGCGCAGCACCGGCGGCGCCAGGGCCCGAATATCACCGAGCGTGGCGGCGAAGCGGCCTTGCAGCAGCGCCCGCGCCTTGGCGCAGAGTATCAGCGCCTGGCCGGCGCGCGGGCCCGCGCCCCACCGGCCGTAATCCTTGATAAACCTGACCTCCGAGGTGGCCGGGCGGGTAGCGCGCACCAGCCGGTTTACGAAGCTCAGCAGCTCGGGGCTGAGGCTGACCTGCCGCACCAGTTGCTGCAATTGCCGGATGTCGTCGCCGCCCAGAATGGGCCGCACCTCGGGGCGGGCCGTGCCGGTAGTGCCGCTGAGCACCGCCATTTCCTCCTGCTCGGTGGGGTAGCCGATGCGCACGTACAGCAAAAAGCGGTCGAGCTGCGCCTCGGGCAGGGGGTAGGTGCCGCTTTGCTCAATCGGGTTTTGGGTGGCCAGCAGGAAGAACGGCTTGGGCAGCGCGTGCTCCTGGCCGGCGTAGGTCACGTGGCCTTCCTGCATGGCCTCCAGCAGCGCGGCCTGGGTTTTGGGCGGCGTGCGGTTTATCTCATCGGCCAGGACCAGGCTGGCGAAAATTGGTCCCTGGTTGAACTTGAACGAGCGGTGGCCGGTGCCGTGGTCTTCCTCCAAAACCTCGGTGCCAAGAATATCGGTCGGCATGAGGTCGGGGGTGAACTGGATGCGGCGAAACGGCAGGTCGGTGGCTGAGGCCAGCGTGCGCACGAGCAGGGTTTTGGCCAGGCCCGGCACGCCCTCCAGCAGGGCGTGGCCGCCGGCCAGCAGCGCCACCAGCACCTCGTCGAGCACGGCCGACTGGCCCACGATGACCTTGCCGATTTCGGCTTTGAGGGCAGGGAGCTTGGCGAGAAGGGTTGTTACGTCTTGTTCGGTCATAAATTGGTGCTTGGTGCTTGGTGCCTAGTGCTTGGAATGCAGACGGGCGAACGACCCAAGCACCAAGCACTAGGCACCAAGCACTAACTCAATGCGTAAAGTAAAATATTGACGCCAAACTTGGTGTTGTCCTCGGCCAGAAAGCGCTTGTTGCGAAAGTCATAGTCCCACTCGCAGCCGTAGTCTTTGTTGGAATACAGCACGCCCAGGCGGTTATTCAGCGTGATGCCCTTGAGGTAGTCGTGCACCAGGTCGTCGCCCCAGCCATTCAGCTCGAAGCCGGTGTTGGGCGGGCCGTCCTTAAACTTGAAGAACTGCGAGTAAATCGGGTGCGTTTTCGGGATTTTCTGCAAGGCCTGAGCCCCGAAGCACACGCGCATCTGCTCCTCAAACGAGCGGGCAAACAGGCCGTCGATGTCGTGGTTGCAGTCGTCCACGAATACGAAGCCGCCGTTGCGCACGTACTGCGTGAAGTTCTTCTTCTCAGCCGCCGAAAACTGCACCAGCCGGTGCCCGCTCAGGTAGCAAAAGGGGTAGCCAAACAGCTCGGGGCTATCCAGGGCCACCACTTTTTCCTGGGGCGCCACGGGCACCGTGGTGTACTGCACCAGCGAGTGCAGCAGGTTGGCGGGCATCCGCTCATCCACGGCATCCCAGTCGCCGGAGTGGTAGCTGAGGCGCACGAAGGTGAAGGGGGTAGGCATCAGGGAAAACAGGCGAAAAAAAGGGGGGTAGGGTTGCACCGCGCGATTTCACGGGGCATTCACGCCGGCCTTCGCAAACTTGTTTCTGCAACCTTTGTATACCCTAAAAGCCCCTTCTTAGGCGTTACCCGGCCGCGGCCCGCGGCCGCTGACGGGTTCGCAGCTGACTTATTGTATCCTAAACTTCTCATTACCAATGCACATGAAACAGTTTGCACTCGCAGCCCTGCTGCTACTTCTGGCCAGCCAGGCCCACGCCCAATTCGGCGTAAAGGGCGGCATCAACGAGGCCGTGCTCACGGGCCGCGTCGGCGAAGATGCTACCTACAAAACTTATTTCCACGCCGGAATTTTTTATCAGGCGCATATTATCGGGCCGCTGTCCATCCAGCCCGAGGCGTTGTATTCGCTTCAAGGGTCGCAACTGAAAGGCGCCACTACCACCACCAACTACACCACCCGGCTCAATTACATTGCCGTGCCCATCTTGGCCAAGCTGACCTTCGGGCCGGTTTATGTTGAGGCCGGCCCGCAGTTTGGTTACCTCGTGTCGGCCAATGAGCAGGGCAACGTGCAGGTGCGTGGCAGCAGCGGCAACGTGCTGTTTGGCAACGTAGACCAAGCCTCGACCGACAACTACAAGCGCGGCGACTTCGCCCTCGTTGCCGGCGTAGGCCTCAAGCTGGGCCCAATAGTGCGCGTGGGCGGGCGCTTCGTGGCGGGCCTCAACGACATCAACAACGTGCGGTACCTGGTGGGCGTGAACGACGCCCGCCTCCAAAATCGGGTGTTCCAGTTCTACGCCGCCTTCCAGCTGCCCAAGCTGTAGGTAGTTCGCCGAAAGCGAACCCGTTTGTCATTGCGAGCGCAACGAAGTGAAGCGCGGCAATGACAGACGTTTTCAAATAGCGTCCGAGAGGCTCGTAAACGTGAAGTCCCTGATTTTCAGCGGGGGCACCAGGCAGCCGGCCAGGCGCACCGGGCGGCCGATGGCCTCGATATTATTGAGCATAATAATCGGGCTCTCGTTGAAGCGCAGGTTTTTGATGGGGAATTTGATGGCCCCGTTTTCGATGTAAAACGTGCCGTCGCGGGTGAGGCCGGTGTAGAGCAGCGTCTGCGGGTCTACCTCGCGGATGTACCACAGGCGCGTCACCAGGATGCCCTTGGCGGTGCCTTTTATCAACTCGGCGGTGCTCTGCGTGCCGCCCGTCATGATGAAGCCGCTGGGGAAGGGGGTAGGGGCCACCTTGTTTTTCTCTGCCCAGAAGCGCGAGTAGTACAGGTTTTTCACTACCCCCTTCTCCACCCAGCTCATGCGTTGCGCGGGCAGGCCGTCGCCGTCGAAGGCCCGGCCGGGCACCTCGGCGTTCATCGGGTCCGAGTAAATGTTAATGCGCTCATCGAAGAGCTTTTCGCCCTTGCGGTTGCCGCCGCCCTTCCTGGTCATAAAGCTGCGGCCCTCGTCGGCCGAGCGCGCGTCGAGGCCATACATGAGCCCGCCGAGCAGCGAGAGGTCGTCGCCAGCCATGAGCGCGGCCGGCTCCAGTATCACGGTGTACTTGCCCGGCTCAATGGCCTTGGCATTGAGCGAGCCGGTGGCCTTGTCGGCGGCGCGCTGGGTCAAGGCCTTGGTGTTCAGCTTGGCCACGTCCGTAACGTCGGCAATGGCGTAGCCCGAGCCCCGGCCGTCGGGCGTGCGCACCGTCACCGAAAAATCGGTATTGGTCGATTGCTGGTAGGCCTCCAGGCCCTTCGAGTTGCGCAGCGCCGTGAAGCGCGTGCCGCCATCCAGGAAGCCGGCGGCGGCCAGATTTTTGGCCGCGCACAGCGCCATACTGTCGGCGGCGGCCTGGGCCCGGCCGGCCGGCGTGAGGGGGGTAGTGGCCGACGAGGGCGGGTTTAGATAAGTCTGCGGGCCAAGCGGCGGCATGTACTCGGGGCTTTCGGGGGCGAGGTGGGCGATTTCCTCGGCCCGCTGCACGCAGCGGCGCAGCGTGGCGTCGTCAAACTCATTGCAGGTAGCAATGCCCGAGCGCTTGCCGAAGCTCGACTCCACGGTGAGCGACACCGTGTCCTGGGCGCCGGCCGTGCTCACGCTGTTGCGGGCGTAGCGAATGTTGCCGGTAGTGCGCCCGCTCAGGCCCACCGTGCACGCGTCGGCGGTGCTGTAGCTCAGTACTTTCTTCAGAATAGCCTGGGCTTCGTCTTGGGAGAGAATAGCCATTTTTGAGATGCAGCTCCACCCCCCGGCCCCCTCCCCTGCGGGGGAGGGGGAGCCACGGTGGCGCGGGCGTTAGCTTGTTGAAGGTTACAGATGGAAAATCGACTGGCTCCCCCTCTCCCGCAGGGGAGGGGGCCGGGGGGTGGGGCTACACCTTCCGCGCCGTGTTAATCACGTTCACGCTACTAAACCGCGTGGTGGCCGAGCCGTGGCTCACCGACGACACCTGCGCCGGCTGGCCCTTGCCGTCGAAGAAGGTGCCGAACAGGCGGTAGTCGCTCTGGTCGCACGAGCCCTGGCAGGCGCCCCAGAATTCCTGGGTATTCGACTGGTACGCCACGTCTTCCAGCGGCTCCGTGATTTTGCCCTTCTCGATGGCGAAGAACAGCTGCCCGCCAAACTGAAAGTTAAAGCGTTGCTGGTCAATGCTGAATGAGCCCGCGCCGGCAATGTAGATGCCCTTGTCCACCTTGCTTACCATCTCGTCGGGGCTCATCTTGGCCGGGCCCGGCTTGAGGCTGATGTTAGCCATGCGCTGAAACTGCACGTCCTCCCACGACTGCGCGTAGCAGCAGCCATCCGATTCCTGCTGGCCCACGATGTGCGCCTGGTCCCGGATTTTCTGGTAGTCCACCAGCTTGCCGGCCTTGATGATGTCCCATTCCTTGGTTTTCACGCCCTCGTCGTCGTAGCCCACGTTGCCCACCGAGCCAGGCTGGAGCTTGTCGGCCACGATATTGACCTCCTTCGAGCCGTAGGGCAGGCCCTTGGCCTTCCATTCGAGGGTAGCGAAGCTGGTACCGGCGTAGTTGGCCTCGTAGCCCAGCACGCGGTCCAGCTCAGTCGGGTGGCCCACGCTCTCGTGGATGGTGAGGCCCAGGTGGCCGGGGTCGAGCACGAGGTCGTACTTGCCGGGCGTCACCGATTTCATGCCCAGCTTGGCCTTGGCCTGCTTGCCGGCCAGCGCGGCATCAGCCAGGATGTCGTAGCGCAGCTTGTAGCCCACCGTGTCGGTGCCCTGCGGGCCGCGCACCTGCTCGGCGGCGCTCGGCGTGAGGTACTCGTAGCCTAGCCCCACCGGCGCGCTCAGCGCCTCGCGCGAGCGGAACTTGCCGGTCTTGGTGTCCACGGCCGTCACGCTGAATGTCGGCCAGAGGCGGTGCACATCCTGGTCGATGTACGAGCCGTCGGTACTGGCAAAGTACTTCTGCTCATTCACTTGGAAGAGCGCCGAGTTGATGTAGTTGGCGCCCGCGTCCATCGCCGCCGCGTTGGCGGCCAGCAGCAGGTCGGATTTCTGCTTCACCGGCACCTCGAAGGCGCTCTGCTGAATGGGCGTTTTCCAGCTCACTTCGCCATAGCCTTTTTGCGGGGCCAGCTGCACGGGCTCCTTCTGCACCTTGGCATCGGCCTTGGCGATTTCGGCGGCCAGGCGGGCGGTGGCGGCCAGGCTGGCCTCGGTCACCACGCTCGTGGAGGCAAATCCCCAACAGCCATTCACCAGTACCCGAATGCCCACGCCGTAGCTCTCGGTGCTCACGATGTTCTGCACCTGCTTCTCGCGGGCAAACACGTACTGGTTGAGCGAGCGCCCGATGCGCACGTCGGCGTAGCTCGCGCCAGCCGCTTTGGCAGCATTCAGCGCCGCGTCGGCGAGGCGCTTTTTGAGGATGGTATCGGCGCCCGGCTCCAGCAGGCGGCTGGGGTCTACGAGCCTGGCCCCGAAGCCCGGCAGGGAGGGTAGCAGCAGCGCCGTCGCGCCCAGGCCAGTCAGGCCCACAAAGTCGCGTCTATTCATAGCATAGCAGAAAAAAAGTAAGGTGGCTGGTTAGGAGAGGAAGCTGTTTAGGAAGTCGAAAAAGTTGTCAGAACGTCATTCCGAGCTTGCCGAGGAATCTCGCTAGCGGTCGTTCGGGCCTCGTTCAACGATACGAGCGAGATTCCTCGGCAAGCTCGGAATGACGTTCTGATTACCTTTCAAACAGCTTCGATGGTTGCCGCGAGGAGCTTCGCTCCGCAACAGGGGGGTAGGGAAAGCCTGGCACTGCCGAGTATCGCCGTGCCGCCCCAAACGTTACACCGCGTCCGACAAGCTGGTGAAGGTGAAGTCGCGGATTTTCAGTGGCGGCACCAGGTTGCCGGCCAGGCGCACCGGGCGGCCGATGGCCTCCACGTTGTTGAGCATGATAATCGGGCTCTCATTAAAGCGGAAGTTCTTGACCGGGAACTTGATAGCGCCGTTCTCGATGTAGAACGTGCCGTCGCGCGTGAGGCCGGTGTAGAGCAGGGTTTGCGGGTCCACGGGGCGGATGTACCACAGACGCGTCACCAGAATGCCCTTTTTAGTGCTCTTGATGAGGTCGGCGGTGCTCTGCGTGCCGCCTTCCATGATAAAGTTGCCGGGGTTGGGTATGTCCGGGATGCCGGTTTTCTGAGCCCAGTAGCGCGAGGTGTAGAGGTTTTTTACTACCCCCTTCTCAATCCACGTCGTGCGCTGCTGCGGCCGGCCATCGCCCGAAAAAGTCAGGTCGGGCACTTCGGCGTTGGTGGGGTCCGAGTAAATCGTAACCCGCTCATCGAACAGCTTTTCGCCCCTGCGATTGCCGCCGCCCTTCTTGCTCAAAAAGCTGCGTCCCTCGTCAGCCGAGCGGGCGTCGAAGGCCTGCGTCAGGGCGCCCAGCAACGACGTATCGACGCCCGAGAGCAGCGCGTTGGGCTCCAGAATAACGGTGTACTTGCCCGGCTCAATGGCCTTGGCGCCCACCGACGACGAGGCCTTGCCGGCCGCCACCGCCGTGAGGCGCGCCGCGTCGAACTTCGACACGTCGGTGAAGTCAGTGGCCGCGTAGCCCGAGCCCGTGCCATCGGGCGTGCGCACCGTGATGCTGAAATCGAGGTTCGACACGCGCTGGTAAGCCTCCAGGCCCTTTGAGTTGCGCTTGGCCACGAAGCCCGCCGAGTCGTTGAGGAAACCCGCCGACGACAGCTTTTTGGTGTCGCAATACTGCATACTGGCCGCCATCTGGCGGGCGCGGTAGTCGGGCGTAATGTCGGCCGTGTTTTGGGCAAACGACAGCGGCGACGACAGGTAGGTTTGCGGCCCGAGCAACGGCATGTACTCGGGACTTTCGGGGGCCAGCCGGGCGATTTCCTCGGCGCGCTGCACGCAGCGGCGCAGGGTAGCCTCGTCAAACTGGTTGCAAGTGGCAGTGCCCGAGCGCTTGCCGAAGTACGACGTCACGGCCAGCGACACGTTGTCCACGGCCCCGGCCGTGCTGATGGAGTTGCGCGCCGAGCGCACGTTGCCTTCGAGGCTGCCTTGCAGGTTGGCCTCGCACTCGTCGGCGGTGCTGAAGCTGAGGACTTTCTTGAGAATGTCCTGGGCTTCGGTTTGGGAGAGAATTGCCATTATCGTTGAATTGTCAATTTTTCGTAAAACTTAATCGCTTGTCATTGCGAGCGCAACGAAGTGGAGCGCGGCAATCTTTCCTGCACGCTAGGGTTACTAACCCCATGAAGCGAACGACAAGGAAAGATTGCCGCGCTTCACTTCGTTGCGCTCGCAATGACAGACGATTTGCTACCCAATCTTGCGGGCTGTATTGATAATATTCACGCCGTTAAACCGCGAAGTAGCCGAGCCGTGGCTCACGGCCGAACTTTGCGAGGGCTGGCCCTTGCCATCGTTGAAGAAGCCCGCGAAGCGGTAATCCGACGCATCGCACGAGCCGGCGCAGGCGCCCCAGAATTCGAGCGTATTGGTCTGGTAGGCTACGTCTTCGAGCATCTCCGTAATTTTACCCTTCTCGATGGCGTAGAACACCTGGCCGCCAAACTGCGAGTTATAGCGCTGCTGGTCAATGCTGAATGAGCCGTTGCCGGCGATGTAGATGCCCTTCTCTACCCCCTTCACCAGCTCATCGGGCGTCATCTTGGCGGTGCCGGGGCGCAGGCTCACGTTGGGCATCCGCTGAAACTGTACGTCGCGCCACGACTGCGAGTAGCAGCAGCCGTCCGACGCATCCTGGCCCACGATGTAGGCCTGGTCGCGAATCTTCTCGTAGTCAATGAGTTTGCCCTGGTTGATGAGTGTCCACTCCTTGGTTTTTACGCCTTCATCGTCCCAGCCCACCGCGCCGAGCGAGTTCGGTTGCAGCTTGTCGGCCACGATATTCACCTGCTTCGAGCCGTAGGGCAGGCCCTTCTTGCGCCAGTCGAGGGTAGCAAACGAGGTGCCCGCGAAGTTGGCCTCGTAGCCCAGCACGCGGTCCAGCTCCAGCGGGTGGCCTACGCTCTCGTGGATGGTCAGGCCCAGGTGGTGCGGGTCGAGCACGAGGTCGTACTTGCCCGGCGTCACCGACTTGGCGGTGAGTTTGAGCTTGGTTTGCCTGGCGGCGCGGGCGGCGTCCTCCAGGATGTCGTAGCTGTTTTTGTAGCCAATCACGTCGGTGCCGGTGGGGCCGGCCATCTTGTCGGCGGCCTTAGGCGTGAGGTACTCGTAGCCCATGCCCATCGGCACGCTCAGCGCCTGCCGCGAGCGAAATTTGCCGCTGGCCCTATCCACCACCGTGACGCCAAACGTGGGCCAGATGCGGTGAATATCCTGGTCGATGTACGAGCCGTCGGTGCTGGCAAAGTACTTCTGCTCATTCACTTGAAACAGCGCCGAGTTCACGAACGACGCACCGTTTTCCAGCGCCGCGCCGTTGGCGGCCAGCAGCAAATCCACCTTTTCCTTCACCGGCACCTCAAAGGCGTTTTTCTCAATCGGCGCCTTCCAGCTTACCTCACCGTAGCCCTTCTGGGGGGCCAGCTTCACGGGCTCCTTCTGCACTTTTGAGTTGGCTTTGGCGATGGCCACGGCCTGCTGGGCCGTTTTGGCGATGCCCGCGTCGCTCACGTTGTTGGTCGCCGCGAAGCCCCAGGTGCCGTTGGCAATCACCCGGATGCCCACCCCAAAGCTCTCGCCGCTGGCGATGTTCTGCACCTGCTTCTCGCGGGTGAAGATGCCCTGGTTGAGCGTGCGCTGAATGCGCACGTCGGCGTAGCTGGCGCCGGCGCTTTTGGCGGCGTTCAGGGCCACGTCGGCGAGGCGCTTTTTCTGGGCCGCGTCGAGGCCGGGCTCCAGCAGCTGGGCCGGGTCCACGAGGTTGCCGGCCAGGCTCGGAAAGCTTGGGAGCCACAAGGCCCCGGCGGCCAGGCCAGTGAGGGTAGTAAAGTCGCGTCTGTTCAAGGGGGTAAGGGTTTAAGTGATAAGCAGTTGGTTGAATTGTCGTTCGGGCGGGTTACCTCACCCCCTAGCCCCCTCTCCAAAAGAGAGGGGGAACTAGCCTTAGCTTTTAGAACTAGAACTAAAGCTAGAATTAGAAGCTAGTCCCCCCTCTCTTTTGGAGAGGGGGCTAGGGGGTGAGGTGCCCCGTCAGGCGTCGTTGCTACCCAATCTTGCGGGCCGTATTAATGATATTGACCGCGTTAAACCGCGAGCTCGCCGAGCCGTGGCTCACGGCCGACACCTGCGAGGGCTGCCCTTTGCCGTCGAAGAACGAGCCGAACAGCCGGTAGTCCGACGCGTCGCACACGGCCGCGCACGAGTTCCAGAATTCCCGGGTGTTGGCCTGGTAGGCCACGTCGTCGAGCATCCCGGCGATTTTGCCCTTCTCGATGGCGTAGAACACCTGGCCGCCAAACTGAAAGTTATAGCGCTGCTGGTCAATGGAGTAGGAGCCACGGCCGGCGATGTAGATGCCCTTGTCCACGCCGCTTATCAGCTCGTCCACGCTCATTTTGGCGGTGCCGGGGCGCAGGCTCACGTTGGGCATCCGCTGAAACTGCACCGAATCCCAGGAGTCGGCGTAGCAGCAGCCGTCGGAGGCGTTCTGGCCCACGATGTGCGCCTGGTCGCGAATCTTCTCGTAATCAACGAGTTTGCCCTGGTTGATGAGTGTCCACTCCTTGGTTTTCACGCCCTCGTCGTCGTAACCCACCGCGCCCAGCGAGCCGGGCTGGAGCTTGTCGGCCACGATAGTCACCTGCTTCGAGCCATACGGGATGTTCTTCTTGCGCCAGTCGAGGGTAGCGAAGCTGGTGCCGGCGTAGTTGGCCTCGTAGCCCAGCACGCGGTCCAGCTCCAGCGGGTGGCCGATGCTCTCGTGAATGGTCAGGCCCAGGTGGTTAGGGTCGAGCACGAGGTCGTATTTGCCAGCCAGCACTGAGGTGGCGGTGAGCTTGGCCTTGGCCTGGCGGGCGGCCAGGGCGGCATCTTCCAGCATGTCGTAGCTATTGCGGTAGCCGATGAGGCCGGTGCCGGCCGGGCCCGCCACTTTATCCGCGGCGAGGGGGGTAAGGTACTCGTAGCCCAGGCCCATCGGCGAGCTGAGCGCGTCGCGGGTCTTAAACTTGCCGCTGGCCCGGTCGATGGCCGTGACCGCAAACGTGGGCCAGATGCGGTGGATATCCTGGTCGATGTACGAGCCGTCGGTGCTGGCGAAGTACTTCTGCTCGTTTATCTGAAACAGGCTGGAATTGACGAAGTTGGCGCCGTTTTCCTGGGCCTTGGCATTGGCGGCCAGCAGCAGCTCGGCCTTCTGGGCCACGGGCACCTCAAAGGCATTTTGCTTGATGGGCGTGCGCCAGCTCACCTCGCCGTAGCCCTTTTGCGGGGCTAGCCGCACGGGCTCCTTCTGGGTTTTGGCGTTGGCCTTGGCCATTGCCACGGCCAGCTTCGCGGCCTGCGTCAGGCCGGCGTCGCTCACGTTGTTGGTGGCCGCGAAGCCCCAGCTGCCGTTGGCAATGACCCGCACGCCGGCCCCGAAGCTCTCGCCGCTGGCGATGTTCTGCACCTGCTTTTCGCGGGTAAAAATGCCCTGGTTGAGGTAGCGGCCGATGCGCACGTCGGCGTAGCTGGCGCCGGCGCTCCTGGCAGCGTTCAGGGCCGCGTCGGCGAGGCGTTTTTTGGCGGCCACGTCGAGGCCGGGTTCCAGCAGGCGGGCGGGGTCCACGAGAGTGCCGCTCAGGCCAGGAAAGGGGGGTAGGAGCAGGGCCCCGGTCGCCAGGCCAGTGAGGCCCACGAAGTTACGTCGGTTCAAAGCGGAAGAGAATTAAAGGCAGCGGGCAAAATCAATGGGCAAGATGCAGCTTTTTCTCCAAAAAAGACAGGGCCGCCCGCCCGGCGTTGCAGCGGTTTGCCGGGGTAGGCAACTTTTAATCGCCGGGCCTATACCCGAAAGAGGCCCCGCTTTTATGGCGGAGCCTCTTTAGAAATCAGCGCGAAGCAGCAGTTGGTCAGTGCGCTACCCGGATATGCTCGGTTACGATATCCTTGCCGTGGCCCGTTCGCAGGTGGTAAAGGCCGTTGGGTAGGTCGCGCACGTCGAGCATGGCCTGGCCCCGCTCGCTGCGCTGAGTCTTGACCGGCCGGCCGTAGTTGTCATACAATGTTGTTTCAAACGCGGCGCTATCGGCGGCGGGGTTGGTCAGGCGGGCGGGGGTGCCGGCCGGCTGGTCGGGGTCGGCGGCCGTTACCAGTAGCTCGTCGCTCACCGGGTTGGGGGCAGCGCGGTAATAGTACACGCTGCGGGGAGCAAACACGAAACCCGTAGCCAGCGCGCACGGCGAGCCCGGCGCGGACACGTTGATTTGCACCCCCTGCCCCGCCGGCAGGTAAAAGGACGTGGAGCGGCCGGAATAGCTACTGAGCTGAATAGCCGGCGAGCTGGAAAACGTGAAATTGGCGGACTCATTCAGAAACATACTAATCTGCCCGCCCGTCACGAATTGCACGGTTTGCAGGTTCTGGCCGCTACTGACGCCGCCGCCGTAGAAGTAGCCGCTCGGCTCCGTGCCCACCCGCACGGTTTTGGTGACGTTGGCTTCGCAGGCCCCCGGCAGCTTGCCCGTGATGACGCCTACCCCCGCCTGGCCCGCCGCCCCAGTTGTAGTGAACACGCTACCATAGCCGGCGGTAGTAGTGAAGAGGCTGGCCGGACTGGCTGACCACACCAGCGAAGTATTAGCCTGAAAGTAAGCCGTTTGGGAGCATACCTGGTCGGGACCGGATATGGAGGGAATAACGGGTAGCGTTGGCACCTGCGTCACGCTCGGGTCATTCGTCAGCCAGTCCGAGAGCCGCGATTGCGGGGTGCCGCCCCCGGTCCAGGAGAGGTCGAAGCGGCCGTAGTCGCCCACATGATTAGCACAGTAATTATCTCTGCCATATAGTTGAGTTTTATCACCCCATAATTGTCCTACCACATGGTGATTTTGGTCAAATAAAGGACTACCCGATGAGCCAGGTTGCGTAGTGCCAACTGTAAAGTTAGCGTGCCAGTAAACTGATAAAAAAGGTTGCACAGCAGTGGGAGCAAGCGCAATCTTCATCACGTCGCCGGCCGCGTGATGAATGCCAGCCGCGCTGGTAGCCGGAATACTTGTCCGGTCCCAACCCGCGTAGGCAATATTGCTACCCGCTGAAGGCCGCTGGTTAAGTCTTAACAAAGCAAAATCAGTAGGTTCGTAAGAAGCAACTAATGTTGCGCCCGAAAACGAAACGTAATCGGTCACTCCGGGTTCAGGTCCGGCACAGGTAGGGCTTTTGTACTGGAATCGAAATGCCATATCGTTCGCGTTCATTCCGTTGACGCTATGAAAAGCAGTCAAAAAATTAGGCGTTAGGCTTTGGCAATTATCATTAGAGTTACTATGAGCTGGTTATCAGAGCATTACAGGTATTAAGTAATTCCAGATTATTGCGCCTATTTTACATTTCCGCTATTTCAGTACGGCTGAGCCTTTTCTGAGCACTTTTTAGCGTCTTATAGTGGCTGTATTATTTCAGCCCAAATGCTTACTCAATTAAGCTTAGGTTACATATGCCTGATTCTCAAGCGATAGTAACTCTATTAAGTAAAGTGCCGGTAGAATACTGGCCGTTAGGGAGAATAAGTAGGGCCACGGCGTTTGATTCAGTTCGCCAGTCGTTGCCAGCCGCACAATTAATATCCACGTTGCAAGGAGCTGCTTGCCCGTAGCCGGCATAAGGCTGACCGCCCGTTAAGTCTTTGTAGCCATGCACTACTTGAGCCGCGTGCAATACGCTCTGCCCTTTGCTGGCCACTGGCTCAAATAACTCAAATGTAACGGCATCGCCTTTAAGCAAATCAGTAGCGAACACTTTAGCTGCCGTATTCTGAGCGGAAGTAACAGGACCTATTGCCACACTGCGGTCAGCGTTGTAAATAGATAATTCAGCCCCTGGCGGCAGAAAGAACTTGTCGAACAAGAAATTAAGCGATAGCGCGCCCGGTGAGGTCAGGGTGAGCTTCCATAATTGCCCGCCTGCCGCTGGCTCCCAATGGCCAGCCGGAAGCAGGTCAAGCGCGAGCGGCCGTACCTTACCGAAACTAGGTAGTTCTCCTTGCTTATTCTTGTGTTGAGCTTCAGTTAAATTAGCTGCAAGGTCTAACTGCTTCAGCCGAATCGTAGGTGGAGCCGCTAAGGAAACGTTTGCTAGTGAGTGCGCCGCACGGTCTTGGGGTTTAACGTTGTGCGTGGGAACCTGCGCTAGCACGGGCTGGCATAGTAAGCCAGCTAGTAAGCTTATGTACAAGTATTTCATAAGTGGAAAAGAAAAAGGTTAGCGCACATCGAACTCGCGGACGAAGGGCGGCGGAGTAGTTTGTGTAGTGGTAACACCCTCTTGATACCAGAAGAAGGTAGGCGCGAACAGGGCATAGTAATGCCCTTTAGGTAGCCAGGTGGTAGTCGCGTGAATACAGAATGGCTCCTTATCAGGGTATCGAGTGGATGATACCCAAGCAATTGTGAAAGAGGTATTACCATGCGCTGGAACGGTATAAGGAGGAGTCAGAAAATCATTACAAGTACGCTTATAAGGTTGCCCAACTAAGTGTGAGCTACCTATTGTGCCTTGATAAATCGCTGGTAAGCTGGTAGAATCAAGGTCGGATACTCGCGTTAAGAATTTCATTGGTTGGTCCGTGTTATTACGCGCCTCAAAATGAAAAATGATATTTTGGTTCGGCGCGAAAACGTTGGTTTCCTGCCCTTGCTCATTGAGCAATTGAAAGGAAAAAACCAGCGGCTCGGTGGGAACTGCTTCTTTTTTCTTGCAGCCCATCAGGCCACTGAAAAGAATGCAAAAAACAAGACCGAAATTGAGATAAGTCTTCATTGTCAATGATTTATAGGATAAAAATACATGAATAGCTGGTCAGGTCTTAGCTCGGTCCGGGGCATAAGCTAGTAGCCCTTAGCAACTATAGGGC
>JAABUW010006634.1_pt1 | contig 14326 bp, 12 predicted proteins | sample 5560081 | NCBI WGS metagenome assembly JAABUW01 (sample SAMN10711882, study PRJNA513363) | rock metagenome | isolation source: Antarctica rocks | place: Antarctica: Victoria Land, Knobhead sud
GCGCCGCACTCGACGCGCATGTCGCTGCACGAACTGTCGGTGCCGTGCGTCATGATGAACCCGTGATCGCCGCCTGACGATCACGAGGACCGCTACCGAAGTTCAACGGGAAGCGGGACAACCTCGTTCGCACTAGCGGAATTCGCCGAAGGTCGTCGGTTTGACTCATCGAAGCGCCGAGCGGATTGCCCCGCCATTGATCACGCTCATCTGATCTCCCCAGACCTGCTCGCTGAAGTTCCCCACTCTGAGCGACCCGCCGACGTAGGTCCCACCAACGTCAGCGGGACCCTTCGACGCTCGTGATTACCAGATCACTCGAGCGCTCGAAGTAGCCCACCGCAATGCTCACAAGGGAGAACGACGTGGAGGCATCAGCACTTCGTAACCAGGGTTGGACGATCAGCGCGATCGCCGGCATCTGGGGCATGACCTAAGACGATCCGGGGCTATCTGAACGGGCAGGTGTCGGTCGAGCGGTATCGCGACTACCTGACGTTGGAGCGGGGCCTCGAGCCGGAGACGGTCGCCAACTACATGCAGGTGGTGACGCTGTTCTTGACGGTCCAGGCGGGTCGCGGTCTCCCTGAGCCCCATCACCACCGTATGAGCACCGCCCGCGTCAGCCTTATAGTGCGCACGCCGCATATTCACCAGCACCTCATAGGACACGTTATGCGGAATCCGCATAAGGTCTCCACGCCCGGCCTGTGAGCGATCACCGCGTGCTCCCGGCCGCGGCTCGCCGCGCACCGCTCGCAGTGCGGCCACAACCTGCGCGCCCGCAGCGCCCGGGTGAACGACGGATAGCTTCTTCCCGGATAGCCCAGCGGGGTCAGCTCGTCGAACAGCGTGCTCCCCCACAGATGCGGGTCGTCAACCAGCCGCAGCCGAGTGTATTCGACGAACGGGGTGAACACGTCCGGCCCAGCCGGCAACCGCCGGCCCGGCAACCGATCGCCCTTCAGGTACTCCCGCACCGTCCGACGGTTAATCCCCAGATGCCAAACAATAGCGGACTTCGTCCAACCTCGTGCATACAACGCTTGAGCTTCCACAGTCGTCTGCCATGTGAGCGTTCCTACGGGCTCCTTCGACGGCTGGGGGTGGTCAGAGACCACGGAGGATGTCCCGCCTGCCGTTGAACTTCGGTGGCGGTCCTCGTGATCGTCAGGCGGCGATCACGGGTTCATCATGACGCACGGTACCGACAGTTTGCGCGGCGACATGCGCGTCGAGAGCGATGCGCAGGGGCTGGTAGGTGCATGTGGCCGTTGACGCGGCGGAACTGCTTGCCGGCTTCGATCATGCCGGCGGCGCACCAGCGCAGCGCCATGTTCCCGTTCTGCCAGTTCTTCACGTTCGTCGAGTGGTTACGCGCGATCGAGATCATCGACTCGATGCTGTTCGTGCTGCGCAGCGTGCGCGCCAGCGTCGGCGACACGCCGAGCCGTAGCACGGTCAGCGTCTCGGACAGGCCCTCGCGCAGGCTGCCAGCCGCGCCGGGATGGGTGCGGTCCAGCTCCTTGGCGAGCGCTTCGAGCTGCGCCTCGGCCAGGATCGCCGAGTCGGCGTGATAGGCGGCGCGCATCCGCTTGGTGACGGTCGAGGCGAGATGATCGGGCAGCTTGTCGGCCTCGTTTCTGATCTTGTGCAGTTGGCAGCGACCGATCACCGGGTGGTCGAAGACCCGCAGCACCGCCGCGCGCAGCGCCTTGCCGCCGTCGATGCCGACGAAGATCGGACGCGTGGTGTCCAGGCCGCGTTCACGCAGCCCGGTGAGCAGGTCGGTGACCACCGTGGTGTTCTCCGTGGAGCCCTCAGCCAGTCCGAGCGGGTGTTTGGTGCCGTCGATGCCGATGCCCAGCGCGACCACGCACAGGTGCTCGCCGAAGTGCACGCCGTCGACCAGCAGCGCCACCAGATCCAGCTCACCCAGCCGCGCGGCGAGCAGCTCGGCCAGCGCCGTCTCGGTCGCTGCGATGAACCGGCGCGACACGGCGGACTTGCTCGTCGAACGAGCGGTCTGCTCGACCTTCACGCCGACCGGTTCGAGCCCGGCCGGGTAGCGGCGGGTGGACAGGCCGCCGAGCATCCGGGCCATCGCCATCCGGCCCAGCACCTCGGTCTGGCTGAACAGCTCATAGGAGGGCACGGGCAGCTCACCGGAGTCGTCTGCGGCGCGCATCCGCGGCCGCTCGACCGGTACCCGGTGACCGCCGAGGGTGACCGAGCCGCGTTCGGTGCCGTGCCGCACACCGGCCCGGCTCGGGTTGTGCTTGCCCTTCGGGCCGCACACGGCCTCCACATCAGCGTTCATCATCGCGGCCATCACCTGCAGCCCGGTGCCGACGGCCAGCGCCAACAACCTTCCTGCACGTCCTCGGCGATCTCTCCCATCGCCACGCTCACCGCCTCCGGCAGCGCGAGCCGCAGCTCGGCACTCGTCATCGGCGCACTCGTCTGGTAATTCTTGGTCACGGCGGTCCCCTTCTTGGTCGAACTTCTTGGCGGAAGCCCGACACCCACCACAAGGCAGGCATCGAGCCGGGGACCGCCACCTCAACTTCTACGACGCGTGGGACAACCTCGAGACCACGAGTCTCGAAGGAGCCCACCGATATTAGGTGGACCCCGTCGGCGGGTCGCTCAAAGAGGGCAGATTCGGTAAGCAGGACCGGGCAGATTTAGATGAGCGTCATCAGCTATCCTCACCCCAACGCATCACCCCCTGCCGCCAACAGCGAGGCGGCAAGAAACCGAGGACGATTCAGTCACCGCGGCCTGCCACGAGCGGTGAACAACCTCACCGTCCAAGCGCTCGTCGCCGCATTCGCCGCCAAGAAGAGCATCGTCGATGAGCCCTCCACCAGGACCGCCGTCACCGAGGTCACGACAGACCGACGGCCAGGACGACAACAAACCCCCGCCGGTCTCCGATCGGCGGGGTTCTCCTTTACCTGCAAGCCATCCTAAGCGACAGTGACGCCGCCGTCCTCATCAGACGCGACGACCCACACCTGCATCAAACCGCGGCGCGGTTCTCCACTCGTGCTCAGCAAGAAGCCGGCGGTTTAGCCGGGCGATCGTCGCCGGTGATGGGAACTTCGCCGGTACCTGGGGGACATTGGGGAACCTCGCTGACGCTGTAGCGAAGGCTGGGACCACGCCGTAGCGGAACGGAGTGCTTGTGTTCAGTCGCACTGCGTCACCGACTGCCGGGTTGAGGAGCATTTTTCTGGATTGTGGGGTTACCGCTGGTGTACCTGACGCATGATTTCAGCCGCTAGTAAGGCGCGCCGCGTTCCAAGATCTGGCACAGGTGCACAGCAGGGGTGGGGGCTTACCTTTGACTACTTCGAATCTCGATACGAATGCGACTGACGACCTCAGGCCGCGGTCCCAGCGCGCGCATCATGCATCCCCGCACAGCACGGCCCTTGCAGGATCGCCTTCGTCTGGACTGCGACGCTTCCTATCCAACAGCATCGGCCGCCCACTACTGGTGGCAGATTGCATAGCCTTCTGTGTTGCCGCGACTGGGGTCGGTAGTCTGCAGCCGGCCCTGCTTGGCCTGCTTGCGTTGACGTTGGCGCTGTACGCAGCGGCAGGGCTTTACCGTTCGCGCCTGACCCTTTCTGCCCTCGACGATCTGCCCGCATTGATCGTTCGCGCTCCGGTAGCCGGGGCCGTCATCACCGCTCTGGCTCAGGTCTTCGACGTCCGGATCGGCATTACCACTCTTATCACTGGCGCTGTCTTTGGCGGAGTCGCCCTTGGCCTTCGCACGATCGCGTACAGGATCATCCGGCGAGCGCGCAGGTCGGGTTTCGCTCGACACGATGTACTGATCCTCGGAGCCGGAGAGGTTGGCGGCCTCTTGGCGCAAACGCTTTTAGATCACCCAGAGTACGGCTTGCTCCCTGTGGGGTTTCTTGACAGCGATCCCTTACTTAAGCCCGGACAGCAACCGGTGCCTATACTGGGTGACCTTATGAATCTCAGCACAATAATCCAGGCGCGGAGAATACACGTCGTCGTGGTTGCCTTCGGATCCATGCGCGAGTCCGGCGTCGTGGACATATTGCGGATGTGTGACCGTCTCAGCTGCGAGATTTTTTTTGTGCCGCGTTTGTACGAGCTGCATGCAGTGAGCCGAGACATGGACTTGGTGTGGGGTATTCCGTTAATCCGGCTAAGGCGAGCACCATTTCGGACGCTTGCCTGGAGTGCCAAACGCATAATGGACACTGCACTTGCTTTGATAGCGCTGGTCGCCCTGGCTCCCGTCATGGCAGTGTGCGCGGCGGTAATCCGCCTGCAAAGCGGCCAGGAAATCCTCTTCCGTCAGCAGCGAGTGGGGCTCGACGGCAGACGCTTTACGGTGCTTAAGTTCAGCACTCTTCGCCCGGTCGACGACGCAGAGTCGGCGATGCGTTGGAACGTAATGGATGACAGCCGGCTTACGCGTATCGGCCACTTCCTTCGTCGCTCGTCTCTTGATGAGCTACCACAGCTGTGGAACGTCGTCCGAGGTGACATGAGCTTGGTAGGGCCGCGACCCGAACGCCCCTTCTTCGCTGCGCAGTTCGCCCAGCGATTTCCCCGTTACATGGCGCGGCATCGAGTTCCAGCCGGCATCACCGGCTGGGCCCAGGTTCACGGGTTGCGCGGTGATACATCGATCTCGGACCGGGCCCGCTTCGACAATTACGCCATTGAAAATTGGTCGCTGTGGCAGGACGTTAAGATCTTGCTGCGCACCGTTGGCCAAGTCGTCGGCGGAGCCGGAAAATAAGTTCCTTCCGTCGTCCCCACCACCTATAAAAGAGCCAGACGCTGGTTGAGTTCGCGTCTTGTAAGCTGAGAAGGGCCGAGCCGCCCGGAAAGTGTGACGACAGCATAAGGCACGTCATCGCACGCTTTGGATCCAGAGTGTGGGCCTCAGCGACCGGCGGAACGTAACGCGGCAGCTAGCCAGCCTGCCCCCCAAGTCCGTTGGAGCAACGCGGATTCGCCTCGCCGCGGTGACGCGGAGGAAGTCGACGGTTGCAATCACTTCAAAGCCGGCCTTCTCCACAGCCCGCTGTGACGGCTTGTTTGTTTCGTCAACCTTGGTGACTAAGTGGGTAACGCCTGTTGCCGATAACGAGTCAGCTACCGCCGCCCACACGGCAGGAGCCACCCCACGGCCGCGAAAATCTGGGTGCGTAACGGAGTCCTCCAGGACGGCCATTCCGGTAGGTAGCTCCAGCCACCCTTTTCGCGCGGCCAGGACCGGCGCCTGCCCGTGAAAGATCCAACATGCGAACGCTGCCCGTGGCCCCTCTCGGGCCAACCATAGCTCAGTGCCGGCGGAAAGCCGTGTCCGAGCAGTTTGCTCCGGCACTGTGTCGAGTTGCTCTAGGAGCGGAATGTCGCCCGAGATGCCTTGAAGCAATTCGAGACCTGCGGGCATCGAGCGATGCGGATACTCCGCACCCAGGGGGAGCACATACCAGACATGCCTCTCATGCACATGAACCAAGCGCAGCGCCTGCTCCATAATTCGTTGTGCAGTGGCGGCCGCCCCGTGACGACGCACATGCCGCGCCACGCGCAGCAATGCCCGGACTGCCACAAACACGTTTCACCCACCCTCGGAGACTGTGCCGAGTGCTTCATACGCCCACAGCGGGTGCCCCTCGATGCAACCAAATGAAAGATTCTCAAGACAGATAGCTCTCTGTCAAGCGGCCGGAACTAGTACCGCCACATCACCCTGGCGTGCCTCGGGCACGCCTTCCTCACCGCCACCTGCGCCGCCGCCGGGGTAAAAAAAGGGGCTCCGCGGTAAGCTAAAGCGTCGCCCGAGGAAAAGAAGTATTGGCACCTTTGCCGTGCCACTTGAAGAACGTCCTACACATCCGCTGAGGTGGCGAGGATCTGACCGCGTTCGGCCGACCATGACAAGGAGGTACGGATGCCGGCTTCGATAGTCATCTCGGCCCTCCAGCCGAGCAGGCGTTGGGCCTTGTCGCTTTTGGTGTAGCAGCCGATCACGTCACCGGGTCTGGGGCCAGACTCATTGACGCTGGCCTCTCCGCCGACGACGGCTTGGAAAGCTGCCACAAGCTCTCGGACGGTGGTGCCGCTTCCGGTCCCTAGGTTGAGCACCTCCCATCCGTGTTCGTCGGGGAGCACGTCGTCATACATCTGCAAGGCCAATACGTGCGCCCGGGCCAAGTCCCAGACGTGGATGTAGTCCCGGATGGCTGAACCATCCCGGGTCGGCCAGTTGACCCCGGTGACGGTGAACGGTTGACCGGTCTGGTGTGCCTTGATGAGCTGACCCATCGCATGGGTGGGCGCAGGATTTTGTAAGCCGGTTCGTAGTTTCGGATCGGCTCCAACCGGATTGAAGTAACGCAGCGACAGCGCGCGCAGCGGATAAGCAGCGGTGCTGTCGGCGAGAATACGCTCCACCATCATCTTCGTGGCCGCGTATGGGCTTTGAGGGTTCAGCGCGGATGACTCGTCGACGGTCAAGTCTGGTCCGGGCTCGTACACAGACGCTGACGAGCTGAAGAGCAGCCGTCTGCACCGATTCCGTAACAGATGCTCCACCATGTCGATCGTTTTGGCGACATTATTGCGATAATAGGCCAGAGGCTCAGACACCGACTCAGGCACCACCATGTGCGCCGCACAGTGCACCACGCTGGAGATGTCCGGGTGGTCGGCGAAGATGCGATCAAACAGCACCCCATCGGCGATATCACCCTGGTAGAAGGTTCGGCCCGCGGCGAATTCAGCACGTCCGGTGCTCAAATCATCCAAGATCACAGGCGTCACACCACTGTCCAAGCACGCAGAAGCGATGGTGCTACCGATGAACCCGGCCCCGCCGGTCACTAGTGTCTTCACGGGTTCTCCAGCACTTGGCGCTCGAGCCTCGATCCTCCCACAGCAGTCAACGCCACCCTGTGGCGCCTGGCGTCTCGCTGTGCGATAGCGCCGCTTTCGACCGCGGCGACGAAGACTGATGGCGGCGACGGCGCAGCATCCGATGATGTACCAGCTGATCTCGGTGTTGGAGTTGGTGTGTTCAGGATCGCTGCGGCGATCAGTGGGGCGGGTCCGCCGGCGATTACGGAGGCGAGTTGGTAGCCGATGCCGGCGCCGCTGTAGCGCAGGTTGGTTCCGAAGCTTTCGGCGATCAGCGCGGCCTGCGGGCCGTACTGGATGTCGTGCAGGACCAGCGACAACACGATCGCGATAAGCACGAGGCCGGATGATTTGGTGTTGAGCAGCCCGAAGTACGGGAACGCGAAGATCGCCGTCGCTCGTGACCTGAAGCGGTTCCGGGACGACGTTGCTCTCGTCAGGGGAGAAGCATGACGGGCAACCCGACGCCACTGGCGTTGCGAGCCAGTGCGCCGTCAAGGGTCCACAACATCGTTCCGAGGCGCTGGGCTAAGCAGACGTAGGTGGAGTCGGTTGCGTGCCGACGCCGGAGCGGCGCAGTAATAGCCGATACGTCAGGACCGTCTCGAGTGAGGTCGAACGGATGCAGGATCAGGCCCAGGTCGGCCAGGTCCTGCCAGATCTCGGCAACAGCCAGGTCTCCAAGTGGGTTCCGGACTGCGCGTTGCCGCTGGTCAGTCACCACCATGGCGACGACGAGGCTGGCGTCGACTACGACGCTCACCGATCAGGTTCGAGGGCCGCGCGCGCTTCGGCCACCAGGGCCATGGCGTCGCCCGATGCCCCTTTCTGAGACCGGCGTACGAGCCGCTCAAGCGCGGCGCGGGCGTCCACGCTGTCCCGGACGGGCCCGTCCCCACTCAGCCCGGCGTGCAACAGGATGCGGGCCAGGGGGCCTGGACGTACTCCAACAGGGTCGGCTTGCTTCTCCAAGGCGGCATGGTCGGCCTCATCGAGGCGAACGGTGATAGTCCTCGTCATATGTACATCCTATTCCCCTAGCGATGCGAAGCGAGGCGCTCCGCATCGGTCGTTCGCCGCCTCCGAGGCGTGTCAGCAGCTGACCCCGATCCTCGACCCCGCTCGCGCCGCGATTGGCCCGATCCACCTTGCCCGCTGAGGGCGACGGTCATCGAGGTCATCGACGCCGAAGTGGCGCGGAGCTACGGCCGACTGGCCGCGGCCACCGCGTCGATTGGCCGCAAGCCGCGGGGGCGCGTCATGGACGTGCTGATCGCCGCTACCGCGCATGCGCACGGCGCGCGTCTCACACCCGTAGCGCTGCAGACCTGCGCGGCCTCGAGGATCTGGTGGAGATCGTCGCGGGTCTGACCGGCCGTGATCAAGGCTCAGTGGGCGGTGACACCGCTTTCGACGGCGGCGTCGAATTCCGATGGCGGGTCGGCTTCCCGGCGCCTGGGCATCAGCCATAGGGCGATGGCGGCGACCACGCAGCATCCGATGATGTACCAGCTGATCCCGGTGCTGGAGTTGGTCTGTTCCAGGATCGCCGCGGCGATCAGCGGGGCAGGCCCGCCGGCGATGACGGAGGCGAGTTGGTAGCCGATGCCGGCGCCGCTGTAGCGCAGGTTGGTCCCGAAGGATTCGGCGATCAGCGCAGCCTGCGGGCCGTACTGGATGTCGTGCAGGACCAGCGACAACACGATGGCGATGAGCACCAGGCCGGAGGATTTGGTGTTGAGCAGGCCGAAGTACGGGAAGGCGAAGATCGCCGTGCCGGCGATGCCGATGCCGTAGGTCAACCGGCGCCCGATCAGGTCGGAGATGTGGCCCCACAAGGGGACGCTGATGCAGCCGACCGCCGCGGCGACGAGGGTGTCGTTGAGCAGATCACCGCGGGTCAGCCCCAAATGCTTGGTCCCGTAGGTCAGCACGAAGGTGATGAACAGGTAGAACGGCGCCTGCTCCGACATGCGGACGAACGCCGAGGTGAGGAGCTCGCGGGGTTGGGTCCGGATGACCTCCAGCACCGGCAGCTTGAGCACGGCTTCCTGCTTTTTGACCTCGGAGAAGGCGGGGCTTTCCATCACCTGCAGCCGGACGTACAGGCCGATGCCGACCAGGACGATGCTGACCAGGAACGGCACCCGCCAGCCCCAGGTGTCGAAGCTGTCCCCGGCGACGCTTTCCATCAGCTTGACCATGCCGGTCGACAGCAGCAGCCCCAACGGCACACCCAGCTGCGGCCAGCTCGCCATGAAACCCCGGCGGCGCTGCGAGCCCCATTCCATCGCCAGCAGCACCGACCCGCCCCATTCCCCGCCGACGCCGATGCCTTGGATCACCCGGAGGAGGACCAGCAGCAGCGGAGCGGCCAGCCCGATCGAGGCCCGGCTCGGCAGCAGTCCGATCAGGAAGGTCGCGATGCCCATCAGCATCAACGTGGTCACCAGGGTCGACCGGCGGCCGATCCGATCCCCGAAATGCCCGAAGATCGCCGCGCCGATCGGCCGGGCACCGAACCCGACGAACTGGGTGGCGAAAGAGGCGAGGACGCCGGAGTACGCAGACTGCCCCGGGAAGAACAGGTGCGGAAACACTAGGGCGGCCGCGGTGCCGTAGAGGAAAAAGTCGTACCACTCGACGGTCGTGCCGATGGTGCTGGCGAAGACCGCCCGCCGTCGCTGACGGGCGACCAGATCATTTGGCGTTGCCGACCTACCTGCCATGGCTGCCTCCCTGCCGGAGCCGCTGGGTCGGCGCGGACCCTATCGCTCTGGCGAGCACCCCGCATCCCGGTCGGCGAACTGAGCACATCCTGGCTCCAGGCACTCGCCGAGGGCTGTCAGCAAGAGCGTCCCGGCGGAGCATGCTCCAGCGGCAGACTCAGCGTGGCGAAGCTGTCGCATCGAACGGTCCGACTGGACTCCAACCTCCAGAGCGGTGTCATTCCGAGCTCGCGGTCAGCCTCATCTTGATATCCTCCGAGGTGTCCGGCTGGAGAGGCTCCGTTCGTCGGTCGTTCGCATGCCGCAGCCACTCCGTCACCGCTGATTGATCCAGAAGGCCTTCGTCGCCTTCCTCCGCAGCACGGCTGGTCATGAAGTAAGTACCTATCCACTCGAGTTCGATGCGGGCACTGTCTCCAGGCTGCCTGTCCTTGTTCGCGAGTCGCCAAGGTGCCTCGCTGTGGGTCAGGTGCTCGAGGTCGAGCCCGGTCAGGCCGCCATAGCGGCTCAGCACGTAGCCCAGGGTGTTGAGCTGCGCCTCGGTGAGCTCAGGAGGTGTAGCAGGCCCGTGACCCTGCTTCTCTCGGTGCCACAGCTCTCCTACCACTGGCCCCATGTCCCACGCGGAGATCGACTCGCGGAAGAGCGGCTCGCCGTAGGTGGCTAGATGGTGTCCCTGGCAGTAGTAGAGAAGTTTGTGGAGATCTGCAGACCCGGGGCCCGCTGGCGCAATCCCGCAGCGACGTCATGGGCTGACCCGGTCATGCCCTCAGGGTAGGGGCCGCCGTTCGGAGCCTGGGTCGGCGGCGCGGCACGTCGTTGTTCAACCATGTGCTCGATGATGTACGAGCCGTCTGACAGCTCCCGTGGGGGTTGAGGAGAATAGTGGCGCCGTCGGGCCGATGTCCGGGGTTCTCGGTGTGACCGACCTCGCCTACCCTTGACGCGGAATGGGACCGCAACAGCTGCAGGACCGCCTGCCCGGGCTGATGCTGCGCGACGAGCAACGGCTGCAGCGTCGTCTGGACAGCGCACGGCGCATCCGCGATGTTGCGAGACGTGAGTCGGCGTACGACGAGGTCGGCGCACAGGTGGTAAAGGCCGAGGCGCGGGTCATCCACCGTCGCGCGGCAGTCCCGGCGATCAGCTATCCGGCCGCGCTGCCGGTCAGCCAGAAGAAGAACGACCTCCTCGCCGCGATTCGCGACCACCAGGTGGTGATCGTCGCCGGCGAGACGGGGTCGGGCAAGACCACCCAGCTGCCGAAGATCTGCCTGGAGCTGGGACGCGGCGTACGCGGCGTGATCGGGCACACCCAGCCGCGCCGGCTGGCGGCCCGCACGGTGGCGGACCGGATCGCCGAGGAGACGCAGACCGTCCTCGGGGACGTGATCGGCTGGAAGGTGCGGTTCACCGACCAGGTCGGGGACCAGACGCTGGTCAAGTTGATGACCGACGGCATCCTGCTGGCCGAGATTCAGCGGGACCGGGAGCTGGTGCAATACGACACGCTCATCCTCGACGAGGCGCACGAACGCAGCCTGAACGTCGATTTCCTGATCGGCTATCTCAAGCAGCTGCTGCCGCGCCGGCCTGACCTCAAGCTCGTCATCACCTCGGCGACGATCGACCCTGCGCGCTTCGCCCGGCACTTCGCCGACGCGCCGGTGGTCGAGGTGTCGGGGCGGACCTATCCGGTGGAGGTCCGCTACCGCCCACTGGTCGAGGAGGCCGACGGGTCGGAGAGCGACGGCGATGACGACGTGGTCCGCGACCAGACGCAGGCGATCGTCGAGGCCGTGGACGAGCTGTGCGCCGAAGGGCCGGGCGACATCCTGGTGTTCCTGTCCGGCGAGCGCGAGATCCGCGATGTCGCCGATGCGCTGGGCCGCGGGCCGGCGATGTATGAGGTGCTGCCGCTCTTTGCTCGGCTCTCGACGGCCGACCAGCACCGGGTGTTCTCCGCGCATACGGGACGCCGGGTCGTGCTGGCCACCAACGTCGCCGAGACCTCGCTGACCGTCCCGGGCATCCGCTACGTCGTCGACCCGGGCACCGCACGCATTTCCCGGTACAGCCACCGGCTCAAGGTGCAGCGGCTGCCGATCGAGGCGATCTCGCAGGCGTCGGCGAATCAGCGCAAGGGTCGCTGCGGGCGCACCTCCGACGGCATCTGCATCCGGCTCTACACCGAGGACGACTATCTCAGCCGGCCGGAGTTCACCGATCCGGAGATCCTGCGCACCAATCTCGCCTCGGTGATCCTGCAGATGACCGCACTCGGGCTCGGCGACATCGCCGCCTTCCCCTTCCTCGACCCGCCGGACCGACGCCAGATCAACGACGGTGTGCAGTTGCTCGAGGAGTTGGGCGCGCTGGCTCCGGCGATGGCGGACCCGCGCAAACGGCTGACCGCCCTCGGGCGCAAGCTGGCCCAGCTGCCAATCGACCCTCGGATGGCCCGGATGGTGCTCGAGGCGGACCGTAACGGGTGCGTCCGCGAGGTCATGGTCATCGCTGCTGCGCTGTCCATTCAGGACCCGCGCGAGCGGCCGGTGGACAAGCAGCAGGCGGCCGATGACCGGCATCGCCGGTTCGCCGATCCCACGTCGGATTTTCTCGCCTACCTGAACATGTGGAACTACCTGCGCGAGCAGCAGCAGTCGCTGTCCTCCAACCAGTTCCGCCGGCTGTGCAAGGCCGACTTCCTGCACTACCTGCGCATCCGCGAGTGGCAGGACCTCTACGCGCAGTTGCGATCGGTCGCCCGTTCGATGGGCATTGTTGTCAACGACACGCCGGCCGAGCCGATGGCGGTGCACGTCTCGATCCTGGCCGGGCTGCTCTCGCACATCGGACTGTGGGACAGCGCAAAACGGGATTACCTGGGAGCGCGCGGGGCTCGCTTCTCGCTCTGGCCCGGGTCGGCACTGGCCAAGAAACCGCCGCGCTGGGCGATGGCCGGGGAGCTGGTCGAGACTTCGCGGCTGTGGGGCCGCGACGTCGCCCGCATCGACCCGGAATGGGCGGAGCCGCTGGCCGCCCATCTGGTGAAGCGCACCTACAGCGAGCCGCACTGGGAGAAGAAGCGCGGGGCCGTGATGGCCTACGAGCGGGTCACGCTTTATGGTGTACCGCTCGTTACCGGCCGCAAAATTACCTACGGGCGGGTTGATCCGGAGGTGTCGCGTGAGCTGTTCATCCGGAATGCGCTGGTCGAGGGCGACTGGTCGACCCAGCACCGATTCTTCCACGACAATCAGCAGCTCCGCGAGGACCTCGAGGAGCTCGAGCACCGCGTACGCCGCCGCGACATCCTGGTCGACGACGAGGAGCTGTTTGCCTTCTACGACCGGCTCGTTCCGGCCGACGTCGTATCGGCGGCGCATTTCGACGCCTGGTGGAAGAAGGCGCGGCGCCGGCAACCCGATCTGTTGAATTTCTCCACCTCCCTGCTGGTCCGGGACACGGCCCGCGACGTCAGCGAAGCTGACTACCCGAGCGTGTGGAGACAAGGTGAGCTGGAGCTCGGCCTCACCTACCAGTTCGAGCCGGGCAGCGCGGCCGACGGTGTCACCGTGCACATTCCGATCGAGGTGCTCAACCGGCTGTCAGCGGTGGGCTTCGACTGGCAGATCCCCGGTTTGCGACTGCAATTGGTGGTCGCACTGATCAAATCACTGCCGAAGGTGTGGCGGCGTAACTTCGTCCCGGCCCCGGACACGGCCGCAGCGGTGTTGGACCGCCTCGGGCCGGAGGCGATGCACGAGCCGCTCATAGACGTACTCGGGCGCGAGCTGCGCCAGCTGGCCAAGGTGGCCGTACCGCACGACGCGTGGGATCTCGCCCGGGTGCCCGCTCACCTGAAGATGACGTTCCGGGTCGAGGACGCCGCAGAGGGTCTGCTGGCGCAGGACAAGGACCTCGAGGAACTCCGCCGATCGCTCGCTCCGGTCGTCAGGACCACCGTGTCGCGGGCTGCGGCCGCCATCGAGCAGGGCAACCTCAAGGACTGGACCTTTCCGGCGCTGCCGAAGAATTTTGAGCAATTCGGTGACGGCCATACCGTGAAGGGCTATCCGGCGCTGGTCGATGAGGGTGCCAGCGTTGCTATCCGCGTGCTGGCCGGCGAGGCCGAGCAGCAGCTCGCGATGCGGACCGGCACCCGACGCCTCCTGCTGTTGGGCATCCCTACCCCGCTCAAGACGGTCGTCGGACGCCTGGACCTGCAGACCAAGCTATTGCTCGGGCGCAACCCGTACGGCAGCGTTCCCGAACTTCTTGCCGACTGCATTGCCTGCGCCGTCGACGGTCTCGTCGATGCAGCGGGTGGCCCGGCATGGGATATGGACGGTTTTCGAAAACTTCGCGACGCCGTCCGCGCCGGGCTCGCCGACGCAGCGCTGGACGCTGTCACCGTCGTCGCCGAAATTCTGCGGACGACGCACGCCGTCGAGGAGCGGATGGCCAGCATCAAGGGTGATTCTCTTCGTGCCCCGCTGGACGACATCCGGGCTCAATTGGCCGGGCTCGTCCATCCCGGCTTCGTCGCCGCGACCGGATCCGCTCGGCTTCGCGACGTTCACCGCTATCTGCGCGCCATCGAACGCCGGCTGGACACCGTGGCGAGCCGGCCGGATCGCGACCGGGATTGGATGGCCGAGGTCGAG
>JAABUW010006635.1_pt1 | contig 14326 bp, 7 predicted proteins | sample 5560081 | NCBI WGS metagenome assembly JAABUW01 (sample SAMN10711882, study PRJNA513363) | rock metagenome | isolation source: Antarctica rocks | place: Antarctica: Victoria Land, Knobhead sud
GAAGATGCAAAGCTTCGCGAAGGCGGACATTGCAGTTATCAGAGGAGGCGGAGAGCTCTGCGTCTCGAAGGAAAGTTGGCAAGATTACAGGATTCTGATTTTCAAATTGTCTCTTGAGAAATACATCGACCATGCCCCGAAGACGTTTAGGCCAGGAGCTAAGCTGCGACACGAGGTGGAGAAAACTCGTCTCTTCTTTGTTGACGTGTTCTGCCCCTTGAGCATCGGCCTCTCGCTGTATCTTCGGATGCTTAACAGCTGCGGTTAACATTTCGAAAGGGATATGTTCATAATGAAGGAAAGAGAAAAGCTTGAGCAGCTGTACTGCGTCGCTGTATTTCTGCAAATTAATAGCTTCTAGGCCCCGGAATACAATCTCATAGCTTGCATAGACCTTCATGTATCCTGCATCATCCTCGGCAGGACCCGCCAAGTGTTGGCTTTGACGGATTAATTGCCAGCTTCGTTCATAATATGCGATGTAGTTATTCAGCTCGCAGTATTTCGCTTTGATAGCATTGCCTGCATGAATGAGAGCAAGAGGCAAGGCTCCCAACTTTTCGGTGATCGCTGACGCCATTCGCATTATTTTGGACGTGCGAGGTTCATGGTTGTCAGCTGCTTTCAAAAGTAGTTCACTAGCCTCATCATCCTCGAGCTTGTCGAAGTGATAATAACGTCGGCCTATTGTTCCATGCATCTTGACATATGGGTTCCGTGTAGTTATAAGCGTCAAGCCATGTTCGCCATCTGGAAAGTATCTCTCGATCTCTAAATTGGTATCATCGGCATTGTCGATAAGTAGTAGCCAGGGCCGATCACTACTGGACAGCCAGCTTTTCGCAGCACGTTCATTTGGGTCGGTTCCACAAGCTTTGGCAATAGCTATAAAGCTTTGTTGTGCATTTCCTGGCGAACTGGCATCAACGGTGAAAACGGCCCAGAATCTAGACAATTTAGAAACGCCCGTAACTTGTTGGACTTCTAAGGATTACCGTTGCTTGTTGTCCGAAGCGAATTTGCAGCAGAATTGAGTCTTGCCGGATCCACCCAGGCCGTATATGACGAAACGTTTGTGGATCGGAGGGTCCTCGGAAAAAGAATGGGAAGAATCATATGCTTGCTTGAGCCCATCTAAGTAGTTCTTTCTGCCCGTGTAGATACTGGAGACTGTCTTTGGTGTATCGAAATGCTTATTTAGACGGAGTGTGGATGCTACCGCTGTGGCAGAGTGAAAGGATCCATACAACTCTATTGGTTAGTCTTTAGCATTCTGACAGAAGTGTTCTTTACTCACAGGATCTGTCTCGATCAGTGGCAGTCTTGATTGCAGAGAAGCTATTTGCCTATGCAGTTGGAATCCTAAAATTTGAGTGTCTTTGGAGCCTCTCTGTGTGTACATCCTATGACACGTTAGAATGTAATTGTTTCTCTAATGGAAAGGGTGTACAAGTTGAGCACTGTCAGCCACACGCTTAGGCTTTCTCGGTGGACTGAGATCTTAACCCGAATCTGGCTGAGTTCGCCATCCTTTGCCTGCTTTCTCAAATGTTTTTTGACACCGTCCCGCCAGCCTGTCACCTTGACCCCGTTCTTTCCAGTTATTGCTTCCAGCACGCGTTGCAAGCTCTTCACCGTATCGGAGCAGTCCTTCAAAGTCTTGGCGGTATTTTGCCAAACCTCTAAATCCTGACGGAGAGGTTCTGGATATCCATGAGTATGAGGACCGATTTCCGTTCGGTGTAAATGCTCTATTGATTTATTCACCGAGTCCAAGTCCTGAATTTCGCGCAACAAGGATCCGATATCCCCCTCGAATGAGGCAGCTGCTTCGTAGACGTCTTTCAAGTACTTTCCAAGCTGAATACTCATCTCGAGCAACGTACCAACACCAACGAGGATGGAAAAAGGATCCATGACTAAGTACAATAATTGGGTAGCCCAAAAGTTGCCGAAGGATGCGTTTGACGGTCAGATCCCAGCCAACCTTATTGTCGACTGTCCACTTCAGGTTTTTGCTAAGTAGTAAGTGAAGCCGTACAGTATGTGACGGCCTTGAAGGATCTAGGTTCGGTAGGCGAGCCTACACGACAACTAGTAAAGAGTATCTAGAAGCACTGATCAGTGTCAGTCCAATGCGAAGATGACGGTGGTTACTTACAGCATAGCGCGGGATGCAAGGAAATAAAGAAACATGAGTGTCTGGAGCAAGAAATCCAAAACATTCTTAATATTATTCGAGGCAGAAAATAAAGGCAACAGGAAAGTGAACCCACGAATGGGACGTAGATAGTATGCACCAGACCTATCGCGAGCACTGAGGTACCAGCGGAGGGACAATAACGTGCGCTGGTGGACACAATCGCGATTTTCTATGCATCCAAAGTTGAAGCCAGACTGGGCGATGATAAAGCAAAGACAAGATAGGAGCGACGCATTTGTTAATAAAGAGACGAAGTGCGTCTGTTTGAGAAACTCGGAGGCCCAGACATATCTCCGCAGAGGGGTACGTGGTCCGTTCAACACTTTGGCATATGGCTAAGCATGCCTGAGGTGGCAACCAACCGTTGATGTAGCGCTGGAAAATGCACATTGCCGTTTCGTGAGATGGACTGATGGTGGACCGTGAAGACAGATCGTTGGCTGGTTCAATTTAGTTGAAGTAGGTCAAGGTGTTTTGAAAGCGCCCCAGCGCTTAACGACTGGATGATCGACTTCGGGGGAGCGACCGGGGGCCCGGGACAGTCAGGCGGTGCCCCTATTACGGCGGACTGTAAGAGCCATCCGGAAAAAACTATTTTTCGGTTTTCCCGGGAAAACCGAAAACCGAAAAGTGAAAAGTGAAAAGTGAAAAACGGTTTTTCGTTTTCCCGCTCGGCTAAGTTGTCTAAATTCTTACTATCCAATCTTTTTAGTTGTACGAGCACTACTTTTATATTATATTGCTATTAATTTTATTAATTATACAATTGTACAACATATCTAAGAATAATCGACTATTCAAGAATATTGCATTGTACAAAGATTAAATTGTAATATAATTGGCACAAAATTGAACACAACAACAGATTATCGAAATATTTAAAAGAGATTTTAAGTTATTAATTATAGATTGTACATTTCGATTCCGATTGCAAGATTGAAATATTTATTAAAAATATTGTATATCAAATTTAGAGCACTTGAACAGTCGTATTTAGTTATTTTTTTTCGAAAACTGTTTAAGCAATCAAAAGATTCTTATTGTATTTTACAATAAAAATTTTGAACTAGTTTGTAAAAATCTTATATAATTAAAATTACAATTTAATTTCTATTGTTGTACAAGTGTCAAGAATCAATAAACAAAAGCAAAAAAAATAATACAAGAAATTATAGCTGCAGAGCTAGAAAAAGAAGTTATACAAAATTATAGCAAATAAAAGTTGTACAATTATTTTCGATGTTGTAACTTGATAGTCTCAAAATAAGTTTTTTATATATTTTGTTTAATTTGTACAACAATAGCTAAGTATTGTACAGAGATTTATTTTTCAGTTAATATTGTTTGTTTGTATCTACTATTGTAAAGAGACAATAGCAAAATATATTTTGTTAAAAAAAAATATATTATATTTGAATTAAATTATATTTAATCTCTTGACAATTATAACAAGCTTAAAATATATAATATTGAAATATACAATACTATTAATGCGTACTCTCGATATATACTATAGATATATATAAGAATTATAGCTTGTATACAAGTTAGTGTACTATAACAATTTTTGAATTGTATAGAAAAGCTAGAATATCAAAATTGTTTTGTACAATCGAATTGTAATATAGAAATTTCTATAATAGCAAATACTTATTATCAATTGCGTTGTACAATACAATTAGAGCTTTAATTCAAGAACTGCTATTTATTTAATATAAATACAGCAAATTAAAGAATTAAAAGTTGATAAAATTAGTTAATCAAAAGATACAAAAATTGCTAACAAATATATTGTATAATTAATATATGTTGTACAATTGTTAATTGAAATTTAGATTTACTTTTATTGTTTTTAATAGAAAAATATTTTTGATCTCAAGATAATAGAAAATCTTATTGTGTTGTATATTATCTATATATTTATTTTTTGTACAAAGATTAAGAACTTTGTCTTTTTTTGAAATAATTATTTTATACAAAAGTAGAAAAAACAATTTAACAATATCAAAAAATATCTATATATACTCTATTATTATTTTGATCAATATATAACAAATTATAATATACAATACTCTTCGAAAAAGCTTGTTAAATTGCAACAAGATATTAATAAATTTGATAAATTTGTTGTATACTTATTGTACAATCAAGTTACTAATACAAAGTGCAAATAAGAATAAGTATTTTTCTTCAATTATACTAATTTGATATATAGAGCAACTGCAATTACTAAATTTTGATATTAATAATTTGTCTACTATTTCTTAAAAGAAATAGACAATATCTTATTGTACAATTTATAAAAATTTTAGAAAAATAGTATACAATTATATTAAAAACAAAATAGAGTCTAGATTAATTTTTTTAGATAAATTGTATAAAAATTGCAATTGATAATTCAAAACTAATATCGAAAATATTTTGAAAATAAATCTAATGCACAATAAATCGAAGAAATTGTACAATACTAATGTAGAGTATTAAGCAATTATACTATTTTTTTTTGTACAATATAAACAAGTTTTTTGTATACTTTTTGTTTCGATATTTTTTTTTTTTTTTGTATTGTATCAATATTGAAATTTTTATCTATATATTGTACAGTATCTTGTTTGCTTTTAAATAGTATTAATATTTTATTATACAATTTTCTCAATATTGTTCAAGAATTTCTGAAATCTATATTGTTCTATAAATAGCGTTTAATATTTATCTATTGCAATAGATTGTATAGCTTATAAAGCTATCAATTCTATTTCTATAAGTTTTTTTTCTTAAATATACAATTGTATACTAATAATTGCAAAAATATAAAATTATTACTATTGAGAATATATTTTCTAGTCGCAATTGTATAATTTATTCTTTTAATATTTTGACAGAAATTAAAAGAGAAACAGAAACTATTTATTTTTTAATATAATTTGTTGTACAATCTAATATTGTACAAACTATTTCTTAATCAATTTCGAGCTTTTTTGAATAGCGTTTTAATTTGTACAGTAATACTGCAAAGAGTATACAATAAATTGCTATATAAAAAATTAATTAAAACAAAGTTGTATATAATTAATTACAAAACAAATTAAAAAACAAAAACAAAGTTCTTTTTATCGATACAAAATTCGAGATTATTGTATATTTTGTAATAATTATCGAGAAAAACTGTATAATTCGAGATATTTCGAATACACAAATTATTTTTATTAATATTTTATATAAATAGTAGTAAAAATATTAATCTTTGTACAAAACTAATTCTTTTCAATTTATAGTTTTTTGCAATTTAGCAATTGTATATTAACTAGTTTGAACAAATTTATCGATCAAAATATTCTAGCTCAAATTTACAATATATCTATTTATATAGAAATATATTTTATATACAATTTAATATTTTTTGTCAAATCAATTGTAAACAAAAATCGAAAATTGTCTATTATAAAGTTTTTCAATAGTGTTACTACAATTTGTACAATAAATAAATTTATAAACTATTTTGCAACTACTAGCAAAACAAAGAAGAAAAAAATTTATTTGTATATTAAATACAAAGCAGAGTCAGAAAAAATTTCTAATTATTCTATTAAAAATATACAAAAAATTTCTGTTGCTGTACAATTATCAACAATTAAGTCGAAATCTTAAATCAAAAAAAAATCTTTTATACAAGTTAAAAAAAATATTTTATTTTTTCAAATCAAGTTCGAGTTTTCTTAACTAATCAAGAAAAAATCGTTTATAGTACAATATTTATTAGTTTCTCAACAAATTATATAGTCTATTGTACAATTGTCTGATATTTAGAATGCAATAAACAATTAGATTATTTTGTACAAACAAGAGTTTTTTGTAATATCTAGTAGTTTAGATATTGAAAAATACTATTGTACAGATCTATCTTAATTATTGTCTATAATATATTATAATAGCAATTCTTGTACAATATCTGACTTTGATAATTTTTTGTCTATCGACAGTATTTTAGCAGACGCTGAATTTTCTAAAATTTCAAACTATTTGTTTTTATTGAAGCTCGAAGAAAACAATCTAAAAACAAAACTATTTGAAAATATTTGTACAATTTAATTTTAAGCAATTAATTAATTTTGTACAACTTTCGATATTTCGACAATTAATCTATTGTTTATATTTTTGAATTTTTGTACAACAAAAGTATTAACAACAGCTTTAATAGATTTTTCTATTATTTAATTGTTTGATTATACAACTCAAATCTTTTTTGTTAATACTTAAAGCTCTATATTTTGTAAAAACGAACAACAAAGAAAGAAGTTCAAAAAATAGAAAAAAAATAGATACAATTGTTGTATTCTTTTTAGTGTTTAGAGTGTACAACAATTGTATTTTTTTCAGTATTTAGAATATATAGCAACTATATTTTTTTCAGTGTTTAGAATATATAGCAACTGCATTTTTTTCAATATTTAAAATATATAGCGACTGCATTCTTTTTAGTGTTCAAAATATACAACAACTGTATTTTTTCAATATTTAGAGTGTACAATAATTGCATTCTTTTTAGTATTTAGAATATACAACAATTGTATTTTTTTTAGTATTTAGAGCGTATAGCGACTACATTCTTTTTAGTGTTTAAAATATACAACAATTGTATTTTTTTCAGTATTTAGAGTATACAACAACTGCATTTTTTCAGTATTTAGAGTATATAGCAACTGCAATTTTTTTAGTATTTAGAGTGTACAACAACTGCATTCTTTTTAGTGTTTAGAATATACAACAACTGTATCTTTTTTAATATTTAAATTGTACAATTTGATTATTTCTTAGTTTTAGAATATTTTTTATAGATAGACAAAAAATAGATTGTTGTACAAATCTGTTTGTATTATTTCAATTTGCTATATACAACAATCTGTTTTAGCTTTGTACAACTTTTTAGTTTAACTGTAGTATTATTGAGAGAGTTGTACTACTAGTTTTGATTACTGCGCAGAAATACAGTGTTACGACCCTGCCTGGAGCTAGACCAGTATAAGAAGTCCAGGGAACTTCGTAGTACAGGGCACGAGTATATACAGAATCAGTATACTCAGTAGTTTTGACAACTGAATATACTGAACATTGCTCAGAATGCTCAGCATGTTCAGATACTGAATACACTGAATATACTGAATATAGAGAATTTTATTTAGTATATAGATTTCAAAATACAACTTTTTTATAAATTGTATTTAACTCAAAATAAGTCTTTATTTATTGTTATAAGCTATATCTAAGCTGCAATTTTTTGTATCAAATAATTGTTTGTATTGTCTGAAAACATCTACAGATTTCTTCTAACAAGTATTAACTCTCTCTGATATCTCTAAGATCTTTTAGAAAGTAGCAATGTAATACTTTAAACACTTTTCAGAATATCTGTATCAGAACAATGCGTCTCTATTTCGAGCAACAACTCTAGTTCTACAGCAAAAGACAAACAGTCTGCGATTACTTTAATAGAAGTCGACAACAATAGCAACAACAGTAAAGAAAAAAAGATATTATCGAAGATTAAGATCAATGCTCCAGACAAGTATATAGAAAATCGGATCGGACTTGAGAATTGAATTACACAAGTTGAGATTTACTTTATATTTTATTCTGTTTCAGTTAACAGAAAAATTCTGTTGACTTCTATTTTTCTTAGAGAAAAAACACAGTATTGATTGAAATCAAATCTAAAAAAGTATCTCAACAACGGCTCAGACTTATCAGAAATCTTTATTAGTTTCAGTATCTTTAAAAGAGAACTGAGACAAGTATTCGGAATATTCAATAAGAAGAAAATCGCGAAACAAGTTATACAATATCTGCAACAGAAAATCTCAGCAGCAGACTATGCCGCCAGATTCCAGAAATACGTCAATCTTGCAAATTGAAATAATACCGCATTAATAGCAATGTTCAAGCGAGACTTGAAAAACAATGTCAAGAATAAACTTATGCGTATCGGCGCAAAAATTGACAGCATTCAAGTCTTAATAGAAATATCAATTAGTGTAGATAACAAACTGTACAAACAAAACATAAAAAAAAGATACAATCAATTCTATAGAAGAGCAGAAATCTCTTTTGAGTCAGCAATCAAAAATTATATCAAAGAAAACTATTTCAAAAAGTACAGCAATTCCGACTATTGTAGATCTGCATCAATAAAGTTGAACTCTGTTTAATAACGCAAAAAAAAGAATTCAAGAGAAAAGCAAGATAACAAGAATTCGAAAACGTGCTATTTATATAGCAAATCGGACCACTTCGCAAGAGATTGTTGTTCAAAGAACTTGATAATTTTACAACAGATTAACACTATATTAAGAAAAATATTCGATAGTTAGAACAATATCAAAAAGCAAATCGACACAGAAACAGATATCTCAGAAACTGAATTGAACAACAACTACTATCTGATAGAGAATTCAGATCAGTTGCAGAAAGTTCTAAATAGAATATTATTAGACAAGATATCTGTATCTATGCAGAAAATCAACAAAACACTCAAGAAAGTTATAAGAGCGGAACAATCAAATATACTATATTTTTATTCAGTAACAGACTCAGACAACAAATATAACTGAAAGAATTTTTACAAATATCTAGACAATATTACGAAGCATTTTGATATTTTAACTAGTTTATCAAAGAAAAGATAGATCAGTCAAACTGTAAATAAATGCGAGAAAGCGCTAGAAAGCGACATTATTACAGAACAAGATATTTTCGATAAAATCGAACAACAACTGAACAGTGTCAGTCTATCAAGAGAAAGAATAGAACAGACAAAAAGATATACAATACTCAGTTAAACAGAATACTACAACAACTTCTGCTGAACTTATATAAAGAACAAGAAAGAATTTGAATAGTTTTCTAGAAAATTATCTATCTTCAAACAACAGCAGAAAGAAGCTCAGCGCAAACAGATACTTAAAACAGAAGTCGCAGTACAAGAAAAGAGAAAAGTTCAAATTTCTTGATAAAGAGTATATCAAAGAAATGCAATATGCTAGCTCAACAGCAGCAACTAAACTTAATAGTACACGCACGATATTTTATTACACCAGTTAAGATCAATAGTTATCGACTGACCGCAATAGTCGATTCTGATACAACAGATAATTTTATGGCCAGAGCTTTAGTAAATAGAAAAAAATATTCTATTCAAGAAAAGTCTGACGTCTACAATCTGATAATTGTAGATAGAAACCTATTATCTGACGGAAATAGAAGAGTGGACGAGAAAACAAAACTACTACCGATAGCTATTCAACAACACTATAAGAAATTAATCTTTGATATAGTAGAAATAGTCACTCACGATATCGTTTTGGAAATATCTTGATTGAAGCAGCACAATTCAGAAGTCGACTGAAGTATCCGCGAACTTCGATTTAAGCAATATAATTACGCAAGTTCTATCCAGTCTATATATCGACAGCATTCAATAATAGATAAAAGACAGAGTCGAGATCCGACTGCAAGATACAAATTTGTATTTTTGTACAAAAACAATTACAATCAGTTTAACTCGACAGATATCAGCAAAAGTCAGCAGAATTATAAAGTCAGAATAAATAAAGAAGATAGCGAATCTTCTGAGAATCTTGGAATATCTGATAAAGCGAGAAAACCGCTAAAATATATATTACAGATATACAACAGATAGAAGCATCTGTTTCAGAAAGAGAAAACAGCAGAAGCTCTATCTAAATATTAATTGTAGAATTACAAGATCAAACTTGAATCAGACAAGCAACTTATGTTTGAATCTATTTATATTCTATCGGAGAAAAAATTGTTAACTCTTTGCAAATATCTGGCAGAAAACGAAAAAAAAAAATTTATTAGAAAATTCCAATTACGAGCAGAATATTCGATTCTTTTTATATTTAAAAAAGACGGCGAACTCCGCTTATATATTGATTATCGAAAACTTAATAATATAACAATCAAGAATTGTTATCTACTATTAAATATCAGCAAACTTCAGAATCGATTATTCGGAGCAAAATACTTTATCAAATTGGATTTACAAAAAGCGTACAATCAAATTCGGATAAAGACAGAAGAGAAGTGGAAAACAGCTTTCTGTACACGGTATAAACTCTACGAATATCTGATTATGCTGTTCGGGCTCACGAATGTCTCAGCGATATGTCAGAAAGTAATCAACAATATATTACAACAATATTTGAATATATTTGTTATAGCTTATTTGGACAACATTATAATATACTCAGAAACACTGAAGCAATATATACAGCATATATTTCAGATATTGGAATGCCTGAACAAGAGAAACTTATATCTCAAATCAGAAAAATGTAAATTCTACCGAGAAGAAGTCGATTTTCTAGAATTTATTGTAGAACAACACAAAATTCGAATAGATTTAAAGAAACTCGAGACAGTAAAAAAATAGTTAAAGTTAGTTAATATCAAAAATATACAAGTCTTTATAGAGTTTGTTCAGTACAACAAGAAGTTTATTAAGAATTTTTCAGAACAATCAGTATTACTAACAAATCTAATCAAGAAAAATATATCTTGAAATTGAAAATTCAAAGAAGAAGCAGCATTTCAGAGACTGAAATCAGAGTGCTTGAAAAAATCAGTACTCAAAATATTCGATTTAAAGAAATCAGAACAAATAGAGACCGATATATCAGATCTAGTTATCGGTGTATATTACAGTTAATAGTATAACAATATATAGCACTCAGTAACATACTATTCGAGAAAACTCTCGTCAGCAGAACAGAATTACAATATTTATAACAAGAAACTACTTGCAATAGTAGTATCTCTTGAAGTATAAAAAGTATACACAGAAGAAGTATCCGAGTTTACAATTCTGACAGATTATAAAAATCTACTGCACTTTATTACAACAAAGAAATTAAACAGAAGACAGATACGATAATCTGAAAGACTAGAACAATACAAATTCAAAATACTGTATATCTCAGACAAAGAAAATGGCAGAGCAGACGCACTCAGCAGACAAAGTAATTATATAGAAACAAAGAAATTGTTCAATTACAGTATACTCAAAATCAATAAAGACAGATTACTATCGGCAAACAAACACAAGCTGAATACAATCTTGCGAATTCTCAGAAACAAATCAGAGAAATTTTCAGTCGAGAAAGAGAAATTCCGAATATCTATCGACAAAATACACAAATGTATCAAAAAGCACTATAACGAATTACTGCAAGAGTATTCGGAAGTAATTAAAATTCTTCAGCTTTTATATCAGTATTGTCAGTTTTTCAATATAAGACAAGCTGTCGAGATATATGTCAAACGATATTTTAGCTGTCAGCAGAACAAACATAGTATATATATAAACTATAACAAAATTCAATATCAGAAATTATCTGAAGCGCCATAAAATAAAGTTACAATAGACTTTATTATCAAGTTGTCTAAATCGACAGATCCAGCAACTGAAGAACAATATAATTCGATACTAGTAATAGTTGACAAACTTACTAAGTACTTATATATTATCGCATTTAGAGAGACGTTCAATGCAGAACAACTGAAATATATTGTATTCGATCGATTAATCAGATATTATAATATATTTAAAAGACTAACCAGTAACAGAGACAAGCTCTTTATATCTAACTACTGAAAGATATTAATTTTAATATTAAATACAAAACTCTGTATATCGACTGTCTATTATCCGATTACAAATAGTTAGACAGAACAAACAAATCAGAGTCTTGAACAGTATCTAAAATACTATATCAACAATACTTATAGCAACTGGATATTACTCTTATCTATAATACAATTAGTATTAAATACAAAAATATCCGACACAACAAAGATTACGCTATATTTTGCAAACTATAAACAAAAATCTAATCTCTTTGAAAAGAAACAAGAATATCTAGCAGTTCAGTCAGCTCTGAAAAGAGTAGAGACGTTGAAAAAGATACACAATAATATTGTTAATATGCAGAACAGATCTGCAACATACCAAAACAAGAAAAGAAAAATAGTATCTCAACTAAAAAAGAGAGATAAAATATATTTTCTAACAAAAAATCTGAAAATAAAGAAATTCAGAAAGAGAAAGTTGAATTATATCAAAATCGGATTATTTTTTATCAAAACAGTCAAAAAATCAGTCAATTACGAACTCGACTTATCCAAGAATGCCAAAGTATTTTCAGTATTTTATATATTATTGTTGAAATCAGCCGATTCCAGTATATCTATACAGAAAACATTTTATTACAAAATTCAGAAAAAAGACAGATACAAAGTAAAACAAATTCTAGAACAACAAAATCAGAACTATCTAGTCAAGTAGAAAAAATATTCTATTTCCGAGAATACGTAAGAATCTATCAGCAATCTCGATAGTTGTAATATTTTTATTTAAAAGTTTTATCGAAGCCCGCGACAGATATCTTTACAGTATTTCTAAAAGAGGAAAATTTACGCAAAAAATTATTAAACGAATTCGGAAACATAGAAGACAGAGCAAAATTGAACAAAAAAGCGGTAGATAATTGTTGTGTTTTCTTCTTCTTTTTGTGTTTGTCTATCTTCAGTTCGAGAATATTCCGAGTCTTTATATTGTTTATCTCTTTTAAACAACGCAGTCAGTACTTTTTTTGTTTACAAAAACAGATAGTTTTTGTCTCTGTATTCAGAATTTTATTATTCAGCTTCTCTATAATATTCAGAGCTTTATCTATCTTCTTATTTGAAGAAATCAGATTGCACTTTCGATTAAATTGTTTATACTCGATACAGCAAAAGAATTTACAAATAACAAAACACTTTATATCTCGCCACAAACAAAATTGACAGATATGTATTTTAATACAACAGCTCAGACATTCTTTTTTAACAATTGTATTATAACAATGTTCTGAGCTGAAAGCGATTTTAGATATAGTAAAAAAAAAAGTTTGTTTTCGAAACAAAAATATCTGAGAAAAAAGATAGTGTTACAACTCTGTCTGAGACTAGATCAGTATAAAAAGTTCAGAGAATTTTGTAGTACAGAGCACAAATATATACAGAATCAGTATATTCAGTAGTCTTGACAACTGAATATACTGAATATTGCTCAGAATGCTCAGCATGTTCAGATACTGAATATACTGAATATACTGAATATAAAGAATTTTATTTACTATATAGATTTCAAAATACAATTTTCTTATAGATTGTATTTAATTTAAAATAAATTTTTATTTATTGTTACAAACTATATCTAAGCTGCAATTTTTTGTATCAAGTAATTGCTTGTATTGTCTGAAAACGTCTACAGATCTCTTCTAACAAGTACCAATTCTCTCTGATATCTCTAAGATCTCTTAGGAAGTAGCAGCGTAATATACAGATTGTACAATTAAATTAATACTATATTAGTCTATATCGAATAAAAGATACTATATTAAGTTTTTACTAATTTTAATATAATATTCAAACGTCAAATGCTAGTTTGTCGCAATATTGTATATTAGAATATTTTTTGCAATATTGTATATCAAGATTTTATCTAAACAAATACAATACAAAAAATCAAGCTATCTAAAACTATATACAAATAGAAATTTCAATTGTTATTACAATTTGTATCAATCTATTCTTGCTAATTGTTGATATTTTTTTCTAAAAATTGTTTCAAGTCTTGTTGTTATTTTTATTATTTGTATTATCGAAATTGTTATTACTATTCGAAAACAATAACAACGCTCTTTCTACGTTTTGTACAAAGTATCGAACTGTATAATTAGATTATTTGCAATTGTTATATATATTATCGAAATAGCTTGTAAGTTTTTGACAGTTCGAAAAGAATTTTCTATTGCAAGCAGATATTTGCGCCGAAACACAAGTATTGTATAAAGCAAAAAATAAAAGTTTGCGCAATTAAATAAGAATTGCGTTAATATACAAAGTTTAACTATCGACAATTCTTTGTAATATAACAACAATAGATTGTACAATTATATTTGTATTTGAAAATGCAAAAACTGCACAATTTGAATTTGTGCAAATAAAAAATGCAAGATCTTAATTAACAATATTTAGATAAGTGCTGTTTTGAATACTAAT
>JAABUW010006636.1_pt1 | contig 14322 bp, 9 predicted proteins | sample 5560081 | NCBI WGS metagenome assembly JAABUW01 (sample SAMN10711882, study PRJNA513363) | rock metagenome | isolation source: Antarctica rocks | place: Antarctica: Victoria Land, Knobhead sud
AAGGTGACCGACCTGGAGATGGCCGGCCTCAACATCACCAGCGACGCCTTTCATCCAGAGTGGAACTACACCATCGCACCAAAACCACCAGATTGAAGCGGATATTATTGGGCGTTGCCTTAGTATGTCCGTGTCAGGCAGGTCAGGCGGACAGCCGTAGGCGGCAGCAACGGCGTCATCCAACATGCGATGTAGACCGTCCAGCCAAGCTCCGGCCGGGGTGCCACGGGTGTTGTACAGCGCAGTGAGCGTCCGAGTGCGGAGCGTAGCGGCGGCGGAGGCACCGCGAGGCAGCAGCCGTTTGGGAAAGCCCGGCACCACCTCTGGTGCGCGCGTCACTAGCTCCGGCGGGTTCAGCCAACGTTCCCGCGCTGCCACCAACGCTTGTGCCGCCTTTGCGATGGCTTGTGTGTGTGGGTTGGTGGCGTAGGACGCGGCGGGGCGGTCGGGGGTCAGGCCGGGTGGAAAGGGGAAGGTCTCGAAGCACACGGTTGCATTGTAGGTCGGGTCATTGCCGACGCCATGCCAAGACGCGGTAGCGAGCGACCAGACCTCATGCAGCCGGGAATGGAGAATGCCGAAGAAGGCGTCATCGTCCCGCGCGAATACGAAAAGCCGCGTGTCTGGCAGTGTCGGCGCTTCCAGCCATGAAAATGTTCGGTGTTTGGCAACCCGAGGCGTCACAATGAAACGGGACAGGCCCTTGAGCGCCCGGTGCATTCCTTGTCGCGCCTCGACGTGGCGCCACCACTCCCGCGCATAAGCCTGACGGTTGTTCGTGGCCCGCACCGGCTGCACGTTCGCGACCACATGAGCATACGGCGCAGAGAAGTAGGCCGCCTCCGCCTCCGTCATGGTCCAGCCAAAATCTATGATCCAGGTATCGGACGGCCGCCGGGTCACGTCCATGCCGTTCGCCCAAGGGCGCAGCACGTCCGCATTCGGGCGGCCATTGGGGTTGCTGGGCAGCAGCAGCCACCGCCGGGCCAGCTCGCCCGGCACGTCGAAGGCACCGCCCTTGGTGTCGCCCATGAACGCCACGCCCGCGTTCTCCGCCAGTTTGCACGCCGTTGTCAGGTCGGCAGCCCCCGCCGTCAGGTCCGCATGGATCGCCGGCACCGCAGCCCCGTCCAACGTGGGTATCACCGCCCGATCACGCCCCCAGCACACCAACGACACGCGCACGGCCGCGCCGTCCAGCGTCCATGGCTCGTCGCCCCAAGCGTCCGTGATCGCGCCCGCCTGCGCCAGCGGCTCCAGCACCCGCCGGTTCGCGCCGCCGCGTATGCTGTTGGTGGCGACCAGCCCTGCCCGTGTCGCCTGGCCTTCGGTAATGGCCGCCTGCGCCCGCGCAAACCAGTAGCACACCAGGTCCGCTTCCGCCGGCACCTGTCCGGCATAAGCCGCAAACAGTCGGGCGCAGTAAGCGTCGCCCAGCACCGTTCGTAGCCGCTTGCCGCCCAAGAAGGGCGGATTGCCCACGACTGCATCCGCCGCCGGCCAGAGGGCTAGGATGGTGCCCCCGGCGTCATCGGCCGCTAGCAGCGCATCCCGGGTGGCAATGGTGTCCAGCGTCCGCAGCACCGGGTCGGACGGGGCGGGGTAGCCGTGCCGCCGCGCCCACTGAATGTGCCCGATCCAAACCGACACCCGCGCCAGCTCCGCGGCATACGGGTTCACCTCCAACCCCAGCACTGCTTCCGGTCCCACTTGCGGGAACTCGCGCTGCAAGCCCAGCGCCTCCGCTTCCACCATGGCCTGGTGCTCCAGGTCCTTGAGCGCCAGCAGGGCGAGGTACAGGAAATTGCCGGACCCGCACGCAGGGTCCAGCACGCGAAAGGCGCGAAGCCGGTCCAGGAAGCCGCGGAACAGGGCTGTAGCCCGGCCCGGCGCCGCACGCCTAGCCCTGGTAGAGGCAGCCGGGTCCGCGGCCACGGCCATCGCCGCGGCGATCCCGTCCCGCACCTTCGCCCACTCGGCCAGCAACGGGCGGCGAACCACCGGGTCAATCAGCAGTTCGATCATCTCGCGTGCCGTGTAGTGCGCCCCGAGCTGGCTGCGCTTGTCGGGATCGAGGCCGCGCTCGAACAGGGTGCCCAGGATGGAGGGGTCCACCTCCGCCCAGTCCAACGCCGCCGCGCCCTGCACGAGCGTAATGTCGGCTGCGTCCAGCGGCAAAGCGCCGTCATCATCGAACAGGCCGCCGTTGAACCAGGCGACGGGGGTGAAATCCACCTCGCCGCCCCGCTGCGCCATGGCAGCGAACAGGCGGCGGGCGTAACCTTCGAACCGGGACGGCGCCCGGCGGGACGCATCCAGCATTCGCTCGAACAGGCCGAGTGGCAGCAGGTCCACGTCGTCGGCGAATAAGCAAAACACCAGGCGGTTGACGAAGTGCGCTACTCCCTGCGCGTCGTGGCCGCGGGCGCGCAGCCGCCCAGCCAGCTCGGCAAAGCGTGCGGCGGCTTCCGCCGTCAGTGCCGCCCGGGTCTTACCCGGCCGCAGCCTTTCGGGGTCGGAGAACACCGCCTTGAGCAGCGCCAGGCGCCGCGGGTCGGCCAGCTCTTCCAGGCGGACCTCATGCCGCTCGGACACGGCATTGGTCCAGTTGGTGCGGATGACGATGCGCTCGATGTCGCACGTCACCAGCAGCGGCGGGTTCTCCAGCGCGCCGGCGTATTGCAGAAGTTGCCGATGGGCGGCGTCCAGGTCTTTGTGCTTGCCCTTGTATTCCCAGGCGAAACGTCCGCGACGCCACACGTCGGCCCAACCATCGCCGCCACTGGCCTTGGTGGCGCCCTTTTCGAAGGCATAGGCCGCGCCGGTCGGGTCCGTGTTGGGCGTGGGTTCGCCCAGTAGAGCGCATAGGTCGAGGAAGTGTTCTTGCGCCGCTGCCCGCTCATTGCGGGTGCTGGCTTGCCACTTGGCGATAAACGCAGTCGGATTCACCTAAGAACACTACCCGATCAGCTTTCCACAACCCAGCCCCCATGCTGGGTGCCAGGTAGCGCCCTGTGCGTGGCTCCGCGCAGCCTCTGCAGCTAACCTACGTCGAAGCCCTGATCTCTCGGAACACGTTTGCGGAACGTGCAAGGTCTTGGAACTTCTGGGTCGGGAGTCTGGCCCGTAACTCACCGATTGCGGAACGCAAAGGTGGTGAAAACTCCACGCCTAACTGTGCTGCGGGCTGCCCCTCTCAGGCCGAAAGCACCCAGGCAATGAACGCGGGATAGGCCATAAGCAAAGTCGCGCCCTCGACGCGGGCAAGTTGACCCCGGCGTGCAGCAAGCAAGACGACCAGGCCCAGCGACCCGAGCATGAGCAGGACCGGGACGTGCAGCGCGGCAGTGTCGGCGAGCACCAGTGGCCGGGCGAGCGCGCCGGCGCCAAGCGTCATGGTCACGTTGTAGGCGAAGCTGCCCACCACGCCCGCGACGACCGCCTCTGACACCCCGCGCCGTGCCGCCGACCAGGCCAGCACGACCAGCTCAAACCCGGTCGCAAAGCCGACGAGCGTCAGGCCAAGTCGCGTCTGCGTGGCCTCGACACCGCTGATGCGCTGCACCGCCTCGACCAGCAGCGTGGCGCCAGCCGCCATCGCCCCGACCCCGGCCAGTACAAGGGCCAAGTCGCGTCCGACCCGCGAGGGTTTCCCTGCTTCCGCAGCCTCCCGGGCCTCTGCAAGCTCGCCGACCTCGCCGAGTGCGGGCGGCTTGCGCTCCATCCACCAGATCGCACCGACATAGACGACATAGAGTGCGACAAGGATCGCGCCTTCCTCACGGCTGACTTCTCCGTCCCAAACGAACCAGGCCCCGACCGCACCGAGAGGGAGGCCAAGGAGGGCGTAGCGCATCACCCCAGCCCGGAACGGCAATGGTGTGATCCAAGCACCAACGCCCAGCGCAACGAGGCAGATTGCAACATTGGCGCCTACCACGTCGCCAAGCGCAATCCCCGGCGAGCCGCGAAGCGAGGCGGCCACGGCCGTCGCCAGCTCTTCCGGTTCGGCACCGGCCAGAAGCAGCGCGAGCGCAAAGCTGCTGACGCCGAGGCGGACCGAAGCCCGCCCGAGATGTTCTGCGAACGCTTCGGCCCCCCAAACGATCATGGCGACGCCCACAGCAAAGGCCAGCAACCAGAAGAAAACCGTCATATGATCCTTCTTGTTCCAGCCCCGTCGGCATCGCCCCTCCCATGGATGCTGCCTTCACGGATGTTGCGATAGGGGTTTGCATCCAAAACGTTAGCCAAGTCACAGTGCCGTCAAGATCGACCGACGGGGTGGAGAAGGCGATAAGAAAGGCTACGCCGGCCGCCTCCAAGACCTGTGGCGGAACCGCTTGGCTGCACTGCTAGGGTGGCCACCATGAAGCTCCTGATCGTTGAGGACGAGCCGAAGACCGCCGCCTATCTCAAGAAGGGATTGGAGGAGAACGGCTTCGTGGCCGACGTTGCCGCTGACGGCGAGACCGGCGCCTACATGGCGCGGCAGGGCTGCTACGAGCTGGTCATCCTCGACGTCATGCTGCCCGGCCAGGACGGCTGGTCGGTGCTGCGCGAGCTGCGCCAGCGCCGCAACCAGGTCCCGGTGCTGTTCCTGACCGCGCGCGACGGCGTGCCCGACCGGGTCCGCGGGCTGGAGCTGGGCGCCGACGACTACCTCATCAAGCCGTTCGCCTTCTCCGAGCTGCTAGCCCGGCTGCGGACCATCCTGCGCCGCGGCGCCGTCCGGCAGCAGACGACGGCGCTTCGGGTCGCCGACCTGGAGATTGACGCCGAGCGGCATAAGGCCGTCCGGCAGGGCAAGCCGCTAGACCTCACGCCGAAGGAGTTCCTGCTGCTGTCGCTGCTGGCCCGCCGTGCTGGCGACGTGCTGTCGCGCACCCTGATTGCCGAGCAGGTTTGGGACATCAACTTCGACAGCGGCACCAACGTGGTGGACGTGCATGTCCGGCGGCTGCGCTCCAAGATGGACGACCCGTTCGACACCAAGCTGATCCACACCGTGCGCGGCATCGGCTACGTCCTGGAAGCCCGCACGTCCAGCGACGGAGCATGATGGGCCTGCGCCCCTGGACGGGGTCGATCGTCGCGCGAATGACGGCGTGGTACGCCGGCTCCGCCTTGGTGCTGATCCTGGCCGCGACGGGCTTCCTGTACTGGGTGTTGGCCACGAGCTTCGACGCCGAGGACCGGCGCACCCTGGCCAACACCGTGACCGACCTCCGCCTGCTGCTGCGTGCGTCGGGCGAGCTGCGTCTGCCGGAGGCGGCGACCCCCGTGCCGAGCCATTCTCTCCGGCAGCCGCAGGAAATCTGGGTGCGGATCGTGGATGCCGAGGGCCGGACGCTGCTGGAGTCGCCCGGCATGGACGGGGAACTACCCGTGGCGATGTTCCCGCCTGCGGCCCAGGTCGAGGCCGGGCAGGACATCAACGGCGAGGTCGGCACCGCTTCGGGCCGGCTGTTCCAGGTGTTGAGCGCACGCGCCCTGGCCGACCCCGGACGCCCGGACGGGCGCGTGCTGCAGGTGGCAATGGACCGCGCCGCCGAGGAACTCCTGCTGATACATTACCGCGAACGCCTGTGGCTCGTGGTCGTCGTCTCAGTCGTGCTGTGCTCGGCGGTGGGCTACGCCATTGCGCGGCGCGGCATCCGGCCCATCGAGCGCGTCACCACGACGGCGCGCAGGGTCCGGTCCTCCACCCTGCACGAACGCATCGACACCACAGACCTGCCGACCGAGCTGCGGGCGCTTGCCGCCACGTTTAACGAGATGCTCGACCGGCTGGAGGAGTCGTTCGGGCAGATTTCACAGTTCTCGGCCGACGTGGCGCACGAGCTGCGGACGCCGATCAGCAACCTGCGCGGCGAGCTTGAGGTGGCCCTGGGCAAGGACCGTCCTACCGGTGAGTACCGGGACGTGCTTGGCTCGGCCTTGGAGGAGTGCGTCCGCATCAGCCGTGTCATCCAGAGCCTATTGTTCCTGGCGCGCGCCGAAACCGCCACGGGCGATGGCCACCACGACGCCATCCAGGTGCGCCAGGAGGTCGAGGCTGTCCTGGATTTCTACGAGGCCGCTGCCGCCGAGGCCGGCGTGGCGCTCCACGTCGAGGGCACGGCGGACTTCGCTGCCTCCTTTGACCGGACGCTCTTCCAGCAGGCCGTGGGCAACCTAGTGGCCAACGCCATCGCCCACACCCCGCCGGGCGGGCAGGTGACGATCCGTCCGGGCAGCGATGGCGTGCTGTTACACATCGAGGTGGCCGACACCGGCTGCGGCATCCCGCCCGAGCACCTGCCGCATGTCTTCGACCGGTTCTACCGGGCCGACCGTGCCCGCTCCGGCTCCGGTGGCAACCTGGGCTTGGGGCTGGCGATGGTCAGGAGCATCGCCGCCTTGCACGGCGGGCGCGTGGCGATCAGCAGCCAGGTCGGGCAGGGCACCCGCGTGATGCTGGAGACGCCGCTCTCCGGGACCGCGGCGCCGGCCAGCGGAGCGCGCCAGCTTGCATGACGGAATCGTCATGTTGGCGTTCTGCAAACGTCAGGCAGGCCGGTTACCCCTCCGGGTCTGAGGAGCACTGCCCCGGATAGCCGGCCAAGGCGGCTGCTTGCGGCGCAACCAGCGAGGACGCATGACCCCGACCGACACCGGCATCCCCGATATCACCTTCATAGACCTCACCTCCTATGCCGGGCTGGCGGCGACCGGCCTGCTCACCTTCAACCTGCTGCTCGGGCTGCTGCTGTCCACCCGCTACAACCCGGTGGTGCGTTGGCCGCACCGGCGCCTGCCCTTGTTCGACTTGCACAACTGGACCGGCTACGTCGCCCTCGCCGTGGTGCTGCTGCATCCCGTGCTGCTGCTGCCGTCCGCGACCGCCAAGTTCGGCTGGCTCGACATCGCGCTGCCGTTCTGGGCGCCGGACCAGCCGATCATCAACACCATCGGTGCGTTCGCGGCCTATACCCTGATCTTCGTCGTGGTCACGTCCTACTTCCGCAACCGGATCGGCATCCGGACCTGGAAGAAGCTGCACTACGTCGCCTATGCCGTCACGGTCGCGCTGTTCGCCCACAGCCTCCTGACCAACCCCAACCTGAACGACGACCCGATTGACTACCTCGACGGCGGCAAGGTGTTCGTCGAGGCTTGCACCGTGCTGGCGCTCGCGGCGATCACCTGGCGCGTGCTGCACGGCGTGCGGCACGCGGCGCTGCGCGAGGTCGCCGCGGCGGCGCCGGCTGGCGCCTTCATGGACCAGCCCACGACGTGGGCAGGCCAGCTCCAGGTGGCGCGCATCTTCCAGGAGACGCCCACGGTCAAGACCTTCCGCATGGTCTCCACCAACCGCCGCCGCCTGCCCTTCACCTTCCGGCCTGGCCAGTTCCTCACGTTGTCCCTGCCGGCCGGCGGCCAGGAGGTGCGGCGCACCTATACCGTCAGCTCGCCGCCGACGCGGACCAGCTATGTCGAGATCACCGTCAAGCGCGAGGCCGAGGGCGTGGCTTCGCACTACCTGCATGACCAGCTCCATGAGGGGGACCTGATCGCCGTCCAAGCCCTGGCTGGCCGCTTCACCTTCACCGGCGACGAGAGCGAAGGCGTCGTGCTGATCGGCGGCGGCGTGGGGATCACGCCGATGATGAGCGTGCTGCGCAGCCTGACCGACGCCGCCTGGAAGCACGAGGTCTGGATGGTGTTCGCCGTTCGCACGCCGCGCGACATCATCTACGAGAAGGAGCTGGCCTACCTTCAGGAGCGCCATCCCAACTTTCACCTGCAAGTTGTCGTCGAGGACGCCTCCGGCGCGGATTGGCACGGCCTGACCGGGCGGATCACCGCCGGGCAGCTTTCCGGCTTCGTGCCCGAATTGCCGTCCCGCCGCATCTACCTGTGCGGCCCGGCGCCGATGATGGATGCGGTGCGGTCCACGCTGGAGGGCTTGGGCGTGCCGCGCGAACAGGTGTTGACGGAGCTGTTCAGCACGCCGGTGGACCAGATCGAACGCGACGAGGCGGCTGCCATGGCGCAGGGCGCTTGTGCGGCACAGGTTGAGTTCCGCGTGACCGGCAAGACGGTGCCGGTCACGGCCACGCAGACGCTGCTCGACGCGGCGGAGGCAGCTGGGGTGAAGCTCGACTACTCCTGCCGCAACGGCACCTGCGGCACATGCCGGGTCAAGCTAGTGTCCGGCACCGTCGCCATGACCCACACCGACGCCTTGTTGAAGAGCGATGTCGCCGACCGCCTGATCCTCGCGTGCCAGGCGCGGCCCACCTCGCCAGAGCTGCTGGTAGATGCGTGACACCCTGTCCCTCACGGCCCGTCACCTTGCCCTAGCCTTCGTCGCCTTCACAGGCGGCGCAGTGCCGGCCCTGGCTCAAAGCGCCCCGGCGTCGCCGGTCACGTCGCCGGCCGGACGAGAGGTCCCGGCAGCGTCCACCACGCCGCCCAATGCGCCGGCACAGCCCACCATGCAGCCTGGGTTCAGCCTCAACGACAACGGCGGCAACTACCACACCGGCGACTTCACCTGGACGTTCTGGGGCTACGGCGAGCGTATCTTCAACCCGGGCAATGGCTCGAAGGACTATTGGCGCCGTGTCCGGCAGGGCAGCGAGATCGACTTGCCGCGCGTCACCACCGGGCTGCGCCCGGCCATCGTGTACGAGGTTGACCTGACCGACAGCGCCTTTGGCCGGAGCGGCTTCGGCGGGCGGTTTGGCTATGGCCGCCGCAACTTCGAGAACCTGTTCATCGCACTGCAAGACGCTGAGGACGCGACCAAGCTGCGCGGCCTGATCGGCGAGAACACGCACATTCTGTCGCGGGAGGACAACCTGTCCTCGGGCAACCTCACCACGGTGAACCGCTCGCTGATCTTGGAGGAGCACAACGGCGCCGGCATCTTCGGCGCGCAGTTCGGCATCGAATACGGCATGGCGCTGTCGCCGCAGTGGAGCATCGGTGTCGCCGCCCTCGACAACCGCGGCTCGTTCAACCGGGACCAGCCGCAGTACACGATCGGTAAGTCGTTCTCCGCCAAGCTGTCCGGCACGCCGATTGACGACACCGAGCACGGCCACAAGCTGACCTTCGGCCTCGGCGTGGACCACACACGCGGCGTCCAGGACCGGACCTTTCCGCTGCTGACCGCGACCTTGCAGAACCAGATCGGCGGCTTCCAGGTGTCGGGCACCAAGGCCACCTTCGAGGCGGACGTGGCCTACACCTTCCCCACCCTGTTCTCGAAGCCCGCTACGGTCGAGGCCGAGGGCATCTACTCGCACTTCGGCGGTGGAACCGACGTGGGCGGTGCCTACGCCATGCTCAGCCACCAGGTGTTCAGCGCGGAACGCTACGGCGAGCTTGACCTGTTCGGGCGCTACGACTTCGTCTCGGCCAGCACGGTCGCGTTCAGCGGCACCGCCTTTCAGCAGGCGACCCGGCTGGGCGCCAATTACAACCTGCCCTACGCGCAGCGCCGGGTGAACTTCCACACGGAGTACGCCCACAACCGGGCGACCGGGCCGGCCGGCATCGTCCAGTCGCGTGGTTCGGACGAGTTCATCCTGGAGCTGCGGTTCAGCCTGCAGCCTTATATCCGGCATTAGGACCTGGCCAAGGATGTTGAGAATTCACCTTCACACCGGATCGGGGTAACCTTGTCGGTCAGCCTCCAGGGCCGGTGCCGTATTTGAGCAGCGTTCGTCGGCTCCCAGAGCATAGTCCCTGATCCGAAGTGGACCGTTTGCGGAACACGGCGCGGACCGTCCGGTGCCGGGCATTGCTAGGGCAGCGCCTGTCCGTATTCTCGGCCGGCTATCAATTCGTCCGCTTTCCCGTTCGGCGTCCAGGGTTGGCGGACAGCTTGGGCCTGTTCGCCTGGGGTTCGTTTGACGGACACCCCTGGCTCTGGCCGCCGATCAAGATGGCACGGTGCCAGATGGACGATCTGCACAGTTTCGCGGTCACTAGGCCATCAAGCAAGCGGGCCTGTCGCGTTGGGTGTGTCCGGCAAGAGACCACCTTCGTAGAAGGTGCATCAGCGCCACACAGTCCTCCAAAACGGGATCGTGGCGGGGCCTTCGACGCTTCCTGACACTTGCCCTCACTATCCCGTGATATCAGGTCAGGATCGGCTTCGAGGAGAGCCGTATGAGGAGGCAGGGGGTGTCCTGCTCCAGGAAGCCGCTCGGCAGTTCGCCTTGCTTCACAAAGGATTAGGATGCTTAACACCGCCATCCACTACTCCGTGCCGGAACTGAGCCTGCGGCTGCGGCAGCAGGAACTCGTCGCGGAGTTTGGCCGCTTCGCCATGTTGTCGGACAGTTTTCAAGGCATCCTCGACCAGGCCAGCATCGTCGCTGCCGAGGGCCTGGACGCCCGCTTCGCCAAGGTGCTCCAGTACCTCCCCGGCGAGATGGGCTTCCTCGTGCGGTCCGGCGTTGGCTGGAACGAGGGCGTCGTCGGTCACGCCCATGTCGGCGGCGACCTGCAAAGCCCAGCCGGGTATGCCTTTCGCAGCGGAAATCCCGTCATCTCGAACCATCTCGCCAGCGAGCAGCGGTTCCGGACGCCGAAGGTCCTGGCCGAGCACGGCATCCGCCGTGCCATCAACGTGCTCATCCAGGCCAACGACGGCGAGCGGTTCGGCGTCCTTGAAGGTGACAGCACCCACCGTGGCGACTTCAACGAGCACGACATCGCCTTCCTGCAAGCGCTCGCCAACACCTTGGCCATCGCGGTCCAATTGCAGGACCGGCAGGACGCACGAGAGCAGCTTCTCCACGAGAAGGAGGCGCTGCTGTCCGAGAATCAGGCGTTGTTCCAGGAAAAGGACCTGCTCATGCAGGAGGTCCACCACCGCGTGAAGAACTCCCTGCAGCTCGTGCAGAACATGCTGGCCATGCAGGCCCGGACGCTCAACAGCCCGGAAGCCCGGGAGCAGGTTGACAAGGCTGCCGAGCGGATCATGACGATCGCAGCCGTCCACCACCGGCTTTATGCCGGCGGCTCGATCGTTGCGACGGATGCCGCGCAATACCTCCACGGTCTCCTGGGCGACATGCGGGGGGTGACGCTGGACGCGGCGGACGACCAGGCGCTGGAGCTGGACATTAGTACCTTCTTGCTTGCGGCCGACGACATCGCGCCACTCGGGCTGATCGTCTGCGAGCTTGTCACGAATGCACTCAAATACGGGCGCGGGCGGGTGCAGGTGGCCGTGCATCAGGATGTCGGCGGCTTGGAAATCGCGGTGTCGGACGAAGGCGGCGGTTTCCCTGCTGGGTTCGATCCGGCATCCAGGGATGGCCTGGGGATGCGCATGGTCAGCCTGCTCGCCAAGTCGTCCAACGGTGACGCCATCCGGGTGGACCGCTCGGTTTCCTTCAGCCGTATCGTCGTCAGGACGAAGTTTGGGGGAGCCGGCTAACTAGCGGGACCCCTCCCATTCGGCATCAAGATGCGCGACCGTCGCTTTTGCCAAGCACCCGCTCAACCACGTCCAGCAACGCGAACAGCTTGAACGGCTTGCGCATGAAAGTAACGTAGCCCGAACACCGCTCGGCGACGACCGCCTCGGGCATCGAACTCATCATCACGACCGGGATGCCCCGAAGGGCGGGGTTGGCCGTCATCGCGCCCAGCATCGCTTCGCCGTCCATCACAGGCATCATGAAGTCGCAGAACACCAGGTCGGGACGCTCCTTGGCCAGCAGCTCCAGCCCGTCCCTGCCATTCATGGCGGTCAGCACCTGGTAGCCCTCGTCCGTCAGCACGGCGTCGAACAACTCGACGATCCCGAACTCGTCCTCCACCACGAGCACTGTCGCCATGGTCAGCCCCCGCGCCTGGTCGCCGGTTCCTGGGTGCGCGTCCCGCCTTCCCGGCGTGGCACGCCGGCTAGGGCCGCATCGGCACCAGCGAGCGTCCCCTCGATGTGCAGGCCCTGGCCAGTGGTGACGTACTCGTACAGCGACGGGTCGAAGTCGCTGTTGCGAACCTTGAGGACCGAGATCATGCGGTGCAGGCGCGATCCCACCTCCACGTAGCGCATCAGGATCATGTTGTCGGAGGGCACGGTAAGGTCCCGGGCTGGCTCCCGGATGTAGGGGCCGGTCATGTCCGGCATGGCGAGCGTATAGACCGTCGTGACCCCGAGCGCCCGCAGCTCGTTCATCAGCGCCGTCAGGTACTGGTTCAGGCGCACCGGCTCCACCGCGGCGCTCTGGAAGGCGCCCAGGCCGTCAATGACCAGGCGCCGCACGTCCCGGCGGCGCACGTTCTTCAGCAGGCGCTCGCCATAGGCGTCCAGCAACCCGTCGGTCGGCGGCTGCCACAGGACCTCGACCACGCCGCTGTCGAGCAAGCCACCCAGCGGCGGGCACACCCCGTCCACCTTGACGCGCAGCCGCGCCGGCGTTTCGTAGAAGCCGAAGAACAGGCCCGGCTCGTCCGCGCCGCATTGCGACAGGAACTGCAACCCGAGCGTCGTCTTGCCCACCCCGGACGGCCCCATGACCATCGTGGTGGACGCCGCGGGCACGCCGCCGCCCAGCATGGCGTCCAGCCGGTCCACGCCGCTCGGCACAGTCCCCCTCGCTGCCGGCTCCAGGCGCGACGGACGGGCCAGTAGCGCCTCGATCCGGGGATAGACGACCAGACCGTCCCCGGTGATCCGGAAGGCATGGCGCCCGCGTAGGTAGCTCGTGCCGCGCAGCTTCACCACCTGCAGCGTGCTCTCGGACGACCAGCCAAGCAACTGGTCGCTCAGCTCCACGATGCCGTCCACGATGGTGTACTCCGGCGTCTCCTTAACGCCCATGGCGCTGCTGAGCAGGAACATCGTGCAGTCGGTCGCGATGGCGATGCTCTGCAATTCGTGGACGAACTCGTTAAAGTCCTGCTCCTCGGACGCCTTGCGCTGCGCGGTGGCGAAGCCGTCCAGGATCAGGATGGTCGCCTTGTGCTTCGTGACCTCCCGGCGCAGCAGGTCGCGCAGGGCGGGGTAGCCGTCCGCCTTCAAGGTGCCGAAGCCGTTCAGGTAGCTGACCTGGTCGGGGATCTTCGACGCGTCGAAGAACGACATGCCGCCCAGGTGCTGCATCATGCGGCCGTGGTATTCGGCCAGCAGGGTGGTGTAGAGCGCCTGCCCGCCTTGTGCGGCGTGGTTGAAGCAGATCTGGTTACCGAGCGTCGTCTTGCCGGTGCCGGGCGTGCCCTGGATGATATAGACGCCCCCTTGCAGGAAGCCGCCATCCAGGATGGTGTCCAGGCCTGGCACGCCGGTCGGCACCCGGCTGAGGCTTGTAGCGTTGGCGCCGCTCACGAGGACGCCTGCCTTGGGTGTTGCGGCAATTTCACGGTGAACAGGGCGCCCCCGCCCGGGGCGTCCCCGACTGCGACCGTGCCTCCCATCGCCTCCGCAAGCTGGCGCACGACCCATAGGCCGACGCCGAAGCCGCTGCGCCGCTCCCCTGGCCCGACCGCCCGCTCGAAGCGTCCGAACACCCGCGCCCGGTCGGCGGCAGGTATCCCGCCCCCATGGTCACACACCTGAATACATACTTCTTCTCCGCGCAATTCGGCCGAAAGCTCGATTGGTGAGCTGCCGCCGTACTTGATGGCGTTGGAAACCAGGTTGTCCAAGATTTGCTCAATGGCTAGGCGGTCCCAAGTGACCGGAAGGGTATCAGGCCCGGTCACGGTGATGGGGCTGCCGGCACGCCGGGCCGCATCGGCGGCATCCGCGGCCACGCCATGCAACAGGGCAATGATGTCGAGCGTCTCCAATTCGAGTTGCAGCTTGCCGCTGGTAATGCGCGACACGTCGAGCAGGATGCCAGCCCGCTTCATGTAGTGGCGCATCGCGTGCTGGACACGCTCAAGCCTCAGCTTCACCTGGTCTGGCGGGCAACGGCCTGCCGTGACCCCGTTCAACAAAAGCTCGATCTGGCCGATGATCGGCTGCATGGGGTTGCGCAGCTCGTGCGCGGCGACTGCTATGAACGTGTCGCGCGCCTCGACTGCCGCGGCCAGTTCGGCATTCTGGCGGCGGAGCCTTTCAACCTCGCTGTCCTCGGAGGCCGCAGCCGTCACAAGTCGCTGCACCTCCAACCCCGCCATTTATATCAACTCCATTTCATTACGTAGCTGACGGTGACAGAATGGCACAACCAGTGCAAGGAAGGGTATGATGGTCAGTCCAGCACAGCTCCGGGCGGCGCGCGCCTTTCTTGACTGGAACATGGAGCGGGCCGCCGAGGAAGCAGGCATCCACCGGCGGACGATGGTCCGCCTGGAGAATGA
>JAABUW010006637.1_pt1 | contig 14321 bp, 17 predicted proteins | sample 5560081 | NCBI WGS metagenome assembly JAABUW01 (sample SAMN10711882, study PRJNA513363) | rock metagenome | isolation source: Antarctica rocks | place: Antarctica: Victoria Land, Knobhead sud
AAGCGGAAACGACGAGAACACGGTTGGAAAAGTCGTAGAGCGGTATACGACCCAGTGTGGCAGATGATAGACCTTGAGCCGGTTGGTAAGGTATCGGATTCCACTGCGGTTGGGATTGTCGTATGCGTGCGTGATGATTATTACTCGATGGCCTCTGTCGATCAGTTTCTGCTGGGAAATCAGCTTGCTGCTGGGGCGTAAGTCGAGCTAGACGTTGTTGAAGCGGTAGGAAATCAAAGGACAGAGCCACGGGATGATTTTGAAGGCTAAGAAGCGTGCTCATCGAAAGTTGAGATGAGGCAGTAACGTACGCTGGCGAGTTGGTATATATGACTCTCTACTCCGCCAGGCTGAGGGTAGAAGAAGTCAGAGACCATACTATGCGTATCATTAGCACATTTACATCTCTCTGTGTAACATCCAAATTGCTGAATTGACCTACGCAATATTGTACGGCATGGTCATTTGTGATGCGCCTCGAGGGCGCTCATCCAGGATTGACGAGCGCTTTGAGAGACTCTTTTCTCAGCTGCATGTTCGGTTGATGGATCAATCTGAAAGTTGCACTTCGTTGACTTGAGCAAGAGGTATCTTCAAGGAGAAGTACTCTGATAGTCTGCAGTACGCGTCGCCTGCAGTCGATCGAGCCTGCCAAGCTGTGTTTCGGAGATACTTGAGCTAGCGGCCGACCATCTATAGCCAATGGTAGCTGGTCACGTGCGCCGACTATGTAGTCGGCGGCTTTGAACCTCAGCTAGCGTTTGTGTCTCACGGGCCAATCGCAGCGGGTCACGTGTTGCCGATGGGCAACAGGAACGCTAGACGCCAGCTAGCGTCTGTTCCTGCGAGCCAATGGGCTGTCGAATGCAAAATGGCCAAGTCACGTGCTCTCTTTTGGGCAACAAGAGCGCTAGACCTCAGCTAGCGCTGGACCACAACAAACCAATGGCAGCCGGTCACGTGCGCTGAGTGCAGACTCAGAAGCTTTGAACGTCAGCTAGCGTTGGTCTCTCATGAACCAATGGCAAAAGAAGACATTCAAGCTTCGGTAATTTTCTACAACTTCCATCTGGGTATGCGAAAGACGACCACAGTGCAATGGCGCCACTATACAAGCGGTACATACCGCCGAAGCCTTCTGATACTGCACCTCCAGCACCAAAGCCTGTATCAAAAGTTTCGAAGCCCGTACCAGCACCTGAGCCTGTATCGAACAAGCGCAAGCGAGAGCGGACGGATGAAGAAGTCGCAGAAAGAAAGGCGAAGAAGCTGAGGAAGAAGGGCATTGATCCGGCGACTGTAACTCAGCAGAATCAACCGGCGGCGAGCAGAGCGAGCAACCCGAAAGCTATACCAGTCTCTACACCAGTCTCTGCACCTACCGATGTCCCCAAGGACGAATCCGCAGGGCCAGTATTTGAACCGCAGGGCACATTCAAGGATGTCAAGCATTCTGGAAAGAGGCACAAGCTCGAGAAGCAAGCTCGAGAGGCTCGGAGGACTGCAGCGCTGACTCAAACAGACGAGTCAAATGGAGGATCTGCCAACGGATATCAGAAGCCTCAGGACGGAGCTTTGAATGGTACCAATGGCGACAGCGTCGAGCAGCTACAGAAGACTGTAGTAGACGTGCACGAACCTCGAAAGGACGGCGGCACTCAGGACAATGCTGATGTAACGATCGATGTGCCTAAATCGAAGAAGAAAGAAAAGCGGAAGAAGGAGCAACCTCAGCCTGACAGTGCTAGCAACGGCGTAGAACCCCAGCAAGCTTCTGCCCCCGAAGCTCCTCGACAAGACGAGACTTTGTCGCAGCCCAAGAAGCGCCGCCATAAGCTAGAGTCAGTACTCAAATCGGCCTCGAACGATGTAACAGAAGATCCTGGCGGCAGCCAGGAAAATCTGAAGAAGCATGGTGGCATCCTGAAGAAGTTCCAGCAAGCATCAAAGCTCTCGCAGAATGCACCTCAGGTCGAGACAGCGACTGAGCAGGACGAGACGAACCGTGTCCAGCCAGTTATACTTGACCTCGCACCTTTACCGCAGCCAGAAAAGGCACCAACTCCAGATTTTGTGCCCGACGAGGGAGCACTCCCTGTTTGGATCGCAAAACCTACAGTCGTCACCAACGACGATGGTGCACCTTTCTCTTCGCTGGGTTTGGAAGTAAAGGCTGTGGAACATCTCTCGAAGCTTAGGTTCAACAATGCTCTACCAGTACAAAAAGCCGTCATTCCGTTGCTTCTACCACCCAGTCTGCCCGGCGCTCGATTTCTGCCAGGCTCAGAAAGTGTTCTGCCCGACATCGCCGTGAGCGCTCCAACTGGTAGTGGCAAGACGGTCGCCTACCTACTTCCGATCGTGGAGTCGCTCAAGCAGGCGACTGGTCTTGGCCAGCTCAAAGCGCTGATTGTTGTACCAACCAGAGAGCTTGTCACGCAGGTCGCAGCTGTGGCTGACAGTCTGGCACGAGGGACGAGCCTCAAAGTAGGCACGGCGACAGGTTCTGGGACCTTCAAGGATGAGCAGTTCAGACTCATCAAGCGTGGGAGGAAGTATGATCCGAAAGGCTATGCCGACCTCATTGCACAAGCAGATCGACGAAACTATCCGCCTGAACAAGGCTCTAATGAAGATGAGGACAGCTTTGAACCGCTCGAGGAGGACGATGCCAAGCAGGAGCAGCGCATCAGCGACACAGTGTCTGGACTGCAAGCCCACGTGCCAACCTATGAATCAGCTTTCGATATTCTGGTTGCTACACCTGGCCGGCTGCTCGAGCATCTCAAGAGCACACTTGGCTTCAGCCTGGCGCATCTGGAGTGGCTTGTACTCGACGAAGCGGACAAGCTGCTCGATCTGCAATACGATGGCTTTCTAGACGCTATCAACAATGAGATCTCGCGGCCTCGTAACGAAGACGAGCAAGATGTGCGAGAGCAGTACCTTCGCCCACGGCATCTCTGGGAAGAGCGACGCGAACGACGGATCAGGAAGGTTGTGCTCTCCGCTACGATGACCAAGGACATCTCCAAGCTGCTCGAGCTGAAACTGCAGCGGCCACAGATGGTTGTGGTCAGAGGAGCGGAGCAGGACTCTTCTGCGACGGCTGCTGGCGCTATGCCAGAGGGTGGCGAAGCCGTGAAGGAGCTCGAGGATGGGTTCGAGTTGCCACCGACGCTCAGCGAATACTGTGTGCCAGTCGGCGACGGTAGCGAGAAGCCACTCTTCCTTGTCGAGTTGCTTCAGACGCATATCCTTGGGGACGGTTCTGCTAAACCTCAGGACGACGCGAGTGATTCATCTTCTACAACGTCCAGCACAAGCTCCGACTCGGACTCCGACGCAGCGACTCCTGCGGACGGGGACAGCGAAGACGAACAATCCGACGACGAAGCCGACAAGACCATTATACCATCTCCCGGTACCATGGAGATCGAACAGCCAACCATCCACCCCTCCCGCGCGGCCCTCTTAACTCACACCAACGCTCCAGCTCCAACAATTCTCATCTTCACCTCCAGCACCGAGTCCACAGCCCGTCTCTCCCACCTCCTCAAACACCTAAACCCCACCTCGGCTCCATGGATCACAACGATGACCCGCTCTACCCGCGCTTCGCTCCCACATTCCGATGCTTCGAAACCCGTAATAACCGTCTCAACCGACCGCGCAGCACGCGGTCTTGATGCACTAGGCACCCGCGCTATCACGCACGTGGTGCAATACGACGTCCCGCGTTCAACTACGGGATACGTACATCGCGTTGGCCGCACCGCGCGAGCAGGTCGGCGAGGCGAGGCGTGGACGTTGTATAGTCATGCGGAGGCGCGGTGGTTCATGAAGGAAGTTGCTAAGACGGGGAAGATCAAGCGTGGGAGGGAGGTGGTGGAGAAGGTGAAGCTGGCGGCTCCGGGTGAGGAGGGGAGGGAGAGTTTGGGCGAGGTTGTACGAGGAATGAGGGAGGAGGTTATGAGAGGTGGCAAAAGGAGCAAGAAGTAGATGTAGATCCTTTGGCAACGATTTATGCAACGATATCTAATGTTGTCTATACCAAGATAATCTGATCTTCTCCGTTTGCTAGTGGCTCCAACCCCTGCAGCAGGGCGGCTTCCTTGCGCTCTCCCCGCCATGCGGGGGCCAAGCGACTCATTGGAAAAATGATTCATACCAGAATCCTGCATAAAATCTTGAGAGGGCTCACATCTGCTTTTGATTTATGAGAAACATTTAACCCTGTCTGAACTTCTAGCATACTTTAACGCCCTGCTGGTTTGCGAATCCAACATCCGTCAAGGCTACGACAGCCACCTTCCGCTCGCAACCGCCAACATGTAAGTTCCAACTCGCTTCATCCTTCATCACCTCCACGCATCCACAACACCCACCTAACTAACACCACCCCAGGCTCAAGGACCCTTCCAAGAAGTACCGCAAATTCACCCCCCTCAAACTCGCCAACCGCCAATGGCCCTCCAAAACCCTCGACGCACCCCCCCGCTGGCTCGCAACCGACCTCCGCGACGGCAACCAATCCCTCGTCGACCCCATGGACGGCGAGCAAAAATGGCGCTACTTCGCCCTCCTCGTCCAACTCGGCTACAAAGAAATCGAAATCTCCTACCCCTCCTCCGGCCCCACGGACTTCGACTTCACCACCCGTTTGGTCAAGACCCCCGGCGTCGTGCCAGACGATGTGTGGCTGCAGGTGCTGTCCCCGTGCCGGAAAGAGCTGATCCGGAAGACGGTGGATAGTCTAAAGGGGGCGAAGAAGGCGATTTTGCATCTGTATGTCGCGACGAGCCCGTGCTTCCAGCAGGTGGTGTTTGGGATGGACAATAAGCAGCAGATTGAGTTGGCGGTGGAGTGTACACGCTACGCGAGGAGTATTACGAAAGATGATCCGGAGAGCGGGGTGGGGGAGTGGATGTACGAGTTCTCGCCTGAGACGTTCTCGGATTCCGATCCGGGGTATGTGATTGAGCTTTGCGAAGCTGTGAAGACTGCTTGGGGACCGAGCGAGCAGGAGAAGATTATCTTCAATTTGCCGGCGACGGTGGAGATGAGTACACCGAATGTCTACGCGGATCAGATTGAGTACTTTTGTACGAAGATGACGGAGCGGGAGAAGATTTGTGTTAGTCTGCATCCGCATAATGACCGCGGGTGTGCGGTTGCGGCGGCGGAGCTGGCGCAGATGGCGGGCGCGGATCGCGTGGAAGGGACGTTGTTTGGGAACGGGGAGAGGACGGGGAACGTGGATTTGGTGACGCTGGCGCTGAATCTGTATACCCAGGGGATACATCCGGGGATCGATTTCAGCGATATCAACTCCGTGATTGAGATTGTGGAGAAGAGCAATAAGATCCCTGTGCACCCGCGGGCGCCTTACGGGGGGGAACTGGTGTGCTGCGCGTTCTCGGGGAGTCATCAGGATGCGATTAAGAAGGGTTTCAGTGCGAGAGAAGCGGCGGGGTTGAGTAAGGAGGATCCGTGGAAGATGCCTTACCTCCCGCTTGACCCGCAGGATATTGGACGGAACTACGAGGCTATTATCCGCGTCAATAGCCAGAGTGGGAAGGGCGGCGTGGCTTGGATTATCAAACGCACGCTTGAGCTCGACTTGCCCAGGGGTCTGCAAGTCGTCTTCTCCAAGATCGTGCAGAAGGAGACGGATATGCTTGGCCGCGAACTGCAAGCCACGGAGATCAAAGACCTCTTCATCGAAGCCTACCACCTCCAGCGGAACCCGCGTTTCCATCTCGTCGACTACGAAATCACCGCCGACCGCTCTGCCTCGCCCGCTCCACCAGAACCTGCCTCCTCCAACACCACAGCAGCGAAGAAGACCGCCTCCTCCACCAACCTCCGCCGCCGCTTCAAAGGCGTAATCGACATCGACGGCACGGAGCACGAAGTCGTCGGCTACGGCAACGGCGCCCTCTCCTCCCTCGCCAACGCCCTCAAAGACCTGGGCATCGATCTCGATCTGGTAACGTACACGGAGCACGCGATCGGAGCCGGGAGCGGCGGTATCGGCACGAAGGCGGCGACGTATATCGAGTGCACGAACGCTTCGGATAGGCGGTCGGTGACGGAGAAGGAGAAGGTGTGGGGGGTGGGGGTGCATCAGGATGTGGTGCAGGCGAGTTTGATTGCGCTGTTGAGTGCTGCGTCTTCGGTGAGTCTTTTCGGCCTATGAGATGCTTCGCAGCAACGGTATGCTAACCGTAGTTTGGTAGTTCCTGTCCTCGAGACCGACGACGCCGGTGCCGTTTAGGCCTAAGAGGTCTGACACACATTCGCTGTCGCCGGGAGCGGGGTTGAACGAGATACGGGAGAGTGCTAATGGGGCGCCGGATGCTGGGCCGGATGTTAAGGAGGGGAGTGAGGTTGTTGCGAAGCTGGAGGATGCTGCGGCTGAGACGGAGAGCAGTAGTGAAGTGGGTACTAATGGGCATGCTTCGTGAGAATATCAAAAGTTTTGTTTGATTGTGGGCAGTCTTGGCCGTGGTTTTGCGCGTACACCTACCCTTGGTCTGCTCAACGGAAACACAAATCCTTGAAGACTCAGAACCAGCATCACTCTCACACCCTCCCAACCCCTCCCCTCCTCGCCCCCTCCCGAGCCAAATCCACCCTTCCCAGAAAGTCCTCCCGCTCCAAGTACCCGCGCCCAGATTTCCCGTACTTCTCCAACTCGCCCTTCAATCCCTCCTCGCCTTCCACGAATCCCCGCCAGTCTAGCGCGGATTTCTGCACAGTAGTCATCCGCTCCGCTTTCTTCTTCGTCTCTTCTGCCACGCGTTTTTCGGCTTGCAGGACATCTAGTCGTGATGGTGCGCGAGGGCGGAGATGAGAGGGGGGCACGTTCTTGACTAGGCCGCTGGGGTTGGGCTCGAAGAGGGAGGGGCGTTTGAGAGGGCGGAGGAAGGGGGGGTGGTCTGGGTTGGTGGTGGAGGCGGGGTCGGTGGCGAGGTATTGCTGCGCGGCTTTTGACGAGCGAGGGACGCGTTCGGTGATCTCGGTCGTTTCGCCGGCGTAGGTTATGAGGCGGGTTATTTCTATCATCTCCTCTTCGTCGCTGGGCTTGGGGGTGGAGAGGGCGGCGTTGGCGGCGAAGTTCTCTTTGTTCGCTTGCACCGCGCCTTCCACCCCTTCCTCTCCCTCCTCTCCCTCCTGGTCTTGCTTCGCTAGAGTATTTGCCGACGGCCTCCCCACCCCCAGCCCACTGAGCCCAGCCCAGACAGCATCAACATCAATCGTCACCTCCCCCACCGTGGCATACTTCCTCTGCTTCCGCTCGACCTTCTCCGCCAGTCGTTGGGCGCGAGTCTTAATCAGACCGCCCTCGCCAGCTGAGTCGTCGTCGTTGGATGCATGTGCATCTTGCGCACCGATATGTTTGCCATGCTTCCGCTTCCGCTTCTTGGGTTTGTGCGCCTGGATGGTGGCTTCGTCGCCGGAGTCGAGGTCGGCGTCTAGATCTGCTTTGGCGGCATTGCGCTTTTTCGTTGGTTTTGCTGCCGCCTTGGTAGTGGTGGTATCTTCATCGTCGGAGGAGGCGGAGGTCTCGTTATCGGGGCCATCGTTGTCGGCTTCCGGGTTGAAGTCCTCGTCGGCGTTTTCGTCGTAGGTCTCTTCGGGTTCTGCGTCGACGTCTTGGATTTGGTGAGCCATCGTGTTGGTATAGGCTTGTTCTGGAGAAGGTGTTTCTACGTTTCACTTTCACATGCTGCGAGATCGACCAATCGGCGGACTTCCATGAATCTCGCCGATATGCTCCGCTGAACCTCGGTTCAGTGTGACGATCCCGGTTCATGCTCAGGTGAGATACGCATATCAGGAGCCAGTCGTCCATGTACTGTAGGATCGCGCCGTGATTGCTACTCAGACGATGTATACGCAACCATAAACCACTCGACCACATTGCCCCCCGAACTCCTCCTTAAATACCACCACCCCTCCCCCCTCACAACCATGCCCTCCCACCCAACCCTCATCAAGCCCCCCGGCCCCTCGCAGAACCAGTCCGCCATCGAAGACGTCCTCGAACTCACCCAACTAGACGAAATCCAACCCAACCTCTTCACCAACACCCGTCCCCTCTGGCATCCTCCAGGAGCGCGAGGCATATATGTACGCCAACAAGTTTGGTATATCACACCATGAGATAAGACTGACTCCAGTACACAGGGCGGCGCAGCCATAGCCCAATGCCTCGCCGCCGCCCAACGCACCGTCCCCGACTCCTTCACCGTCCACAGCATGCACTGCTACTTCGTCCTCAACGGCAACGCCGACGTCCCCATCATCTACCACGTCGAGCACGTGCGCGAAGGCCGCTCCTTCTGCACCCGCACCGTGCAAGCCCGACAGCGCGGCCAGCCCATCTTCACCACCACCCTCTCCTTCATGCGCGAAGGCGCCGGCGGGAAGAAAGTAGTTACGCACAGCCATCCTATGCCCGCTAATGTGCCGATAAAAGACACAGAAGACGAGGATATGTTTCGCGGGAAGCATTCCCCGTTCATAAGCCAGCGGATAGATATTTTGAATGATGAGAGTAAGGAGGCGCATACGAAGAAAGCGCGGCAGTGGATTAAGGCCAGGGGACGGATAAGCGAAGCTGGGGGGCATCAAGCGCACCTTAGCGCGTTGGCGTATATGAGCGATAGCTACTTCATCGGGACGGTGGCGCGGGTGCATAAACTCTGGCGCCATGCTACGGATTCAAAAGCGACTGCGAAGCTCGGGATCACGCCGGAGGTGATTAAGAAGCTTAAAATCATGGATGCGGAGACGTTGAAGCGGGTGGAGGGGATGGATGAGGATGTTGTTGAGCAGTTGCGGAGTTTGGAGGTTAATGAGAAGGGGGAGGTGGTGTTTGAGGAGGCGGCGCGGAGGCCGGAGATTGGGATGATGGTTAGTCTGGACCATAGTATTTATTTCCATAGTCCGAGGGATTTTCGCGCGGATGAGTGGTTGTATACGGAGTGTGAGAGTCCGTGGAGTGGGGATGGGAGGGGGTTGGTGATGCAGAGGATGTATACTAGGGAAGGGCGGTTGGTTGCTAGTTGTGTGCAGGAGGTGAGTGAGATCGACCGACTGAGGGGATGGGGTGGTTGTGGATGTTGCTGACGAAGGTGTTTAGGGTGTTGTCCGATTACGGCAGGATGCTGCTCCGAAGCTTTGATGTGTTTGGTACACTCCGACTTGCCATATGGAACGATTTGTACAGTGTTGGACAATTCCAGTGAAAAGATGAGAGCCATGTTCCCTAAGATGACCCCATCACTAAACGACACTCTGGACGTGATCGAAGGATAACGTCCGAATTGACGAATATATGGCTCAAAGTTCCACCTCCCAGTGGATGTATCCATCATCACCGATCGAGTTTGACATGAACAATACTCTTTCAATTCGACGAGATATTAATTCCCACAGTGGTCTTCTTATCGCAGAGTTCACGATTGATGGATGTAGTCGGCCTCACTCACAAACGCCAGCGCCAAAACTCAGCCAATCAAACCCCACCAACACCATCTGCACTTCAGACGCCTTTTTCTACGCGCTGCCTTCCTCTCTACCCTCGACACGCTTCGTTTCAAACATTCCTCCCATTCCACTCAACGCACCTAACTGCATTCTTCCCCACAAACCCTTGATAATTGACCATTTGGGCGACCCGGCTTCATGGCTTGACGCCCGGAACATGCCTCTACTTGGGCCAAGGATTGGTAACCGCCTTGCACCACCACTCGGGTCGAGGCGTTATTTGAGCGATGCCAATGGTTGTGGGATGATGTTGCAGTGAAGGAACATCACATTCGTAGGCGCTGAACAGGCGTTTGCGTGATCAGCGCGATGTAGGTATAGAAGAAGTAGACTGACTGATGACTGCCCTGTTTCCCTGATTCTTCGTCCCGTCTGTTGGTCTACCACTTCCATTCCTTCTTTGATTTGCGTTGCGTTAAGACGAGAACGACCGAAGCAAGAGGAAGAATAAAGCGTTGAAGCTCGACAGTGAAAATCCACGGGACTACCTTCACGGCTGCCTCCCGCACACGCTCGTTGCAACGATGCACGCCCAAGCCCTCCGCACGCCCACCCTCGGCCTGACAGTGCTCTCGCTATGTCTCAGCATCGCCATCATCGGCACCGCCGGCCGCAGTCTACACGTCTACTACAGCGAGCACAGCACGAACCTCTGGCTCCTGCCCGTCTGGCCTGACCACTTTGACCTTCGCGAGCTGCAGATGCTAGTCGGATGTGCTGCGGCGATCGTGGCGTGCAATGCCGTTTTGGGCGTTAGTTTGGTTGTTGCTGCCGTAAGTCCAGGCCCACCATACTCCCAGTATGCGAGAAAAGCACACAGCGGCATGCTGACTTTTCGGTGATCCAGCTCCCAGCCAACGGCCTAGTCCTCATAACCGCCCTCCTAAGCACCATCGTCTCCATCATCGCCCTCGCCTTCACAACCGTTCTCAACTACCACGCTCCGAAACGCGATACCCTCCGCACCTGGACATGTCGCTGGAGTGCCGTGCCACGGAACCTTTACTCCCTAGGCCCACCAGAAGAATTCCACAGTTTGTGCAACAAAACGGTATATCTCCCCCCCTAACTAGCTCCCATAACTCCTGCCCATACTGACTCAACCGCAGCGCTTCGCCTACTTCTCCCTCATCCCCCTCTTCATTCTGCAACTCCTGCTCCTCGGTCTCGGCACCTGGGCGCTGTTCGCCCGCCGTCCGCAGCGCTCGGGACATCGCGAGCTTGAAAAGGCCGGGGGTGGGGACGGACAGTACCCGTTGACGAACGTGCCTACTGGGAGGCAGAATCCGAGTTTCGATACTAAGAGTGAGAGTAGTCCGCAGAGCTATCAAGGGGCGAGGGTGTTTGCCGGGAAGTCATAAATGGGACCAAAGTCGGGGGTGATGGGAGAGCAGGAGGTGTCCTTGTAGGAAGTAGCGTCACGGGTGGTTGAGGTTTGGGAATTGGACGACGATGCAGGAGATGAGGACCAGCTTTTCCTTTTCAGTCGTGATGAATGAAATGAATATGTTTTACCTGCAGCACTCAAGACGTCGGGTTGACTCGATTGTTCGAGATTGGTCCGAAATGATCATGGACGGCTTCTCATCACCGCTGACAGGAGATCTTATACTTGCCACTCGTCTTCAATACCGTACGTACCGAGAGGCGTCAGAAGCAATCGCACTACACTTAGGGAACATGCAATGATTCGCAACTTATCGAACCCTCCTGGTGTGTTGCAAGGTACCTACCGTGCATGTCCAGTTCGACGTTTATGAATCAAGCCCGGTGGACTACAAGATCGAAGCACTTCGCTGGAAAGGCTGTTTTTTGTCCTCTTTGGAACGTCCAAAGACACTTGCAATCACACCCGGTATGACCAGGCCAGTTGTAGCATCTCGATGGAAAGAAGCGGTGTCTGCACTTTGGATGCTGATCCCGACTCTCCAGAGTCGAATGTCACACCGGATCAAGCGGACCCACAGGACCTGCTGCTGTGTGTCGCGTGTGGGTTTAGCCGTATAGTGGTTAGCTGTCGATACCATCGACGAACATCCCGATCACCATCTCCACGGCAGCTGTCCGCGATCATGACGACCAGCGGTTCTCCAGAACAGAGCTCTCGAACAGCTCAAGTGGAGATCCAATACTCCTGTGCCTCAATGGCAAAACCGAAGGGGTGAGGTTGAGTTGTGCATCCGGGCAACTCGGAATATTCTCGTCGGCAACGCGACCGTGACGAATGAACGCCCGGGGAGCTGGTGGGTCCAACGTTGGGCGAACTCTGGGTCGCTGCAGGGAATGTGCGATCGGCACGCGACAGTCGAGCCTGCCATACGAGACACAATTTTCCGCCTTTCGGTGTTGCTCGCTCATGTCGACCTGATGAAAGATGTCGATTTAGAAGTACGCCTCTGGGTTGTATTGTGTACGAACGGCCTCGCGCCACCACGACAATTGAGCCGGTGGGTGCCGTTGACTGCCGAACGAAAAAGCACGGTTGCTGTCAAGTCGTATGCACGAAATGCTTAGCCTAACCGGCGGAAGTCAAGGCCATAGCACCAAAAGATAAGCAGAATCGATGCGATTGGCGCGCAGTCGGCGACTCGACCAAAAGAGATGTCTGTTCCCGGGGTATGTCCTCGTTGCCGGCTTGGTGGGGAAGTGTATTCGTGATGGTCGTGTGTTGGAATACGCCTTCGAGACGAGATGGAAGGGCATATGAAGGCCTGGAGAGGTCGATGTGAAGCTGGGGAAGGGCGAGGTAGTCTTGAGGTATGTTGGCAAGATATAGCAGCAACCATCACAGTTGAATGTCGAGAGTGTCGCGTGCTTACGGTTGCTGTTAGGGATCTAGCGTCTGGCAAAATGGAGCGACGTCCCCAACCCATCCCAAACCTTCTTGAGAGCGCACTGCTCCACCGCCATGTCGTAGCTTTAATACTCCCCTCCCACCCCTTCTGGGTGACTTTCCACATCTCATGCACAATCGTTGCTGCAAGTCACTCCTTTGTCGATAGCACACTGCCGAACGAGAGGTGTGCCGCAACCACGTACCGGCATCCGCGCAACGTCCTTATCTTGCCTCCAACAGCCAATTGGCGACGACCCGGTCAACGATCCCGTACCGTATCTGGCTCCTTGCTGTAACCGGGTTCCAGGGTCTCACTGACGGCCTCGACGACGTGAGACGATAGTAAAGACCGCAACTCGCGCAGTGGTATTGTTGTCGCTTTGTTCAAACCATCCCATCGAGTCCAGACGACAAATCACATGCAAGACCTCGAAGCACACACCCTCCATACTCGATCTCGACCATGCTCGCAACCAACTCCGTTGCCCAGGCGCAACAACCAAATACAAGCATATACTACATAACCCCCCGCACCACCGAGCCCTCCCCACCAGAAACCTACGACCTCAACCTCGCCAAACGCCCCAAGCAACCCCTCTACATCCCCGCCGCCCTACGCCCAACCGAACACAACAACTCCCGCACCATCCCCGACCGCCCTCGGGCACCCGACACACCACCCCCAAGCAAAGGCAACAGCTTCGACAGCGCCAACTCCGCCAACGCTCCTCAACCAACCTCCGCTGGCTCCTCAACCTCCCTCCCGACCCTCCCCACCGCACCCCTCCATCGCTCAACAGCCTCCTGGGGTCCCTCAGTCTTCGCCCCTTCCTCCCCAACCAACCCAATCGACACATCAATCTTCATCCCCGCCTTCTCCTTTGAAGACGAAGTCCTCGGCCCGCCCGTGACATCCCACTGGAAACCAAACGAGACCTCTCCCAACTGCGCGCTGTGTCAAGCGACGTTTACATGGTACTTCCGACGCCACCACTGTCGGAAATGCGGGCACGTGGTTTGCGGATCCCACTCTGCAAACCTCGTCCCACTAGATCAGAACGCTCGATTTCATCCCAAAGGGTATATGAGCCGGGCATGCGACCTCTGTTCTATGGAGTGGAATAGATGCCAGAAAGAACTGAGGCTGTCAACTGGCAGCGAGGGTTCGATGGGTGGGAGTGGGATGTTAGCAGTCCCGGGGCAAATGCAGTCGGACGAGGAGGCCCAAAAGCAGTTGATCGGGGCGGAGGCGAAGAGTTTGGGTGTGTATGGGAACTGGAGCACATTTTGAGGCGTGTTCTCAGAGCACGTGACGGCCGACAGAGACATACTTGGTACTGCGTTCAAGCGACTGATTGAGATACCCAACGGTTGCTTTCGTTGGCGTCGGCGTTTTGGGGAGGAATTCGGCGTAACGAGTAACAGTACACGATAGATATGATTCGGGTAGACTTGTATTATGTATCTCATCCACATACACACATCAACATTCACTACAATCGTCCTACTAGCCTACTTCGACGCTGCTTCTCCCGGCGGCCAGCCTTCGCGCGCTTCACGACCGAATCAAAACTTGCAGTGTCACCACCATCAGCAAGAAAAGAAGATCTTGAATGCAATAGTGAATCACGGGATGGCTTGAATCGAGTGAGTTCGCACATAATCATCTGCATTAGTATACACGGTTATCTGCATGGAAACGGGGGGTATCATCTACATATAAGTTTAGTCCCAGCCGTTCCCTTCCCTTCCTTTTCCTCCGGATCAGTCGAGTGGTCATATGTACAGTCTCGAACCGCCGGGCAATGGTCCTGTCCTGGACCGTCCTCCCAGTACGCAAGTAGATGAGTCGCACACGTCATCATTCCCTCCTCCTCTTCTGCCCGTTGCAGTCGCGTCGTTTCTGTATACGTTTCCTCGTTCT
>JAABUW010006646.1_pt1 | contig 14305 bp, 7 predicted proteins | sample 5560081 | NCBI WGS metagenome assembly JAABUW01 (sample SAMN10711882, study PRJNA513363) | rock metagenome | isolation source: Antarctica rocks | place: Antarctica: Victoria Land, Knobhead sud
TCATGCACTGATTAAACGATCAAAGAAGAATCGCATCGAGATTTTCGCTATGTCGATCGAAGATATTGATAGGGAAATAGTTTACAACACTCAATGCGAACTGAACGTTCTAGACGTCGCTTTCATCGATGCATCAGCTCAAAATCTAGAAGACATCAAAGTCAAGCTACCTTCGAAATATCAGAATTTCATCGACGTGTTTGATCGAGTTCAAGTCGATAAGTTATCATCTCATCGTTCATATGATCATAAGATAGAGCTCACTAATGATGTCACTTCTTCTAGATGTTGAGCTTATTGAATGTCACTCTACAAGCTTCAGAAGATCAAAGAATATCTGAACGAAAACCTGTCAAAGAGTTTTATTACTTCTAGCAAGACCTCATATTTCTCACTCGTTCTATTCACTCTGAAGATCAATGATGATCTTCGCTTCTGCATCGACTATCAAAAGCTCAATGTCATTATCAAAAGAAATCGCTACTCTCTATTGCTCATAGATGAGGTGATTGACAAAATCGTTGACTGCAAGCATCTGACTCGACTGAATATAATTTTCGCTTTCAACAAACTTCGTATGCATCTCGATAGTGAGAACTATACGATCTTCATTATCGCTCTGAGAGCGTACAAATCAAAGATTCTACCATTTGAATTAACAAACGATTCGGCCTCGTTTCAGCAATATATGAACGATGTTCTATGAGACTTTCTAAATGACTTCTGCCAAGCTTATTTAGACGACATTCTCATATACAGCAAGACTCAAAAGAAGCATAGACAACATGTCAAGATGATACTAGATCGTCTACGAGACGCTGATCTGCAGATAGATATTCGAAAGTGCGAATTCAACGTAGAAGAAACAGTCTTCTTAGAAGTCATAGTATCAGAACAAGATCTTTGCATGAACTCTATCAAAGTGAAAGCTATAGTCAATTGAGCTACATCTACTAACCTAAAAGAGATACAAGACTTCGTTGACTTCGTCAATTTCTATCGACGCTTCATCAAGAACTTTTCGAAACTAGTCAAATTATTCACTCAGCTGACTCAAAAAGACACGTCTTTTATTTGAAACAAAGTCTGCGTCGAAGTCTTTGACAATCTAAAGAAGCAGATCAGCTCGACCTCAGTTCTACGTCATTTCGATGTCAAACGTCAAGCTATTTTGAAAATTGATGCATTCAACTATGTAAAAGACGACATACTATCTCAGTACGATGACGAGAGTGTGCTTCACTCGATAGTCTTCTATAGCAAAAGCATGGTTTCAGCTGAATGCAATTACCACATCTATGACAAGAAATTGCTAGCTATCATTCAATGTTTCAAACACTGACGACTCGAACTAGAGAGTACTGAGCTATCTATTCAGATGTTTACTGATCATCAGACTTTGAAGATCTTTATGAAAAACAAACAGCTGACTCGACGACAAGCGAACTACCTGAATATTCTATCAAAGTTTAACTTTCAGATTATCTTTTGATCAGGCAAAATAAACATCAAAGTCGATGCTTTAACTAGAATGTCGATGATCAATAGTTCTGAATCAGCTAAAGACATAAATGATCGTTTTCAGACTATACTGATCTTGAATCGAATAAACGTTCTATCGATTGAGTTCAAAATTGAACCTGAATACGAGACTAATCTCTATCAATACGTACGTCTAGTCAATCAGAAGAATGAACTATGCAATGAGTATTGACAAGCTATGAACAAAGATGAACTGAAGCTTCATGACATGAAGTTAAAGAACTGTCAAATCATTGACAACGTTCTATTCAAAAAGAGTCTACTATGAATGTTGAAACAAATGCATACGAAATTGCTTTGAAATATTCACGATCAATCATCAATCTTGCACTCTGACATTAGACGAACAATTGATCTAGTTCAACGCTTCTACTATTGATCAGGTTATCGAGCAACTATTCGACAATACATTTGAAACTGTCATGCCTGTCAGCGAAGCAAAGCATCTTGAGATGATACAAATGATTTGCTTCAATCTCTATTGATCTTTCAGCAGCGTTGACAAGATATAGCTATGAACTTCATCACTGAGCTATCTCTATCAGAAAACTATAACGTCATTTGCATGATCATATGTTATCTCTTCAAAGAACGTCACTATGTTCTCTGTCATTGAGAAGACGATGACATCTCAATCGAAGAAACAGTATGAATCATGCTATGAAACGTTTATCGACTTCATGATCTACTCAGTTCTATCGTTTTGAATAGAGACTTTCAGTTCATATTGATCATGTGACAAAGTCTTTGCAAACGACTGAAGATCAAAGTCAATCTATCAACAGTCTATCATTCAGAGATCGATGATCAGTCAAAACGAGCTAATCAAGATGTTGAACGCGAACTTCGAACCTACTGCAATTACATGCAGAATGACTGAGCTAAATGACTTTCAATGATGAAATTCAGTGACAATTTCAATACGTTCTCGACTATCTCAATGATTTCTTTCTACTTCAATAAAGACTTTCACTTTCGAATGAGTTTCGATTCAGATACGACTGATTACGAAACGACTCGTCAACGTATTGAAGCTAGAAAGATCGATGACATTGTCATTTGAATGAGCGAGCTTCTTACCTTCGATCGTCAACAATTGAAAAAGATCAAGCAGATCATTGAAACTCAGATGAACAAGCATAGATGAGACGTCATCTATGAAGTAGATGATCAAGTTTGATTAGTCTTCGAAAACATCAAAATCACTAGATCATGCAAGAATTTGAAAGACAAGCAGCTCGATCTCTATTCAATCACAGTCAAAGTTGAGACCTTCTACCGCCTTCAGCTATCTAGAAGCATGAAGCATATACATTCAGTGTTCAGCTTGAAGTGTCTACGATCTTCATTAAACAACTTTCTATCGAGACAACACTCTGAGCTCTCTAGATCATTGATCATTGAAGAGAATGAAGAGCATTGAAAAGTAGATGATATATTGAACTTCAGACGATATAGAGAAAGACTACAATACAAGGTCAAATGAATTGAAATAAATCATGATGACGAATGATACTATGTCGATAAAGGGAAATTCGATGACTCGAAGAAAGTTCTGAACGAATTTCACAAGCTATACTCAAATAAGTCGCACTAAATTGAAAACACGATGAATTTTTTGCTCTTATTTCTTTTCTATTCATGCAAACATGAATGTTTGAAGAGAGAAGTAATGTTATGAACATGTCTGAATCAATCAGAGTTCAAATGATGCTATGTCTAGTTTAAATCTAGCGCATTTCTATTGAACTCTTCGAGTCATTCTCAGCACTTCTTCTCGTTGTTCAGCACTTTCTTCATTCATCTCTTTCATCATTCTTTTAAACAAACACATCTGACATATTACATCACATCTGTATCGAGCCTAGCGCAGTCTCAAGTCATTATTTATAGAAGAGCTCGCACTCTTTCTCTTCTGTATTCTTAATGTCTTGTTATAGCTATCTCTAAAGAGTAATACATACATATCAATCTCGAGTCTCTTTGATTGAATGATCTAGACACGGTTTCAACATCTTTTCACTCTCAATTATCTTCTTGAATTAAACTATTCTTAGCATCTTTAAATTTTCATGAAGTTTTACATTGTTCTTTATCAATTTTTTAATGATCATCTTCTGATTGCTTATGTTCAGTGTGATGCATACATCATGTGTTAGTATCATGAAGTTTCTACGCACTACATGCGCTGAGCTTGCAATTTTCTTCATTCATGTTTGAAACTTTTCTAAAGCTGCTTGAGCTTTTAAGCTCATCATGTGAAGTGCAATGTCTTTGCTTTCAAGCTTGCAAAGTAACATTATTAAATTTCGTTACATTGTTGACATGTTTGCAATTTCTTGAAAGATCTGATCAATTGAACTCTTTTATATCTTTTATATCTCTTTTTTCTTCACTATTTTCACTAAAATCTTGCGTTTCTTACGAAGCAATGACAGATTATCTCTGAGTCATTGCTTCTTTATTGTCGCTTTTTCTTTTATTACATTGATTCATGATGATGTTTTAAATGTGAAACACATATTTTCTTATATTTGTAGTTGTTTATTAAGAAGTTGAATGAATGTCTTCAACTTTTATACATTCTTTGTGATGAATGCATCTTGATTTTCAATCTTTCTTTCTGAGACATTTTGAAAATGTTGAATCAGCTCTAAGATCACTTCTTTTCATGAATAATCTTTGTTCTTCTTTTTCTCTAACATTAATGTTTATGTTAGTAAATCAATGATGTTGATAACTTTTGTCTCATCATTGCGTAAGTGTTTAAATCTTGCATCACTATCTCTTTGCAATAAGTTAACGTTGCTTGCAATCATCATTAAATCAGTATTACTGCTGCTCATGCAATTTGTCATCATTTATTCATCTACTTGATCTTTTTTCTCTCATTTATAATGCTCTTTTCAAAAGTTCGTTTTGCGCACGTTGTGATTGTTTTATAAATGTTCATTGATCATCAAACTTTAAAGATCTTCATGAAAAACAAACAGTTAAGTCGATGATAAGTCAACTATTTGAACATTCTATCAAAGTTCAACTTTCAAATCATTTTTAAGAAGAATCTTACTTCTTTACTGAGTTTTGACTCTTGAATATCTTGATGAAAACAATACAAAAGTCGAACAAGCAATATTAGTGATCACTTCAACAGATTAAATTGAAAGACGTGAAGATTACGAAAATGAATTACTTAAACTATTTAAAGACAGAGCACATCATCGACATGATGCTTGCGCTTTATCTCAATCATTAAGAGCAGATGAAAAGTGTTGTTGACATGATGTTAATGAGTGAACAAGAGATGATTATCATTATCTTGCAGAAGAATTCAGTCAAGACAAAAGATATACAGAAGAAATTACATAAGCTGCAAGTACTTTATGAGTTCAACGAACGTAGAAACAACGAATTAATGCTTTAAGAGAAGATGAGAAGTTTGACAAAAATAATAGAAAAGCTGATGCATCAACGTGTCGCTGCGTTAACTGTCAATCAATGCATGAAGAATCAGCTGAAAAGATTGAAAAAGATAATGAGCAAACTTGAAAAAAAGTTCATGAAGAAGAGAAAACACATTGACAGCTGAGCGAAGAGAGCGAGCGTGAAGTCAATGACATCATTTGAAAGTCATCTTGTGTTCAACGTTAACATATCATCATCAATGCAAAATCATTGTAAGAAATTTGAAGTAAAGATTTTCATCAAAGAAGAAGAAGAAGTAAAGAGAATCATGATAACAACAACAAAGAACATAGTGAGATGAGTGAGAGAAATTGACGTCGACGAGACGTTGTCGATGCACAAAAACATAAAGATGATGAAAAAATGATTGAAACTGCTGATATTTTGAATCAAGATGAAGAGCAGTAAAAGAACATTGAAGAAAAATGATTTTTGAATCAAAGAGATATTGTTAAATGCATGTCTGTGTGAAATCGGTTTTGAAGTAGTGATACATGAGATTAAAGTCGAAGAAATGTTTAAGAACATAGAGAAGAAAGAAATGAGAACACTCATCAAGATCAACAAAGACATACATTCAGAAATGATGATTGAAAAGATTGAGTGACTCACAAAAAAGAGTGAGCAGAAGAGATATGTCTTGCTGATGATACATGTAATCAGCGCTGATATGATGAACAAGCTGATAAATGAAAGAGTATATCATGAGATCAACATAAAGATCACACAGTTCTACGACTTAAGCTGCAGAGTGCATTAGTGTCTAAAGTATCAAGAATATGATCACAAGATGTACAAATGCAAAAACAAGCAGAAATGCATTTACTGCATGTTGAATTATTGCTTGAAGCACTGTTTTTACAAACAGACTTGAAACATGTGAAAATGTGAAGCATGTTGAAATATATACAGAGTCTTTGATTCTCAATGTCATAAACGACAAGCTGAAAAAGAAAGAATAAAGAGAGTCACAAAGCACAGATCTCTATATCATGTCGTACGAAGGCAGAAAGAACTCAAGACAGCAACATTAAAAACATTCACAGAAACATTTATTAATCTGAAATCGCTGATGAACAACGACTTGAAGAGAAAGCAGAGATGCTCAATGAATGAAAGTCATTTGCTTAGCACAATTATCACATCAGAAAACATTATACTGAATCACTTGATCAAGAAGTTAAGATTAAATGAATTGAAGTCAACATCAGTCATATTGTTGTCAATATCATCTTCTGTTGAGAATCTTACAAGTGAAGCAAACGCTTTGCAGACACTTAAGAGAACACTAAACAGTTTGAAATGTGAATTTTAATGTTTCAGCAAAAGAAGCTTTGAATACTACAGTATAACGTTCACAAGTTCAGAAACAAGATGATGATAGCATTATTATATAAGAAAAAGATAAAGAACTATGACATTTTGATTCTTCAAAAATTCTGATGATTTGATGACATTTTCAAAGCATACTGCTCAGCAACTGTTAACTTCATGCTGAAGAATAATGAATATAAAATCTGTTTCTACATAAACAAGAGAATTGACAGCAACATTTGATATTTAACATGACATTTTAAAAATGTAAATACAATTACGTTATAAACATTAACAGATGATGCACAGATGATTCAGAAAGCTATACACATTCATGAAGCATACAATTTATCATTCAGAAATCATAAAATCATTCATGAAAAAGAAAATCTTTCAAACATTAAAAAAATGTTACACATGTCGAGAGAAAGCATTCTTGTAGAAAACTTCAATCTGCATCACTTCACATGAGAAGAATCATTCTATTCAAGATAACATTTATTGTTGAATGAGTTAATTAAAATGATCACAAACATCAATGCATCGCTAGCATTATTTCAAGACACAATTACAAGAGATTATTAAGAATCTCAAATGACAATAGATTTGATCTTTATGACAGATGACATTATGAATTGATTAATATGATGTGAAATCAACGAAGAAATGAAAAACTTTTCAGATAATTTATCAATACAGACAGTAATAAATCTTAAAGTCTGCGAAGAGTCAGCGCGAAAATCACGTTGCAACTGAAAGATAATGAATGAAGAGAAGTTCATTAATATTCTGAAAGAATAAATGTTGAAATCATTGTTGAATCATGAAATGAGACATTAATGTATAAATGAGTACATCAAGCAATTGCTGAATGCATTGAAGAAGATCATCAAGATTTTCACTCTTTAAGTGAAATCACACGAAATGATTAAAGCAGAATGAACGAAGAAGTGTACAAAGATCATTAAAAGCATGCAATGAATAAGAAGAAACTGTTGAATTGTTGACGACTGAACAAAGTACATTTAAGCATGTAACAAGAAGAGCAAGATCATCAGAAAACAAAAACGCAGTGAATATTGAAAGATCATGCAGAACATTGAACAATTCTTGAGAGAACTGTTCAAAACTGCAAAATGAACAAGAAATGCAATTGCAGACACATTGACTCAAGCAACAATTTCTCTTCTGATCAAGTCAAAATGCTCTGACATCATCATAACAATGCAAAATAAAGCGAAGATGATGTTTCAAACTCACTTTTCATCATCTTCAAAGATCTTCATGCTGAATACAATAAACTTCAAGTACTCACTCTTGATTGAAAATGATGCTTCGCTGACACATCATAAGATTAAAAGAGTCGTTTACAAAGTGACATTTGACAAAATGTCAAGACACACAAGATACATAAATAGAATAATGTGCAGACTTGTTGATGATGTGTCAGAATAAGTATGCTTTCTCTTTGAAAAATGTTTACAGAAGAGAATACAGTCAACTCAGTTCAAGAGCGCAGTCACAATAGTGATGCAAAAGTCAGATAAGAAAGATTACTTTAATGCAAAAACATATAAATCAATTGTGTTATTCAACACACTGAGCAAAATACTGAAGTTCATTGTATTTAAACATTTGCAAAATGTTGTAGAAGTTTGCAACTTAATATTGAACATTCAAATGAAAGTTTGCAAGCATAAATTAATAGATACAACTTTGCAACTAATTACAAAAAAGATACATACTGTGTGAAGCAACATAAGAAGAAGAGTAGTCTCACTGCTGAGTCTGAATGAGAAGAATGCATTTAACAATATGATGCACAGCAGACTTTTATACAACATGAAGAAGAGAAAAGTTTCTAGACTGCTTCTTAAGTTTGTGAAGAACTTTCTGAAAGATTAACGCATCACGATCAAAATTGATGATTACATGACGATGAAATGCAATGTAAACATCAACATATCACAAAATTCTTTGCTATCGTTGATATTATATCTGTTCTACAATGCGAACTTGTTAAAAGCATGTGATGACATCAAGTTGAAAACTGACTTTATAAACTTTGTGAATGACATCAATATCTTGACATATGAAGAGTTTATAAAACGCAACTGCAGAGTTTTTAGCGAAATCTATGATAGATGTGAACAGTGATCAAAAACGCATGACATTAAATTCTTAATGACAAAGCATGAGCTGATTTACTTTACAAGAACTTCTAAATAATTTAATATGAAAGTTGATGTAAAGCTGATGAAACATCAGATTAACTTGAAATCAGATATCAGAATCTTGAGAGTTCAACTGAACTTTAAGCTGAAATGAGTGATTTATATGCATCATGTCAAAGCAAAACTAGTGATTAAACAAAAGATCATGCAAACAATCATTGAGTTTACTTGAGATTCATCAATGACGACGAATAAGCAAATATACTTCGCGATGATACACTCTCTGCTTAGTCACGAAGCTGTCATATGATATACATCACAGAGAATGAAAGATCATTTAAAGAGTCTGAATGTCAAGCTGAAATCAATGCAAGAAAGAGCATTGTGACAGATCATCAACATTTATCATGCAACATTAACAGAGACTCTACAAATGAAAATAAACACGACATTGATAAATATTCACTTATGAAAGCTGATACAAAGATCAATAACAAACATGAACTTTTGAAAATTGAGCGAAGTTATTGAGATGATAATGCGTTGAATTCGCAATAACTTGACACTCAAAAGAGATCAAAAATCAAAGCTGTGCAAAATATTTCTACAGCTGAAGCGAAAGTGAATGAAAGAAACACTTGAGCAGACAAAGATGAATTGAAGTCATTTCTACACAGTGATTCTCTGATCAAAGTCATTGAAGATAGTTATAGTTGCAAACAAGAAAATGTCAATAAAATAATACAATCTTAACACATTCATGTCAAAGCAAAAAGTTTACTTAAATAATAGTGACAGCAAAAATGATGTTACAGCAATTGCAATGAAAATGAACTGAGAGTTAAATAAGAGACTGAGAAGATCAACTTTAATCATCACTCATCATGATGAGCTGAAAGAGTTAGTCGCGAAGACAAAACATTTTGCAGACGTAGCAACAGTGAATCAAGAGTGTCATGAAAAGATATACAAAGTATACAGTGATAGTCAGACTTCTTTGAAAACAGTGAAAGTTATGATATCAACAAAAGATCAGACACATTTGCAATGAATTCAGATTGTGCATGAGAGCATTCAATCTTAAAAAGTCACACTGAAGCTACATTGAGTGACAAGACATGCAGAAGTACTTGAAAATGAAGCAATGAACAAGATGACTGATGATGCATACAATTTGTCTTTATTGCTGACTGAGCATCAGCACACTGAAGTGATAACAAGATTGATACTCATACATAAACAGATCAGACAAACATGAAGAATAGTTTGAAAAGAGAGATTCAACGCAGCTCATTTTCAATATCTGATATCAGAGATAACACATCAACATCTGCAACTGCACAAGAATCATGCAAAGTCTCACAGCACATTACTGATGCAACTGCGCATTATTGATGCAACTGCGCATTATTGATGCAACTACACATGAGAAAAATTGACTTCAATCAATTTCTACATGAAAGATGAGTACTTGATATCACTATGACAATTTGCAAGTGTGACAAAGATTGAATGTTGATCAAGCACATTCTATTAATATGTTCTAAATAAAAGATAGAACAAAAGATGATGCAATATGAAAAGAACATCACGAACTTGAGAAAGCTTCTAGAAATCATGAGCGTGACAACAGCAATCATTTAAATGATATTCTCAACAAGCATACTGAATCAATTTCAGACTGTGACATCATCAAAGAATCAAATAAAAGAAAGAGAAAGTAAAAAAGAAACAAGCTCATAGAGTTTTTGCATTGAGAACAGTTATAGTATAAAGCGCAGAAAAAAGTGATAGTAAATATAAAAAGAGTGCTACGCTAGCGCAGCGCTCGCTACAATATATAAAATCTTGCATAAATTCATAATGAGTGTTGAATCGAGTAAAAATTCAAAAAAAAATCATTTTTAAATCAAATAAAATAAACATTAAAGTTAATACTTTAATCAGAATGTCTTTAGTGAACATTTTTGAATCAGCTTAAAGACTTGAAAATCATTTTCAAACTATTCTGACTTTTGATAAAGTCAATGTTCTATCTGTTGAATTGAAAGCAAATCTTTATCAATGAGTATATATGATCAATCAAACTGATGAGTTCTGCAACGAATATAAACTTGAAGAAGTAGTGACTTGTCGATCACGCTGATATACTGAGAAAGCTTGAGCTCATCTTCTTTACTTGATGTCAAGTCATTCATCTATTTACGTGAAAAATCGAAAGCTCAAGAGAATGATCAGAACGCATTCTCTTTCATCAATCAGAGTCAAACATCGAATGATTGTGATCACATGTCTATACTAACAATTCATTCAACGTCTACGTGACACAAGTCAAATCAAGAGAAGAAAAGAGTTACTCAATACAATCACACTCTATCTTTTCATCATGTGCATCTCTCTTTCATCACATATTTCTCTGTGCAATGAATGACAATCATTAAGCAAGAGAACGCAGCTCTACGTATGTTACAATCATGAGCATCATGAGTGCAAAGAAAACATCTTTCGTCTTTGAATCAAGAATCAAATCGAAACATCGTTGTATAGAATATCGTCAATGAAAAGCAAAGCAAAGACGATGCGTCATTGTTGAGATCATGTCTAGATCATTCAATCAAAGAGACTCAAGACTGATATGTATGTATTGCTCTTTAAAGATAGCTATAACAAGACATTAAGAATACAGAAGAGAAAGAGTGCAAGCTCTTTTATAAATAATGGCTTGAGACTGCGCTAGACTCAATACAGATGTGATGTAATATGTCAGATGTGTTTGTTTAAAAGAATGATGAAAGAAGTGAATGAAGAAAGTGCTGAACAACGAGAAGAAGTGCTGAGAATGACTCGAAGAATTCAATAGAAGTGCGCTAGATTCAAACTAGGCATAGCATCATCTGAACTCTGATTGATTCAGACATGTTCATAACATTATTTCTTCTTTGAACATTCATATTTGCATGAATAGAAAAGAAATAAGAGCAAAAAATTCATCGTGTTTTCAATTTAGTGCAACTTATTTGAGTATAGCTTGTGAAATTCATTCAAAACTTTCTTCAAGTCATTGAATTTTTCTTTATCAACATAGTATCATTCATCATCATGATTTATCTCGATTCATTTGATCTTGTATTGTAATCTTTCTTTATATTGTCTGAAGTTCAATATATCATCTACTTTTCAGTGCTTTTCATTCTCTTCAATGATCAATGATTTAAAGAACTCAGAGTGTTGTTTCGATAAAGAGTCATTTGATGAAGGTCGTAAACACTTCGAGCTGAACATTGAATGTATATGCTTCATGCTTCTAGATAGCTGAAGACGATAGAAGGTTTCAACTTTGACTGTGATTGAATAGAGATCAAGCTGCTTGTCTTTCAAATTCTTGCATGACTTAGTGATTTTGATGTTTTCGAAGACTAATCAAACTTGATCATCTACTTCATAGATGATGTCTCATCTATGCTTGTTCATCTGAGCTTCAGTGATCTGCTTGATCTTTTTCAATTGTTGACGATCGAAGATAAGAAGCTTGCTCATTCAAGTGACAATGTCATCGATCTTTCTAACTTCAATACGTTGACGAGTCGTTTCATAATCAGTCGTATCTGAATCGAAACTCATTCGAGAATGAAAGTCTTTATTGAAGTAGAAAGAAATCATCAAGATAGTCGAGAACATATTGAAATTATCACTGAATTTCATCATTGAAAGTCATTTAGCTCAGTCATTCTGCATGTAATTGCAGTAGATTCAAAGTTCGCATTTAACATTTTGATTAGCTTGTTTCGACTGATCGTTGATCTCTGAATGATAGACTGTTGATAAATTGACTTTGATCTTCAGTCGTTTGCAAAGACTTTGTCACATGATCAATATGAACTGAAAGTCTCTATTCAAAACGATAGAACTGAGTAGATCATGAAGTCGATAGACGTTTCATAGCATGATTCATACTGTTTCTTCGATTGAGATGTCATTGTCTTCTCAATGACAGAAAACATAGTGATGTTCTTTGAAGAGACGACATATGATCATGCAAATGACGTTATAGTTTTCTGATAGAGATAGCTCAGTGATGAAGTTCATAGCTATATCTTGTCAACGCTGCTGAGAAATCAATAGAGACTGAAGCAAATCATTTGTATCATCTCAAGATGCTTTGCTTTGTTGACAGACATGACAGTTTCAAATGTATTGTTGAATAGTTGCTCAATAATCTGATCAATAGTAGAAGCATTGAACTAGATCAATCGTTCATTTAATGTCAGAGTGCAAGGTTGATGATTGATCGTGAATATTTCAAAGCAATTTCGTATGCATTTGTTTCAACATTCATAGTAGACTCTTTTTGAATAGAACGTTGTCAATGATTTGACAGTTCTTTAGCTTCATGTCATGAAGCTTCAGTTCATCTTTGTTCATAGCTTGTCAATACTTATTGCATAGTTCATTCTTCTGATTGACTAGACGTACGCGTTGATAGAGATTAGTCTTGTATTCAGATTCGATTTCGAACTCAATTAATAAAACGTTTATTCGATTCAAGATCAGTATAGTTTGAAAACAATCATTTATGTCTTTAGCTGATTCAGAACTATTGATCATCGACATTCTAGTTAAAGCATCGACTTTGATGTTTATTTTGCCTGATCGAAAGATAATTTGAAAGTTAAACTTCGATAGAATATTCAGGTAGTTCGCTTGTCATCGAGTCAGCTGTTTGTTTTTCATAAAGATCTTCAAAGTCTGATGATCAGTAAACATCTGAATAGATAGCTCAGTACTCTCTAGTTCAAATCATCAGTGTTCAAAACATTGAATGATAGTTAGCAATTTCTTGTCATAGATGTGATAATTGCATTCAGCTGAAACCATGCTCTTGCTATAGAAGACTATCGAGTGAAGCACTCTCTCGTCATCGTACTGAGATAGTATGTCGTCTTTTACATAGTTGAATGCATCGATTTTCAAAATAGCTTGACGTTTGACATCGAAATGACGTAGAACTGAGATCGAGCTGATCTGCTTCTTTAGATTGTCAAAGACTTCGACGCAGACTTCGTTTCAAACAAAAGAAGTGTCTTTTCAAATCAGCTGAGTGAATGACTTGACTAGTTTCAAAAAGTTCTTGATGAAGCGTCGATAGAAATTGACGAAGTCAACGAAGTCTTGTACCTCTTTTAGATTAGTAGATGTAGCTCAATTGACTATAGCTTTCACTTTGATAGAATTCATGCAAAGATCTTGTTCTGATACTATGACTTCTAAGAAGACTGTTTCTTCTACGTTGAATTCGCACTTTCAAATATCTATCTGCAGATCAGCGTCTTGTAGATGATTTAGTATCATCTTGACATGTTGTTTATGCTTCTTTTGAGTCTTGCTGTATATGAGAATGTCGTCTAAATAAGCTTGGCAGAAGTCATTTAGAAAGTTTCATAGAACATCGTTTATATATTGCTGAAACGAGGTCGAACCGTTTGTTAATTTGAATGATAGAATCTTTGATTTGTACACTTCTAGAGCGATAATGAAGATCATATAGTTCTCACTATTGAGATGCATACGAAGTTTGTTGAAAGCGAAAATTATATTCAGTCGAGTCAGATGCTTGCAGTCAACGATTTTGTCAATCACCTCATCTATGAGCAATAGAGAATAGCGATTTCTTTTGATAATGACATTGAGCTTTTGATAGTCAACGCAGAAGCGAAGATCATCATTGATCTTCAGAGCGAATAGAACGAGTGAGAAATATGAGATCTTGCTAGAAGTAATAAAACTCTTTGACAGATTTTCGTTCAGATATT
>JAABUW010006647.1_pt1 | contig 14303 bp, 13 predicted proteins | sample 5560081 | NCBI WGS metagenome assembly JAABUW01 (sample SAMN10711882, study PRJNA513363) | rock metagenome | isolation source: Antarctica rocks | place: Antarctica: Victoria Land, Knobhead sud
CGGTGACTCCGGCTACGGCGTGCAGTCACCTGCGTCGTACGGAACCGTCGTCGCGGTCGGCGGCACCTCGCTGCGGCGCGACTCGTCGGCCCGGGGCTGGAGCGAGTCCGCCTGGAGCGGTGCCGGCTCGGGCTGCTCCACGCTGAACGCCAAGCCGGCCTGGCAGACCGGGGCCACCGCGTGCTCGGGCAAGGCCGACGCCGACGTGTCAGCGGTGGCGGACCCCAACACCGGCGTCGCCGTCTATGACTCCTACGCCTACCAAGGTGCCCAGGGTTGGCTGGTCTTCGGCGGCACCAGCGCATCGTCGCCGATCATCGCCAGCGTGTACGCGCTGTCCGGAAACACGGCCGGCTACCCCGCCTCTTACACCTGGGGCAACGCGGGCAGCCTGAATGACGTCACCTCGGGCAGCAACGGCACTTGCCCGACCGCCGTCTGGTGCACCGCCGGCGCCGGCTGGGACGGGCCGACCGGGCTGGGCACTCCGAACGGCACCAGCGCCTTCTAACCCCCAAGGCGTCGCCTGACCGACGCACCGCCCTGAAGCACCGATACCGCCACCGGCTGGGTCACGGACTGACCAGCCGGTGGCGGTAGGCATACACCACGGCTTGGACCCGGTCGCGCAATTCCAGCTTGGTCAGGATGTGGTTGACGTGGGTCTTCACCGTGGTCTCGGACAGCACCAGAAGCTGGGCGATCTCGGCGTTGGAGAGCCCGGTCGCCAGTGAGACCAGCACCTCGCGTTCCCGCTGTGTCAGCCGCTGCAGCGGGTCCCCATCGTCGGCTGGGGCTTGAGCGGCGGGAAGTTGCGTCGAATACCGGTCGAGCAATTGCCGGGTGATCCGCGGCGACACCACGGCGTCGCCGGTGGCGATGGAATGGATAGCCGCGATCAGCTCGGCCGGCGGAACGTATTTGAGCAGGAACCCGCTGGCGCCGGCGGCGAGTGCGGAGAAGGCGTACTCGTCGAGGTCGAAGGTTGTCAGGATCAGGATGCGCGACGCAGTCCCGGTGGCCAGAATGCGCCGGGTGGCCGCCACCCCGTCCAGCCCGGGCATGCGTACGTCCATCAGCACGACATCCGGGCGCAGGCGGGCGGTCTCGGTGATCGCCGCATGACCGTCGCCGGCCTCGCCGACGACAGTGATCTGCGGACTGCTGTTGAGGATCATCCGGAATCCCACTCGCAGCAGCGGCTGGTCGTCGACGATCAGCACGCTGACCGGCTGGCTCACGGGCTGGCTGCTCACTGGGTCGGCTCGAGCGGCAGGGTGGCCTGCACCGACCAGCCCCGACCGGGCCGTGGCCCGGCGTCGATGGTCCCGCCGAAGATCGCCGCGCGTTCCCGCATCCCGATCAGCCCGCGCCCGGCTGGCGACATCACCGGGCCGGCCATGGTCGTCGGCCGGCCGTCGTCGGTGACCCCGATCCGTACCTGGTCGGGCTGCCAGCCGACGTCCACCTGCACCCGGGTGGCCTGATCGGCGTGTTTGAGCGCGTTGGTCAGCGACTCCTGGATGATCCGGTAGGCGGCGGACTGCGTGGTCGGGGTCATCGGCTGGGGAGTCCCGGTGACGGTCAGCCGGGCCGGGAGCCCAGCAGCGCGCACGTCGGCGATCAGGCTGTCGATCCGGTCCAGCCCCGGCTGCGGAGCCAGCTCGGCCGGCGCCTCGTGGTCGGTACGCAGGACGCCCAGCAGGCGGCGCATCTCGGCCAGCGACTCGCGGCCGGTCGCCGCGACGGCGAGCATGGCATCGGTAGCCTCCTGCGGCGCGGCCGGATTAGCGAGGGCGGCCGCGTCGGCCAGGGTGATGATAACGGTGAGGCTGTGGGCGATGACGTCGTGCAGCTCGCGGGCCATCCGGGTGCGCTCAGCGGTCGCGGCCAGCAGCGCCTGCTGGTCGCGTTCGTGCTCGAGCCGGGCGGCCCGGTCGACCAAGGCCGCCAGGTACTGCCGGCGGGTCTGCCCGGTGATGCCGGCGAATAGCGCCGCCGCGACCAGACCGGAGAGGAAGACGATCGAGGCGATGACCCCGTCACCGGTCGGGGCGAAGCGCACGGCGGCCAGGACAACACCTAATTCCAGGACGCCCGCGGCGACCAGCGCCCGCCGGCGCGACTGATGGGCGGCGACCGTATAGAGGGCGATGAGCAGGGCCGCGTCGGCAGCGAAGCGCACCTCCGCCGCCCACTGCACGGCGGCCACGGCGGCCAGCAGCCAGAAGACTAGCCATGGGTAGCGCCGGCGCAGCACCAGCGGCAACACCAGCAGCTGGCTGAGCAGCAGGTGCCACCACGGTCCGATACCGGCGGAATGCGGCTCCGGCCGCAGGACCATCAGGTCCAGCAGCACGACCAGGGCCGCGTCGCTGGCCAGCGGATGTTCCGCCGCCCAGCGACCCGGCCCCGACCGTCCCCACGCCGTCCCCGCCTGGCTCACCGGCGTGGGAACCCCTGCGTGGGGGGACATGCTCAGGCGTCCCGGCGCCGCAACAGCAGCGCCCCACCGACAACGGCCGCCGCCGCCCACAGGCACATCACCGCGAGTCCGGTCCATGGACCCAGGCTGCCCGGGTCCGGATGGATCGTGAAGAGCGACCCGCCGGCGTTGCTCGGCAGGTACGGCAGAATGTGCGGCTGCCACGAGGCCGGCAGCGCATGACCGAGTCCCGGCACCACCAGCACCAGGCCGAACAGGGCCGAGATGCCGCCGGCGGTGCTGCGCACCATGAAGCCGATGCCCATAGCCAGCACACCGATGACGGTCAGGTACAACGCAACCCCGACGATGGCCCGCACCGCATGCGGCGCGCCCAGTCCGACCCCGTGGCTGGCTAGCAGCGATTGCCCGGCAAAGAACGCGGCAAACGCACAGACCAGCGAGACCACGAACATCACCGCGGAGAGGACCACCAGCTTCGCCCACAGCACCGGCAGCCGGGACGGGACCGCCGACAGCGTCGCGCGGATCATCCCGGTGGCGTACTCCCCGCTGATGATCAGCACACCGAGCACGCCGACCGCGAGCTGAGCCAGGTTGACCCCGAACAGGCTCTGCGTGATCGGGCTGAAGGTTGCCAGCTCGCCGGGGTCCATGCTCGACCACCGGCTGTTGGCTCCCCAGCTCGCCAGCGCGCCGATCCCGACGGTGCCGACCATCGAGGCGATCAAGGTGATCCAGGTGGAGCGCAGGGTGGCGAATTTGATCCACTCGGAGTTGACGACCCGCCGGAAGGTCACCGGCTTCACCGCAACGGGGCGAGCCTCGGCAGCAGCGTCAGCCCCCGGCCGGGTCATCGTCGTGGCCGTCATGCCGCGATCCGATCACTAGTGGCCGACGAGGTGTGGTACTCGACGACGTCTCGGGTCATGTCCATATAGACCTCCTCCAGGGACGCCAGCTGCGGCGTCAGCTCGTACAGCACGATCCCGTTGTCGAGCGCGAGTTGCCCGATCCGCTCGACCGGCACCCCGGTCACTTCCAGGAGGCCCGGCTCGGCGCTGGAGACCGCGACGTCGGGCCCCGCGAGCACCTCGCGCAGGCGACCGGCGTCCGGCGTACGGACCCGCACCGGGCGGACCGTCGCCGACGCGATCAGCTCGGCGATCGGCAGATCGGCGATCAGCCGGCCCTGCCCGACCACGATGAGGTGATCGGCCGTCATCTCCATCTCCGCCATCAGGTGGCTGGACAGGAACACCGTCCGGCCCTCCGCGGCGAGGTCCTGGAGCAGGCCGCGGACCCAGCGCACGCCCTCGGGGTCGAGGCCGTTGACCGGCTCGTCGAGGACCAGCGTGGCCGGGTCGCCGAGGAGCGCCGAAGCAAGACCGAGCCGCTGACCCATCCCCAATGAGAATCCGCCGGCGCGCTTCCGGGCCACTTCGCCGAGGCCCACCATGTCCACCACCTCGTCCACCCGCTGGCCGGAGATGCCGTGCGTGGCAGCCAAAGCCCGTAAGTGGTTGTACGCCGAGCGCGAGGTGTGCACCGCCTTTGCCTCGAGCAGCGCACCCACCTCGGCCAGTGGCTTGTGGTGCTGCGCATAGGGTTTTCCGTTCACCGTCACCGTCCCTGCGCTGGGCGCGTCCAACCCCAGAATCATCCGCATCGTGGTGGATTTCCCGGCGCCATTCGGGCCGAGGAAGCCGGTCACCTTGCCCGGTCGTACCGTGAACGACAGGGCGTCCACGGCGACCTTTTCGCCGTATCTCTTCGTCAATCCGTTCGCCTCGATCATGCCCGCACCCTTCATTGATGTGAGACCCCAACGGTAGGAGCGCCGATCGCGGTCAGCGTCAATCCGGCGGACGACTTCTCCGCGGCCGGCTCCACCCTTCGATCGAGGACGAGACCCGTCGGCGGATGACAGTCCCCCCTCGGGGACTAGGTTCGTAACCTTTGCCGCGCCGGGCGGCTCCACCCGCGGCGTACGGTGATTCGATGTCGCGCTGGCGGGCTTGGAGTGCCGCTGCGGCCGTGACCGTGACGGTGATCTCCCTGCCGGCGGTCGTCGCGCACCGGCCGGTGTCGAATCCCGTGATCTCCGCGGCCACCCTGCTGTCCCGCGTGCGCGCGTCGGCGACGGTCAGCTACTCCGGCTACGCCGAATCGTTGGGGACGCTCGGCCTGCCCAGCGGCCGTACGTTTTCCGAGCTGACCGAGCTGTTCGGCGGGCAGACCCGGACCCGGGTCTGGTGGCGCGGACCCACCGACTGGCGGGTGGACGCCTTGCAGGCGGCGGGCGAGCGCGGTGCCTATCGCGACAGCGGCGGCGTGTGGATGTGGGACTTCGAGGCCAACCGGGCGACCCGCATCGACGCGCCCGCCTACCGGCCGCCGATCACCTCCGACCTGGTCCCGGCCGAGCTGGGTCGGCGACTGCTGTCGGAGGCGACGCCCGGTGAGCTGACCCGGCTGCCGGCCATCCGGGTGGCCGGGCGGAATGCGCCCGGCCTGCGGCTGCGGCCGGCGCAGCGCGACGCCACCGTGGACCGGGTCGATGCGTGGGTCGACGCGGCGAGCGGGCTGGTCCTTCGGGTGGAGATCTGGGGCAAGCGGGCGCAACAGCCCGCGCTGCGATCCAGCTTCCTCGACCTCACCGTGGCCCGGCCGGCCCCCGACCGCACCAAGTTCGTGCCGGCAGCGGGCGCCCGGCTGACCGGCGAGACGGAGTTCGACCTGGTCGCCCTGGCGGCGCAGTATGGCCGGGGGCGACCCCCCACCAGCCTGATCGGACTGCCTCAGCGCAACGACGCACCCGGCCTCGGCACGTACGGACGAGGGCCGACCCTGCTGTCCGCCGTGCCGCTGCCCGAGCGGCTGGGCGGCCGGCTGTCGGACCGGCTCAGTGGTGCCCCCGGTGCGCAGGTGAGCAAGGACGGGCTCAGCCAGTCGCTGTCGGCCGGGCCGCTGTCGGTCCTCGTCACCGCGCTGCCCGGGCGCACCTGGCTCTTGACCGGCACGGTGACCGTGGCTGCCCTGCGCCGGGCCTCGGCCGAGCTGGCGGCAGGCCGATGACGACCGGTGTGATCGTGACCCGGGGCCTGACCAAGCAGTTCGGGGCCCTGACCGCGGTCGACGGCGTGGACCTCGACGTCATGGCCGGCGACGTGTACGGCTTCCTGGGACCCAACGGCTCCGGCAAGACCACCACCGTCCGCATGCTGCTGGGGCTGGTCCTCGCCACGAAAGGCTCGATCGAGCTCCTCGGCGAACCCGTGCCGAGGCGGGCCAAGCGCGCGCTGGCCCGGGTCGGCGCCCTGGTCGAAGGGCCGGCTGCGTACTCCCATCTGTCCGGCCGGGCCAACCTGTCCCTGCACGATGCCGCTGGGCCGGGTGGCTCGCGGCGGAGCCGACCGGCGCGGATAGGCGAGGCGCTGGAGCGGGTCGGCCTCGCCGAGGTCGGACGGCGACCGGTCAAGGCGTACTCGCTGGGCATGCGGCAGCGGCTCGGGCTGGCCGGCGCACTCCTGCGCCGGCCAGAGCTGCTGATTCTTGACGAGCCGACGAACGGCCTTGACCCGCAAGGGATCCACGAGGTTCGCGACCTGTTGGCGGAGCTCAATCGCGGGGGTACGACCGTCTTCCTGTCGAGTCATCTGCTGGCCGAGGTCGAGCAGGTGTGCAGCCGCATCGGGGTGCTGGACCGAGGACGGCTCGTGTTGCAGGATGACGTTGCGGCATTGCGCGCCCCCACCGGCAACACGGTGATCAGTACGCCGGACGCCGACCAGGCCCTGGCGCTGCTCGACGGGAGGGTGGCCGGCCGCGACGGGCAGCGTCTGGTCGTCCGCGACCCTGACCCGGCCCGGCTCAATGCCGTCCTGGTCAACGCCGGCATCAGGGTCGACGAGCTCGGGCTGGAGCGGCGCAGCCTGGAAGACATCGTGCTGGCGGTCACCGGTCCGGGCTCGGACCGGGTGGACGGGCGCCCATGATCAGGACCGAGCTGATCAAGCTGCTGCGCCGGCGCCGGACCTGGGTGACTATCGGCCTGCTCGACGCGCTGCCCACGCTGGTCGCCTTCCTCCTCGCCAAGACCAACCTTGCCCCGCAGCCGGGCACCGGCCCGGCGTTCCTGTCGGCGGTGCTATCGAACGGCGCGTTGTTCCCGGCGGCGGCCCTGGCGATCGTGCTGCCGCTGTTCCTGCCGGTGGCGGTGGCCGTGGTGGCCGGTGATGCCGTGGCGGGTGAGGCGCAGGCCGGGACCTTGCGCTACCTCCTTATCAGGCCGGTCGGGCGCACTCGGTTGCTGGTCGCCAAGCTGATCAGTGTTGTGGTTTTCACGCTGCTCGCGGTGGTCGTGGTGGCGGTCACCGCGTACGTCGTCGGCACCTCGCTGTTCGGCAGCGCGCCGCTGCCAACGGTCTCTGGCGGCCCGACGCTGAGCACGAATCAAGCGATCCTGCGCACGGGTCTGACGATTCTCTACATCGGCCTGTCGATGCTGGGTGTGGCGGCGTTCGCGTTGTTGCTGTCCACCTTCGTCGACTCCCCGCTGGCCGCGACCCTGGGTGCGCTCGCCGTCCTGGTGGCCTCGACCGCCTTGCTCACCCTCGACGCCGCCCACGCCATCAACCCCTACCTGCCCACCCGCTACTGGCTGGCGTTCGTCGATCTGTTCCGGCAGCCGATCCTGTGGCGTGACCTGCTTCGCGGGGTCGCCCTGCAGGCCGTCTATGTCGGGGTGCTGCTGCTCGCCGCGTGGGCAAACTTCACCACCAAGGACGTGACGAGCTAGTCGGCATCAGGACGTCGTCAATTGAGCGACGACCACGTCGGAGACCGCCGTATTCCGCTGCGACGTCGCAGTCACCAGCCACCGGCCCACCGTCGCGGGCGGCGTATCGGCGGCGACGGTGACGACGATTCGCAGGCTGGCGGTGGCGTCCGGACGGACCTTCGGCATCAGGTAGGTCCCGGCCACGACCGCTGCAGTGACGTCTGTGGCGCCTCGCGCACCCTTGAGATAGGTGACCGCGAAGCCGGCCGAGCTGGCCGGCCCCTTGATGCTGAACCCGTCCGTGGGCAGGCCATCATTGCCCACTCGAATCACGAAGGTACGGGTGACGCCTGGAGCGGCCGTTGATGTCCTCGTCTGCCCGGCACCGGTGGCGTTGTAGACGTTGTTGCCGCGGTCGCTCTGGTCGCCGGCCAGCCGGACTGTGGCATCGGGCCGGGTGACCTGTCGCGCCTCGAGCATGTCCCAGCTGGCGGATAACGGGCTGCCCCCGGCCGATGACCCCACCACGCCGACGGCGACGGCGGCGTGGCCGTCGATCCACGAAGCGGGGATGGGAATGGCCGGCCCGACCGGCCGTCGGGCGCCCGTGCCCACCGCCATGCTCGGCTGCACGGTGGCGGTCGCTGGGTCGACTTGGAGAAACAGGTCAACGGTCGCCGGTCCCGGCAGTGCCAGCGGGGTCACTGGGAGATTCGTCGCGACCCCACCGACCTCGCGGACGGCCCGCGCCCCGGGCGCGCCTGCGTTGGCGGTGAGCACGAGTTTGACGTAGTCGTCCTGGGTGCCGGTGCCCAGCTGCAGCCCCATGGACTGCGCGCCCGTCGGGGTCGCGCCGCTGAACGGCGACACGAGGCGGGTATGGGCCACGAACGGACCCGTCGTGAGGTCGACGTGCGCCCCGAACTGGAACGCGTAACCGGCGTCGTTCGTGGTCGTATCACCCGGCGGTAGACCGTCGATGGTGAGCACCCCCGGAGCCCCGCCCGCGGTGAGCTTCTGCGGGTCGAAGAGGTCCCGGTAGTTGGTGCTGCTGTTGGTCATCAGCCCGGTCAGGCCGAGGTCGAGCAGCCCGCCGGGATTGGAAGTGTTGTTGTCAAAGGCATACGTGGCCGGCAGTGAGGTGGTCATCCCATTGGCGGGGTCGATGGCGAAGGGATCGGAGGTGTCGGGGATACCGTCGTTGTCGTCGTCGGGATCGTTGAGGTCCGACACCTTGTCGCCGTCCCAGTCGTGCGGCGTGTCCGCCGCCGAGCACGGGTCGGTGCCGTTGTCGATCTCGTCTGCGTTGCTGTAGCCGTCGCCGTCGCCGTCGATCGCCGTGCTGTAGGTCTTATCGCAGCCCGGCGACACGCCGCCGAAATCGTTGGGCTCGAAGACCGAAATCGTGCTGTTGCCGTAGTCAGCCACCCAGATGGTGCCCGGGAAGGCCTCGGCGTCGCCCTGGGCGACGACGTCGAGCGGGCGTACGCCCACGGTCGAGAACAGCGTGGACGAGCCGAGCGACGAGCGGCCGGTCGGGTCCAGATGCACCCGGGTGATGTAGTTGTCGAAAGCCGCCAGCAGCAGGTCGCCCTTCATCGCGCCACCGAAGTTCGACGCGGTGTATTCCGCCAGTCCGTTGGACGAGCTCGGATCGGTCGCCAGCACCTGACCCTGGCCGGGCACGGCCAGTCGGTAATCGCACTCCACCGGGTTGGCCGTCTGCACCGGCGACTGCCCGTTGAAGGTGTTGGCGATGTTTCCGCGGGTCGGATTCGGGTGCCCGCCGTAATAGCCCGGAGACAGCAGGTGCAGGCTGTCCGGTCCGGTGACGCCAGGCTCGTTCACGGCGTTGGTGCAGGTGCCGGCCGGCCCCTCAGCTACCGGTACGTTCCCCTGTCCGGCGTTATGGCCGTTGTCGTCGGTATAGAGCAATCCCTTGCTCGACAGCAGGACGTCATAGGGGTTGCGGAACCCCGATGCGTACACCTGGACCGGGCCACCCGGGACGAGCAGGGCCTGGTTGGCGCCATTGTTGCCGCCAAAGGGATCAGTCGTGTCGACACCGGGCTGGGCCGGGTCGTCCAGCGTCGGCAGGTCGTAGGTGGTGTTGCCGATGGCGGTCAGGTCGATCTTGAGAATTGCCGCGGACAACGCGAATTCCGGTAGCCGCGCGAAGACGCCCGACGGCGCCCCCATGTTGGTATTGCCACCAGCTGCGAGGTACAGGGTGTTGGTGGCGGCATCAATGGTGATCCCGTTGATCGAATGATTCTCCTCCGAGCGGGGCAGCCCGCGCACCAGATCGAGCTTCTGCCAGCTCCCGCTCGACAGCGTCAGCCTCGACACGATGCCGGAATTGGTATCGAGGTTGACGTCGCCCCGCGGCCCGCCGCCGTACCTCGGGTCGCTGGACGAGACATAGATGACCGGGCTGGCCGCGGAGCCCACCACCTGCATTCCGGTCGCCTACCGCTGACCGAGCGCGGTGTTCAAGGCGCCGTTGTCGTCGTGATTGTCGATCCGCTTGATCAGGTCGATGCTCCCGGTCAACGTCGCGACATAGGCGTTAGGGCCGCTTCGAGCGACCGAGTAGATGACGATCGTGCCGTCGCGTTCTAGCACGTACAACTGGCTGTCCGGGCCGAATTGAATCGTGGTCGGCGCGGCTGCCAACGACACTCCGCTCAGCACGCTCTTGCCGAACGCCACGGTGTCGGCCCGGGCCGCGGTCACACCCACCGCCGAAAGGCTCAGGGCAGCGAGACACATCGCCATGCACCATGCCGTACGACCGATGACCTTGCGCGCTGATCCCATGCCATCCCCCGAATAGTGTCCATTCACCTGCGCTGTCGCCACAGTCAGGAGCCTGAGCGGCGTCCCGTGGCGCCGGCGGACGGGCCGACGAACAGCACCTCGTGGGCACTGGTAGCGGCGCCTCCACCCATCGTCAGTCCGCCCCCCGCGACGTACGCGCCGCCGTTCCACATGGCTGCCTGAATGCCGTGCCGGGCAGTCGGCATCGGCTCCAACCTGGTCCAGGTGTTAGCGACGGTGTCGTAGGCCTCAACGGTGTCATAGGCCAGCCCGGCCCCCTCCCCGCCGATCACGACCATCTGGGTGCCGAAGACGGCAGTAGCGGCCCCGCCGCGCGGCGTGGGCATCGGCGCCAGCCCGGTGGACCAGCGGGAGGTCGTGAAGTCATAGACGTCGGTAGCTCCGAAAGGCCGCTGCGGATTGACCCGGCCGCCCGTCACATAGATCTTGTTATTGATCAGCGCTGCGCTGAGATGGTCGCGGCCGCGGGGCATGTCAGGCAGCCGTCTCCAGGTGTCACTGGCCGGGGTGTAGCAGTCGACGAAGGGCCTCGAAATCTGTACGGTGGCGCTCTTGTACCGCCCGCCGACGATGCAGATACGGCCGTTGCGCACGATCACTCCGCCGGCGCCGCGGTCCCGGCCAGCCGGCATCGGTCGCCCGTTGCTGAAGCTGTCGGTGGCCGGGTCGTAGATGTAAACGGTCGAGACGCTCGCTCCGTAGAAGGAGACGTTCCCGCCGATGTAGTACACCTTGCCGCCCATGCCCGCCGCCTGGATGTGGTCGAGCTCGACGGGCAACGGCCGCAGCGTCCGCCACGTGTCAGCCTGCGGGTCATAGGCGTAGTGCGCGTCCTTGACCGCCAGATAGAGCAGCGAGCCCGACCGGACGTAGGCGACCTCCTCCCGGTTGGCGGGCAGGGGAGCCCGAACCTCCCAGCGCCCCACCACCGCCCCCGGGCGAGCGGACCGGAGAGCGGAGCCGGCTGTCGCCGCCGCCGTCGGGAGGCAGAGCAGGGCGACGACGCCTGCACCGAGGACTGCGCTGACGGAGCGTCGCATGTTCGGCCTCTCGGCAGACACGAGCAGACTCAGCCATCGCCGATTTTGGCGCACAGTTGGGCTGCAGAGTGGGCGAGATGCCCCGTTGCTGGCAACGCTACGACAAAAGTCGCGGCCCGGCCGGGATTCAGGCGATTGAGCACTAGCTCAGCCGCGCGCAGTCAGCCGCCTTGGGGATAAAGGTGGGGGTGGCGGCCAGCTCGGCCAGCACGAGGCCCTGGACCAGCCGGTTGTCCGGCAGCTGCCCGTGGCTGATGTGTACGCCGGCGCAGATGTCCTGCAACGCCACGTTCACCGCGCCGGACAGCCGGGCCGAGTCAGGCGGAGTGACCGTCTCGTCGTCCAGCGTCCACAGCGAGAGCCACCGCGGCCCGGCCGGCGTCTCGTCGCCGGCGTTGAGCTGGTGCAGCAGGTCGCTGTCCGGAGCGAGCTGGGTGCACGCCGCCGGGCAGGAGGCCGACGCGAACACCGACGCCAGGCCGGCCAGCTTCGTGCCGTGCTGCGGGGAGCCCAGCGTGATCACCCGCCGCGCCAGCGGTCCCCCGCCGAATGACCGCACCCACAAGCGGGCCACCACCCCGCCGGCCGAGTAGCCCACGACGTCGACCGAGGCCGCACCGGTCCGTGACAGGGCCGCTGAGGCCGCCCTGCCGAGCACCTTCGCCTGCGCGCGCAGATCCCCGGTGCCGTCCCCCGGCGGCGCCACGATCTGTACGTCGCGGCCGGCCGCAGCCAGGCGGGCCGCCAAACCGGCCAGGGAAGCCGTCGATCCGCCGTAGCCGGGCACCAGCAGCACCGGTCCAGGCCGGTCCTGCGCGGCCGGCGTCACGGTGGGCCCGCGCCGCGTCGCCAGTGCCACGACGACGCCGATTGACAGTCCGAACACCACCGCTGCCGCGACGAGGGCGATCAGCCGGCGGGTGGACACGCACCGATCCTCTCGTCAGCGCAGGGCGACGGTGGCGAACTCCGCCATCCCGTCGGCGAACGGCACGGCCGCAGCGAAGCCCAGCTCGCCGGCCGCCCGCGCCGGTGAGGCGACGATGTGACGGACGTCGCCGAGCCGGTAATCGCCGGTTGTCACCGGTGCCGGTCCGCCGAAAGCTGCAGCCAGTGCGCCGGCCATCTCTCCGACGGTATGCGGCTCACCGGAGGCGATGTTGTAGGCGCGGAAGGCCGGCGGATCGGGCTGTTCCACCGCCCGGACGTTGGCTGCGGCGACATCCCGTACATGGACGAAGTCGCGCCGCTGGCTGCCGTCCTCGAACACCCTGGGCGCGTCGCCGCGGGCGAGTGCCGACCGGAAGATCGAGGCGACCCCGGCGTACGGAGTGTCGCGGGGCATCCGGGGACCGTAGACGTTGTGGTAGCGCAACGCGGTGACGCACCGCCCCGACTCCCGGGCCCACGCCGAGCTCAGGTGCTCCTGGGCGACCTTGGTGGCCGCATAGGTGTTGCGGGGGTCCAGAGCCGAGTCCTCGGTGACGGTGGCCGGGTCGACCGGCGCATCGCAGGTGGGGCAGCGCGGCTCGAACCGCCCGGCCGCCAGGTCGCCTTCCGACCGCGGACCGGGGTGCACCGCACCGTGGGTCTGGCAGTCGTACGCGCCTTCGCCGTACACCACCATCGAGCTGGCGAGCACCAGCCGGCCGACCTGGGTGCGGTCCATCGCGGCGAGCAGGACGGCGGTGGCGTAGTCGTTATGCGACACGTACTCCGGGGTGTCCTGGGTGTCGAGCCCCAGGCCCACCATGGCTGCCTGGTGACAGACGACGTCGATTCCCGACAGAGCCGCCGCGATGGCATCGGCCTCGCGCACGTCACCGTCGACCATCTCGTGCGCGCCGAGGTATTCGGGCCTGCCCCGGTGCGCGGCCGGCAGCAGGTTGTCGAGGATACGGACCCGATGGCCGCGAACGGCCAGGGCATCGGCGATGTGCGAGCCGATGAAGCCGGCACCGCCGGTGACCAGCACCCGCAGACAAGTAGTCATCGGCCGGTCACGGCAGCCTGACGTCGAGGGCAAAGCCGTCGAGGGAATGCGGACAGGGGCACGACCGCTGCGTCGGCAACGCCCCAATGACCTCTGCCAGCAGCGCCCGGAGCTGTTCGGTGTGCAAGGCGAAGACCTGGAAAACGTCGGCTTGGTGGACCTCCTCCCCGGTGGACAGGCCGGCGTCGAGGTCGGTGACCAGCGCGACGCAGGTGTAGCAGAGGGCCAGCTCACGGGCGAGCACCGCCTCGGGGTGGCCGGTCATGTTCACCAGCGACGCCCCCATGGCGGCGAACCACTGCGACTCGGCCCGGGTCGAGAAGCGAGGGCCCTCGATGACCACGAGGGTGCCGCCGTCGACGGCGCTGATCTGCGACTGCTGTGCGGTCTCGAGTAATGCCCGCCGCCCCGACGGGCAGTACGGATCGGCAAAGGAAACGTGCGCGGCACCGGCGTCGTAGAACGTCTGCCGGCGGCAGGTGGTCCGGTCGATGAGCTGGTCCGGCACGACGAAGGCCCCCGGAGCCAGCGTGCGGCGCAAGGCACCGGCCGCGCAGGGGGCCAGAATCTGCCGCACGCCCAGCGAGCGCAGGGCCCAGATGTTGGCCAGGTAGGGCACGCGATGTGCCGGGAACCGGTGGTCGTGGCCGTGCCGCGGGAGGAACGCCACCTGGCGACCGGCCACCTCGCCGATCGTGACCGGATCACTGGGCGGACCGTACGGCGTGCTGACCTCGACCTGCCGCCCGTGCTCCATGAACGTGTAGAGACCCGACCCGCCGATCAGTCCGATCTCCGCCTGCGGGGAGGCTCCGGCCGTCTCGGCACTCATCGCACGAGCTGCCGGCCTGCAGCGCTGCTGGTGAGCCGGCGCACGAGCGCGATGACCGCCACGCCGGACCAGACGGCGGCGAGCGTGACGAGCAGGCCGCGGGAGTAGTCGAGCGGCTGGATCGATGCATTGTCGCTGCGCCGCCCGTAGCCCGCCACGAGCGGGAAAGCCACCAGCGAGACGACCCCGCTGATGATCAGGCCGCTGGTGAGGTAAGGCCGCAGGGATTGACCAACCAGGCGGACGGCGCGCCAGGCGACGGCCGCGGCCAGCCGGCCAGGGCCACAGCCGACGTCGAGAGTCGGGCCGGTACACCGGTCGAGCAGGCCGTGGTCGCCGGCTACGAGGGAGCCACACCACCGACCCAG
>JAABUW010006648.1_pt1 | contig 14303 bp, 12 predicted proteins | sample 5560081 | NCBI WGS metagenome assembly JAABUW01 (sample SAMN10711882, study PRJNA513363) | rock metagenome | isolation source: Antarctica rocks | place: Antarctica: Victoria Land, Knobhead sud
AGGGTAGAATTCTTGCAAGAGACTTGCACCTGTGAAGGAGAGGACTTGTTCAGCCCCCTTGATACCTTTGATCCAAAAATTAACCTATCGCTCTTACAGTATAATCGCCGTTAATTCAGACATCGAAATCCTCGTCCAGCGAGGAACGACATGAGCGGCGAAGCATATGGAATAGAGATTTGGTTTTGTGCACATGATAGCTGTCTTCGGCTTCACGGCTTTTCACATCATGTGTGTTCGACGAAAAGACTACTTGGTTTCAGTTATATACCCATGTTGCAAGGACGCGAGCGACAGCTTGGAGTGGGGTGCGGGATGAAGGTTATTTGACGACACTGTAGATATAGAGAAACGGTAAGCATTTGAAAAAGGGGCGAACCTCGATTCCACACCTCCTTTCGCTTCGCCATCCTCATCCCGATGACGCCTCGGTTACGGCGGATTGGTGTTTTCGATCCCAGCGTCACAGTGTTTGCCACTCGCATTGGCCCAAAAATCATCTCTTATGCATAGAATCGTACGAGATGATGAACCAGAAACTTCGAAATATTTGCATCCCAATTTTAGTCACGCCCTCGTGCCTTTCATGCGTTCTGGCAGCAATGCGTTTGACTCGTCCGCACAAAACGCATCTGCAGTACCATCGCAGGCGATTCTGAGCGGCCAACCGTGGCTATTTGTGCATAATCCCAAGAACAGAAATGCTTCCGGCGTAAGGCGCTAAGGATATTGAGATTGTAGCGATTAGCTCACTCTTGAAACGTATGAAGTCTTAGAATTAACGTTGCCACTCTGCTTGAGTGAGATAGATCGTCGAAGAATTCTCCGATGAATAAAAATAGGAAAACCATTTCTCGCTTTAGGCTGTGATTATCTCTAGTAGCTCTGCGGGGCCTTGTGGTCAGGCTGTCCGCCGAGACGCACTGGTGAGATCAGAAGCTCGAATGGCCGAAGTCTGGATGTCAGTGTTATAAAGAAGGCCGCGGGGAGTTATCCTGTATCTAAAGTGACTGGGAGATAATCACATTCTCAGAAAGCAAGCCGCCCGGCTTGGCGCGTATGGGCTTTGACTGGATAAGGAGTACTGCGAGATGGCCACAGGTGACAGCCTTCCTCGCGAATGTCTTAGAAAGTCCATACATTCGAGCAATTCGAGAATGGAAGCAGCAGCAAGCTGGTCTAGCGGCAAGTCTGGAGACGACAATGGGAGAGCTAGCAGCTAAGTATTTTTGGCAACATGGAATTTTCCGAACAGCATTAGAGAACGTGACAGTCGATTGCATTCGGTGGTGCCTCTGTGCTTAGATTCTTTAATGTGTTTTAATATGCAGGAAATATGGCCCCCTCAATGTTATTGAGTGCAGTGATTCATCAATTCACGACATGGACTAGCAGTATAAGCCAAGCATGCTAAGCATATCAGAAATGGGCCCTATCCTCTTTTAGACGTGATTAGGACTAGCGCCAAGATTTCCCTCTTAAGTCGACAGGTTCAGTGTTGCTCGCTGCCCGCGAGATCAAAAGGGTGGCTATCCATCGCTGCTCACTACAAGCTTGGGATCAGAAGAGGCGGTGAGCCTTTTAGCGTCTTGTCACAGTCTGGATTCTTGTCCTATGGGGCAACGATAGGCCATCGCCCACGATGAAGGCATGCCTTGGCAGATCCTTCGGCGACGCCATCAACATGGTTTGAGACTTGCAAGTGCGATCTGACAGGTTTTGCTACGTGGAATCTGTCCGTAGGTATCTGATTCAGCACAGGCCTCGTTGTGCGCGCTCTCTTGGCCGCCTCATCGCATTCTGTTTCATGAAGAATACCGTTTGATCTTCAGTGTGCGATGGCTCCGCAGTGATCAATTTGACATGAAATGTCCAGCCCCACGGCCCACTTTGGTGGCTGTATCTGCAGGATAGTGTGCATAAAGGCTGCATGAGGGGTCCTTCTGGACAAGTCGTCACACTGCTGTGCAGTCTCATTGGCTGCCCATTAGCTGCCCGGATGCCGCTACTGCAATGTCTGGCAGGGAGCCCATGTGGATAAAGAGCACGCGGGGTCCCTGTATTGAAGACGGACGAACTCAGGCTTTGGTTCTGAGATCCTACATTTCGTTCTTCGATCCGAAGCACGATGGGTAGACCGATAGGATCTCCTGTGCCTGACGATGAGACGAAAGAGCGCATCAAGATAGAGGAGCATGATCTTAGCGAAGGAACTTACATCGAGACGAAGTACCTGGGTACCGATGCGGATCGCCATGACATGATAGTATTGGGAAGGAAACAGGTCCTGAGAGTATGTCCGACGCAAATATGAAGGAGCCATAGAAGACCTCGTCAATCTTTAGCTGACCATTCCTCCTTCAGCGCAACTTCCAAACCTTGTCTATGGTGGGCTTCGCGGCCGTACTTATCTGTACATGGGAGCTTCTATTCGCGTACGTCAATAACCATATCACCGGACCAGATTCATTGACACAGTACTGATCTGTGTTCGAGGCAGCAACTTGATTTTCAGTTTGACGGACGGTGGCCCAGCTGGTATCTTCTGGGGTTACACGATAACCGTTATCGCGAGCATATTTATCTATCTCAGCATAGGCGAGATGGCTTCGATGAGTCCTACGGCAGGGGGCCAGTATCACTGGGTCTCCGAGTTCTCTCCTCCCTGGTGCCAGAAATTCCTTAGCTACATTACAGGTATCACTTCGTCTGCTCGCCAAGTCTTATAGTTACTCCCATTGTTTACTGAATTGTTTCGCAGGTTGGATGCTTGCTACAGGCTGGCAGGGATCTGTTGTAGGGCTTTCTTTTGCTGCTGGAACCATTGTAAGTTCGACCAACCTGTCCCCATTCTGCAAAATATCGCAACCTGAACTTCCAGCATGTTTTAGAAGTATTGCTAATTGTATTTTGTCTTATTATCAAACCAGTATCTGGTACTGACTCTAAGCTCACTACCAGATTCAAGGCCTTATCACCTTGAATGACAGTAGCTATCTACCTCATCCATGGCATGGTACGTTACTGGTCATAGCTGTGGTCGCATTCGCTATTGTATTCAATGTATCTATGGCCAAACAATTACCAGCCTTGGAGATTGGGATACTGGTTATTCACGTCGTTGGCCTCTTCGCCATAATGATACCTTTGTTGGTCATGGCGCCTTCGCACAACAGTGGCCAAGTAGCCCTCCTTGACTTTTACAATGGTGGAGGTTGGCCCACAGTTGGTCTTGCAACCATGATTGGTTTGCTAACGCCTCTGGGATCTATGCTTGGCTATGACTGCGCTGTTCATATGGGTAGAATCCTACATTTTGCCATACGTATGAATACAAAGACTAACTTATAGCAGGGGAGGAGATCAGAGACGCGAGCGACACCCTTCCAAAATCGATCTTTTGGGGCGTGGTTCTCAACATAATACTGGGTTATCTAGCAGTCTTGTAGGTCTTTGAGAATACTTCCTTCTTTGTCGATGGCCGTATCAGGTCTTGTTCGCGTATTCACACTTTACTTAAGCCTAGATGAACTAGGTAACCTACATTGTCTTTAAAGTTCGTAGGGGAAAGACTGACTGGTAGCCTCGCTCTAGTACGCTCTGCTTCACAATAACGGACCCCTCGGCCATTCTCGATACACCCACCAAGTATCCTTTCATCCAGCTATTCTACAACATCACGAATAGTCTAGCCGCCACCAACGTTATGGTCGCTATCATAGTCATTGCGCTCGTTTGTGCAGTAATCGCGGAGATTGCCACGGCATCCCGACAAATCTGGTCTTTTGCGAGAGATGGTGGATTGCCCTTTTCACCCTTCCTATCAAAGGTAAGGTCTGCTCTCAAGAGCCTGCTGTATATCAAGATCGAACCGCCTCGCTGAAACCTGGCAGGTCTCCCCAAGTTTCCCAATACCACTCAACGCAGTCATAGTCTCCTTTCTCTGCGGTATTGTGATCAGCTTGATCTACCTTGGCTCCTCCGTCGCCCTCAACGCTATCGTTTCCCTTACCATCTCGGCGCTCCTAGCTTCCTATGTACTCTCTATAGGCTGCATTTTGTCCAAACGCCTGCGTGGTGAGCCATTACCGGCAGCGCGCTGGTCTCTGGGTCGTGCAGGGACGGCCATTAACATCATCGCTCTGGTGTTCTTGATTCCGTTCTTTATATTTTGCTTCTTTCCGACGGCGACGCCCGTGCAGCCTGATACGATGAATTGGAATAGTCTGATGTTTGGGGCTATCTTTTTGTGGGCTACAGGTTATTATGTGGTGAAGGGGAGGAAGGTGTATATTCCGCCGGTGAGGATCGTAAAGCGGGATGTTTAGTAGAAGCGGACGGCGAGGGGCATTTCGTCTGTTACAAGACTTTAACATGATGCAAACACATTCGATGTTCTACGCTGGTAATTCTAGCTATTCCTGGCATATAGTTGAAGTACGATGTCATTAGGAGATTGTCACGAGCTCAGCGACTCATGTCTAAATCTACTTTCTATGTGTATCGTCGAATCATCTCGTCATGCTCTATGCGTTTGTGGCCTTGTTCACATCTTCTGCTTTTCCGGCGCGCCAGGTCTGCCCCCAAAGCCCCTATAATGATTTCGCGTCAGTTTTGTTCTTTTATAAGGCAGGAAATTGATGGTTGAGACATGTTTAAGAAGCAAAAAGCTTTCGGACCATATTTGAAGGCTCAAAATAGTCTCCAAATGTGGAGAATAAAGAGGTACTGACCATCGAATCTGGTTAGCAACATTGATCTGTACTCCTAACTCTTCTGCAAATTGCCACACCAGGGCAGGGTTTTTCTGGAACATACGTCCGGCGATGGTCAAATCTAAGCCTTCCTCCAGAAGCTCGTTTGCTTGTTTACCGCTCGTGATACTCCCAACTGTCGCGACAGCCAGCTTGTCGCCCAACTTCTCTTTGACGGCTTTGGCGAACGGAGCTTGGTATCCTGGGCCAGTCTTGACTTTCTGCTTAGGGTGTAAGCCGCCAGAGCTCACGTCTAGGAGGTCCACACCCATTCCGGCGATGACTTCTGCCAGTCGGACCGTGTCTTCCAGTCTCCAGCTCTCGGGTATGCTGGGTTCGTCCTCTAACCAGTCTGTAGCGGAGATTCGCAGGAAAAGAGGCATGTCTTTGGGGATGGTCTGGCGTGTCAATTCCACGAGCTCGCGTGTTAGCCGAGTGCGGTTCTCGAAGCTTCCGCCGTACTCATCCGTTCTCTTGTTACTTGCGGGTGAGACGAAGGAGTGCAACAGGTAGCCGCTGCATTTCGGTAAGCAGCGCTTCTGTGATGGATAGCGACTGTCGAAGAATTCACTTACTGAGCATTATGGATCTCGATCACGTCGAAACCACACTCAACGGCTCTCTTGACAGATGCCACCCAAGCTTTCTTTAGGTCCTCGATGTCCTCTTTGGTCATTGCCTTGGGCTGTGGCAGCTTTTCATTATAGGGAACATTACTCGGACCAAAGACCTGATCTGGCCAGCCGTTGACCTATGAAACGTAAGAAAGACGCAGTTTTGTCACGCACGGCGACGGTATGCCTTACATCCTTTGTAGCAGTAGCTCCCGATGCCAACCACGGTGCAACTGTGCTTGCCTTCCTCCCCGCATGACCCAGTTGTATACCAATATTCTGACCTTGACTATGTGCAAATTCCACAATGCTTTTCAAAGGTTGCATCTGAGAGTCAAGCCATAATCCACAGTCTTCGGGTGTGATCCTTCCCTGCGCCGTCACGCTGGTGGCCTCAACCATTGAGAGACCTGGGCCTCGCGAGATGATCCCTCCAAGATGGGCGAAATGCCACGCCGTTTGGTGGCCATTCTCTGCGGAATATTGACATAATGGAGAGAGCATCAGACGGTTCTGAAGGGTAAGACCCCGCAACTTCAAGGGCTGGAAGAGTTTGGGAGGGTGAGAGCCATTGGGCTGGGGATCTGAAGCAGTGCCCGCTGGAGGCCGTTGAACGGGTGTGTAGTAGCTTATACCTGGTGTTGCCTCATTCTCAATGCTTTGGTGGGTGAAGTCTTGGTCCTTCGACTCGTGGATATTGTGGTGGTCGGGCATTACGAAGTCAGCGGATCGGAGTGATACCTCAAGCAAATGACTTGAACTGGTGTATGGAGAACGAAAAAATACATGTTGATTTGAAAGGTGTAAAGAGTTATATACATGATATCTCCTCCATCATTAGTAATTCTTCTGCACCGCTTCGACTGCCGGATGAAGCCCTTTTGTCCAGTCGCAGGTGCCGAAATGACCGGCGTATAAATTGCCGTACCCGGCGGGATGACGAATCTTTAGGGTTGATTTAGGCAGGTTGGCCGAATTATTTGGCCCCCACAGGCCATGCAGATCCCGCCGTTAGGCTCGAATGGCCACGGATATTTGGCTAAGCCAGTAAGCCACCGAGCCACCCATTCCAGTTAGCAGCATCAATCAACATCTATCTACGGTAAGAGACCGCTTGTCTACTTCTGATCCAATTGGGAGATGTCCGAACCTGCACTACGGTAATGTGGTTCGACTTCCTTATTGATGAGATTCCCAACTATGTCGTCTGTCTCCCGAGAGTCAGCAGATGAGCCAGACAACTCGTCACATGCCTTACATGGCCTGGATGGCCTCCTTGCTGATCTGAACGATCCGAACCCTTCCAATCCAGTCTCCCACGCTCAGCTCTCCACTTGGAGTTTTCCAGCAGCAGCGTCTCCTCGAAAAACCCCTTCCCCAGGTCCATCTGACGGATCCATCTTCTCTCCTCGTCCACCGCCCCAGTATCACCCAAATTCGGCGCCGGAACTTGATCTCGCTAGTCCGACGCCTACCATACATCAACCTTCCCTCTTCAATACCCCGAACCGATCGATCTTCTCCTCAGGTCCTCCCACCTCCTCCATCTCCGTCAATACTGCCCAAGCTTCCATGAGCTCTCCTTCTCCAGTGCAGTCTGCCCATCCACTATCAGCTCTCACCTTCCCCACCCCTTCCAACAAGAAAGCGGTACACTACCAGAACGATGGTCCGTCTACGCCTAGGAAGAACAGAATACCGAGAGCAGAGAAGGATGTCGATGATCCATCAATTCCTCCGGAGAGTACTACAGGAGCCGATAGGAGGGGCACAAGCACTCCAACGGCATTGACGCGGCTCTTTGCCGCACCAGAAGCTACACCATTCATCTCCAGACATTCATCATATATCAGAACAGCTAGCGGGACAGCTTACACTAGAGCGTCTTCTACTGAGACCGCACCTCTGCCGAACCATCTCTACAACCGAGGCCTTTTGGGTGGCCGGCATTCTGATATTACAGTGCATGCGTTTGGAACTCGATATGCTCTTCATCGGCTGTTGCTCGATCGAGCACCATTCTTCTCCTCTGCATTATCGGAACCATGGTTCGAGAGCTCCTCCAAGGAGATTGCCCTTCATCCAGACGACATCGATTCAAACATAACGCAGGCGGCATTCGAGCTTGCACTGAAGCGACTCTATGGTTGCAATGTCGCCGCAGAAGAGGACAAGGAGGCAATTGGCCTTTTCGCCACCGGGTGCTGGTTGGAGATGGCAGATCTGATAGAAGCCAGCGTAGTGTTGATCCTGCGTCAGATGTCGCCATCGAAAATAGGGCCGTTGATCAAGTTGGTTACCAGCAACTACTATGGAAAGAACGGAGATCGGATTTTAGCTACCACCAAGGCCATGCTCTGTCGTGAGGGATGGGAAATGCCTCTCAAATACTGGGACGGGGTGTCCGGCGAGATTTCCAGAGAAATCATTGGTGGTGATGGCTTCTTCGTGCCTGGGGAATGGGAGAGATGGGTACTTGCGAAGAGAGTACTCGATCGGAAATTGAAGCTGCAGGCCATCGAGGCTGGTCTCTTCGATCCCAACGTCAAACATCAACGGGCACCTCCGGATACCATGAGCTTTTTAGCCATTCGGTTCGATACCGTATACCGAAAGAATTCGGCTTTCGTTGGCACGAGTAGGCACATCCCCGAGGCCTACGATTCTTGGCTTGCTCTGTATACTAACCCAGACATTGCCGCTCTCCTTGTCCTTCTCGATGAAGGTATTCACTACGTTCATCTGAGCTTTGAGCAGCTGCAGAAGATTCGCGCCCAACGTGACGTGCTGAACTTGCCGCTCATGCCTGAAAAGGTCATCAACGATGCTTTGTGGATGCAGATGGAACTGCGCCAAAGAGTCGTCAATGCTCCGGAACTCGGCTTAGAACTCGGTCTGAGTCAAGAATCGGAAGACTTCCAGGAAGCTGAAGATCAAGAGGAATCCGATGCCGTGGGTGGTTCTACTCTCAAAGGAAAGGAGCGTGATACTGGATCCTACCAAGATCCAGAGGAGGGGGACGAGATGGAATCTGGGAGCTGGGACGGCAACGGTAGACCTCGTAAATTCTGGATTCCAAATGTAGACTCTACCTCTGTCACTGGGGCTAATCCGGATACCTCGCTGTACGCAACTCCTAGCACCAATCGGCCCTACATCTCAAGGCTCTCCGCTTCCATAGACCCTGTCGATGTGCAATGGGCATCAGACTTTACAGCATCGGCAACTGAGCGACCATCAACGGCTGACCGCAACGAACCTATTTCACCAATCTCTTATACAAATTACCCGCCATTCCGCTTCGCAGCTGAATTCCCAAATCCAAGGAATCTTAAAGAAAAGAAGCGAGTTTATTCGCGTACCGTCTGGTATGCTGGCAGTCTCTGGAACGTCTATATACAGAAAGTTGAAACCACGAAGAACACTCAACTGGGCGTATATCTGCACCGCGCCAAGGAAAAGGAGGGCGGCGATGACAGCCATCATCAACACAATAGCAGCGTCGACGAACGCATAGGCCATGTTGAAATGCTCATGCGTCGCAACAACCGCAACCGCCGTCAATCTCGCGGAGATCTGTTAGATGAGGACACGAGCAACAGCGGAACCGACCCAGATTCTACTCTGGTGTCATCTGAGCAGCCGTCAAGAGCAACTACAATCAGCAATCTTCTTCGTGGTGGCAGCAGCCGTGACGACTCCTCCCTAACGAAATCGTCTCACCAAACACCGTCGCCATTTGCCCTCTCTTCTTTACCTTTTAGCACCTCGATGGCTGATACTGATGATGAGGATAATGATCTCTCGTGCAATAATCGCGAATCTAAGACCACTAATAACAGTGTCCCCACCCTCCCTGCCTATGTCGATGGTCGACCAACTATCAAGACCTACTTCAAGATCTATAGCCCCAGTAAAGGAGGCAGGATGTTAAGTGTCTACGAGAGCGCTCCTGATCTTTTCAACTTCAGTCAGAGTTGGGGCTGGAAGAGCAGTACGATGGTGCTTGACGATGGTCTGTGCGGGTACGAAGGTGGTAGTGATGGTACTGCAGCTGGGCGAGCAGGAAGGGAGAGCAGACTGAGATTCATGGTCGTGATCGGTATTATCTAAAGGTTCTCAACATCTAGATGAAGTAGGCTTGCTGATACAGAGGCAGGGAATGTCTGAATGTTAAGATGAAGGGAATTGATGATGTGCCCTGGTCCTGAATGCGCTTGAGATCTCTTACCTTGGTCTTCAATCTGATTGTTGTTGACCTTGTCGACGAGTGTATGATTACGTTCATAGCATGAAAGCATTCCTGTATGCGATGCTTTCGCGGGCACTGCATTCCAGCAACAATGACGAGAAATTTATTCGCTATGTGGGAGATTTACAAGTTTCCCATCACACGTTTCTGACAGAGATCCTGGAGCTTGATGTAAACGGACGTGAACAATACAAGTGTCATCGGACCAAGAAACATCTTTTGTTAAGGATAATTTACAGTTGCCGAAGCCTGCATGATGAAGTCTGCACCACGATAATTGACACATCAAAGCCCTCTCTGGAGTCAGGACATGTCCTGGTGCGATCTTCTACTTTATGAAAAGGTTTGACAAGAACCATGTCAACCGCTTTTGGCTCGGTTGGCGACATCATCTCTCTCCTCATCAAAGACCTAGTCAAATCACTCGACGACAACCGAGGCTCATCAGCCGAGTACTAGTCGGTGACAGGCGAACTGTGGAGCCTGCATCATGCGCTATCTGAGGTGAAGTGCTGTTCCACCCTTACGCAACATCCACCCAGCTGTACGCACTGGCACAGACCGCAAAGCAAACCGCTGACAGTGCCACACATGCGTACTCAGTTTTCATGAACAAATGAAAGAGCTATCGGCAGACATTACAAGATGGGGGTTCAGGCAGCTTCATTCGAGATGCAGCTTCAAAGGTCCGGTGGCAACTTTCAGAGAAGCAGAAGCTAGCCAAATGCTGGGCAGAGATCGCCGCACATTGTATATTGTTGAAAATGCATTGGGCTATCGTGAGCGTGTGAGTGGATCCAAAAACAGCCGCGCTTGGACTGGATTTGATTACATGGCCAGGAGAACGAGACAAGGGTATACGGAGGAGTTGCATGATCATCTAGTCGAGGAGAGAGTGCCGGTGGAGGATATCGCCCTTGCCCTAGAGAACCATGACCAGTTAAAAAGCCGCGATGACCCTTGATATTTCCGGCGGAAGTATCTATCCTACCACTTCCAAGCCGGTGGTGAAGACGGTCGCCCTTTGTCTCGTGAATAATCCATAGAGCCGTCCTGACAGAGACCTATCAGCATCATAATATGCGATCACTGTCAACCTGTTACTATGGTCCGCCAGCGATTCGAAGCAGATATCTACAATGGTATGTGTATCAGAAGCATAGCGCTGATCCGCTACAACTATGATTTCCCCATCATATTTCCTTCTAGGCATCTGGATAATCGCATCGAGCAATGAATAACATGCATGGATATATCCTACAATGCCGTCAGTGCCGTAAAAACTTATCAGTATGTAGGCTCTAGGCCTATACTCCAACAGTGTTTAATTTGGGGACAGCTCCTATCATCCATCCAACATCGTTTGCATAAAAGTATACCAGTAGTCTATGTATCAGCCAGCCCCAAAACCCTGCCAAACGCACTCCGTGAGAACCCCAATCCAGACTTCCAGAACATTAAGCTCATTCCTATCTATGATAATCCTGAAAGAGCCAGTTGCATCTCAATCATACTTCATCCCGGCGCCTAATAGGTACACACATAGCTACGCCTCATAACTTTATGAAAACAACACACGAAGTACTTTAGGCATGTAAGACATTCAATCTCGACCCTATCAGTCACCAATATACACGCAAAGAACTTTCGTTCACACCAGGGAATTGAGACGGTGATATACATCGATGGTTCGATCGATTTAATTTGCATAGATATGAAACAAAGTCGTTGTAGTCGCTTTTATTGTAATTTGTTAACTGCCAGCGAGGTAATTGGTTTAATTTAATTTAATTCAATTGGACTGGATTGGACTGGTAGATAGTCTGATTGCCAATTCGATCGTATATATCATAGGCATAGAGCACATCCGAATCGAAGCCCAACTAGTATTACAGTTTACGATTTCATCTTTTATCCTATTCTATGCGATTAATTCTCACCCTGATCGAATGAGTCTAGTTCATACTATGTAAGATTCCTGGCAATGCAAGTATCTCCATTGTGTGGGTCAGCTTTTAGTAGTGACGATCAGACGATTCCTAGACTTCACGTTAGTTATAATACAATAGATTCCTCGAGAGGGTCATAGACGATAATACCGTAGTTTTGTAGACCTCTGGCGAATATCTTGATGCATAATCCTTTGGTGTCCTTGAAATGTAAATGCTACTATCCCTTCAAGCCCTATGCGAGCCTTGAGCACGGCAATAATGCATGCTAAAGTCTAATGTACAACCACGCAATGCCCGCTTTGCGTCCCTATGATACCTCACTTGCCATCGCCCAACAGCGGCGTATCCTCGCCATCAGTGGCACCCCTCCCACCAGTCCTCTTCTTCCTCATCCGCTTCTTCCTCCCGCTCCCGTCACCGGGCTTATCGTTCTCCTTGACGTCAGATGGACCGTCGTTGTCGCCTTGTACCTTCGCGCCTCCTTCCTCCTGATCATGGTCGTCGGAACTGCTGGTCATCTCAAGTACGGTCTTCTTGATACCTCCAGCATCGACAATCTGCTCCGTTATGCTACCCGAACGGGTTGCCCCCCTCTTCGGAAGGTCGGACCTGGTGCCAAAGTCCAACGAGCCGAGCGTGCTTTCGGATCCAGCCCGTGATCTGTGCTGCGATTTGGATCTGGTTTGATCAGGACGTGGGTTATCCTCGCCAGCTGATTTAGAACCAACAAGGCTTTCCCTGCGGGTTTTCTTCGGGCTAGGTGGGGAGCCTGAGTGAATGCTACCGTATCCGGCGTGCACTGCGAGGACCCCGTCGCTTGCGTCTTTACCTGCGGAACTCAGGAGACCAGCGCCAACGCCACCTTGAGCGGCAGCTCCTCCTCGCTCTGCAACCGATGGACGGGGAGTGTTGTCCAAAGTCCTGTTCTCGGGTATTCCGCCTGGCTTAATCTTGACAGTGTTGTACCGCGTTGTCTTGGGTCGGCTGGCGAGATTTGATGGACCCAAGTGCTTCCATTGGTCCCGTAGATCGGGCTTAGCCCGCTTCTGCATGCCTTCGCCTCCTGAGCTGTGTGTTGTACTGGACGTACGCCTAAGATGCTGTACGTGCGGTGAAGCACTAAGTGACGGACGGTGACCATCGGCGTGACCGGTCGAAGTGGTAGTACGCCGCATAGCGCTGTGCGGATCTTTGGTATCTTCATCCAAATCTATGAGGTTTTCCTGGCCATTGGCCAGGGTATCGTCAGGATCGGTGACCACTTCGCCTTTCGGTACACGTGATTTCGGAGCTTGGTTAGTCCGACGAAGGCCTTTTTGGACGTCAATATACACGTCTGACTCGTCAATGATCTCTCTACGTTGTTCGTTAGCTAACAAATTTTCCTTTGTAAGGGTATGTCCCGATGTTTGGTCACTCACTCGCCGATAAGCTCCTCGATAACGTCCTCTAATGTGACAACACCGAGAGCTCCGTGGTCATCCCCTGGGAATTCCGAGACCAAAACCATGTGCGATTTGCCTTCCTGAAAGAAATTGACAATGTCCAGACACGAGGTCTCGGCCCTCGTCTCAGGCAGCGTTGCAAGAGCGAAGTCGCGAACCTTTTTGCCATCCTCCGGGTCGTAGGCAATGAGGATTTTGACGAGGAGCATCCCGACGAAATTCTCCTCATTATCCGGAGCGTATATCGGTATTCGAGAGTACCCAGCGCTGAGTATGTGCTCAATCATTTTCTCATCCAGGACTGTGTCCGCCGATAGAGTATATGTGTCTTCCATTGGAGTCATGATACTGCCAACTGATTTCGCCTTCAAATCGAGTACCGCACTGATTATCGTGACCTCGTCCGAGTTTAATTGTTCACCGTCCTCTCCTAGGCTCTTATGCAGTGTCACAAGGGTCTTGAGTCCAGCCTTCTTGTACGTAGTGCCATGGTCCTCCCCAAGAAGCCGGTCCAGAAGCTTGGCTGTTGGCCATGCTACGGGAGACATGATGTACATAAGGGCGAGGACCAGTGGAGACATCCAAGCTCCTATTGGTAAGCCGTGCCGGACACATATCGATTGAGGAATGATCTCGCCGAAGATGACTATATCCGAGGTCAGTCCAAAAAAAGGGGACAGTGAGAGGGATGAACCCTCAATGCAGGAGATGTACCAATCAGCACCGTACTCCCCAACACAGCCGGCCATCCCCCACCCAAACTCCTATCCAGCACAATTGGCAGCGTCTCGTTGGTGATTACATTTCCCAACAGCAGCGTGACAAGAACCCAATGCTTCCCCCTCTTCAACAACCTCAGCACACTCGCAGCATGACTCTTCTCCCGCCCCTCTCCAGATTTCTCAATGACTTGCAGATATATCTCATCCTATTCCCAAACGAGGTCTTAGCCGGTATTCCCCCCTACACCCTCTGTAACAAAACATAGAGATGGCACACGAACCTGACCCATCAATGCAATCGTCAACCCCGCAAATGCCCCTCCAAGCAACACGAGAGCAATAGCAACAGCCAGATAGATCCACAGCGTAGGTTTGTCGGGAGACATTGGGGGCTCTTCTTCAGACTCAGCTAGTATCTTGAACGGAAGCAAGCTCAGTAGCGGCGCCGCAGATGTTGCTGATATCTGCCCAACACCCAGTATGAGTAGCCTCGCCATCGAGAAGACGTAGGGACGAGCTGCTGTGTAGCCAGCCCGGGCCCCAGCTCCGGGGGGTTGGGAGGTC
>JAABUW010006651.1_pt1 | contig 14300 bp, 8 predicted proteins | sample 5560081 | NCBI WGS metagenome assembly JAABUW01 (sample SAMN10711882, study PRJNA513363) | rock metagenome | isolation source: Antarctica rocks | place: Antarctica: Victoria Land, Knobhead sud
GGCGGAGCGAGATGGGTGGCGGAGCGAGATGGTCGGCGGAGCGAGATGGTCGGCGGAGCGAGATGGTCGGCGGTGCGAGATGGTCGGCGGTGCGAGATGGTCGGCGGTGCGATGGTGTCTATGCAGGGATGGAAGGATTTAGCAAGATAAAGTTGGAAATTTGAGGAGAGACGTGGAGATACTCGGCGAAGCGACGGTGGCTAAGCAGGAGCGGAAGAAGTCAGCAAGATGAAGTTGGGAATTTGAGAACAGGAGTGGAGATAGTTTGCGGAGCGACAATGTCTATGCAGGGATGAAAGAAGTTAGCAAGATAAAGTTGGATGTCTGGAAAGAGAATTGGCTTGACAGCTTGTAGGCTTCAACGACATAAGAATCCAAGCTTTCGTTCTGTAGTTATGGCGGAGCAAAAGATGGTGTCTATGTAGGTTGAAAGAAGTTAGCTTTGTAAGATTGCAAGTCCTGGGAATGCGATAAACTTAAGAATTTGCGTAATCTCAATGGCACGAAATCCGGCGTTTTCTGTTCTGCGAGCACAGTGTGGCGGAGAGCGATGGCGACGTGCTAATGGGGCGGAAGCAGGGTGAAGGCGAAGCTGCAAGGTATGCGAACCGGTGACACTAATCGATGTGTTGCTAGAGAGGGAAACTGTTCGAATTTAGCAGGCTCGATACCAGGCTTTCAGTAAAGAAATTGAAGGACAGTAGAATCTTGAAAGAAAACATGGAAAGAAATCTGCTTGTGATGCTAAGCCAAAGCGGTACCAGGCACAGAGAAAACATCCACTGGCAAGGCCCATACCTATAGTTCGCAATCTCCAAGACAGATTCCAGGACCAACCCAAGTAGCCGGAGAACCAACGCGGTACTTAAGTCCAGAGACAACATCCACTGGAGAAAGCCCATACATCAATCCTGCGCCGAACTTGAGTCCGCCCATAGAAAGCAAAAGGTTGGCAAGAAAGATCAAAGATCGAAAGAAAGGACTAAGTCGCTGGCAGTATCAAAGCGGTATGAAGGCCAGAGACAACATCCACTGGCCAGCCCCATACTTCAGACAAGCTTTGACTTAGAACATCGCATGTGGAAAATCAGAGTAACCAGTCGTGCAGAAGCGGTACGCAGAGACAGAGACAACATCCACTGCTTTGGCCCGTACTTCGTGCGCGCTTTGAAAGAAATTGTACAGAACAGAAGACAGGTAGAATGAGACTAGAGTACATCACCTGGTCATTGTACAAGACATATAGCTGGAGCAGCGCGCGCTGATGTCGGGAAGAGGAACCATAAAGCGAAAGGATGGCGAAGAATAATAGGCATGTAGCTGGAAAGGCACTGGATCACTATGGAGCAAGGAACCGGTAATCAAGACAGAGAATTGGTGGAGTGGGAAGTTAAAGAATCGACGAGCAAGTGTCAAGTGTCGCGAAGACACCGGTCTAATAACCTTGGCCAATGTTGTAGACGTGCTGCATAGAACAACATATATCAAGCTATCATATTCTACCGACCCAAGAACAGCTTGCTCGCCAGTAAAGAAGCACCATGGCAACCGGAACGGGGGATGCTGGAGCAACCATCACAGCAGCAATTTGGGAGTACTGGAAAGAGAGTATCGATATTGAAAGCTAAGTACTCTAACAGAAGGCAGATGCGCATTACACTGGGCCATGTCCAAGTAAAAGCAATATTGCTTTCTTGCCTTCGCTCCAACGCAACACAGTCAGAGGCAATTCTTACAGAAGCACACTCGCGCAATCAGAGAACAAGGGACTGAGACCAGAACAGTAGAAGCAAGTAAAACCAAACCTTGTAATACCTCCCCATCGAACATCTCGGTTTCTACTGTGATGTTCAATGACAAAATCACCACTTGCAGGCTCTGTCTACCGTGGATACCCACCGAGCACGCTTGCATTACACTGGAAGGCATATGGACGCACAAAGTTGTGCCTGTAAACGTCATCATCAGGGTTTTTCCGATGCCGATGCCAAGCTCCCACAGGTTTTCCCACTTGACTCCCCTTCTCTCTTTCCTCTTCCTCTCCTCCTCGCGCACCCTGACATACGTAAGTACCCATCAAATCCCGTGGTATTAGTTGACAGTGCAATCATGGTTAGGCCAACTTCCACGTCCCAGAACCCAGTACCTGGCCTGCCTCTTCCTGACGGGATCGTAGGGCATCGAGCACATAGGGGAAAGTATAGGTTACTGGATACGAAAGCTGCCTCCCAAAAACCATGGGATGCCGCTGTCAAGACAGTCAAGAGCTGTCACGCCAAGGACTACGCCGATGGCCGAGGCTTGCAGACCACATGGGAATTCAACAAAGAGAGGAAAACGGAGAAGAGCATGCTGGTCTGTCAAGGTAACCACACCGGTTTGACCATGCAGCTCAAGCGCCACAGTATGCCAAAGGATGAGAATCCTGAACTACTGATGTCCATCAAACTCCCCAACGATCTGTACCGTGTGTCGCTGCGTCTGTTTGTCTCGGATCGCAGCATTGAGGTCCGAAAGGTCCACAAAGCTGGCTCGAACGAGGACGATCAGTGCTGGGCCCTCTACTTCGACGACTACGAAAAATGTCTGAACGACGCGAAGATAATGCTGAGGCGGCTGGCAAACCACTGTGGAGAGATGCCAGGAGACTGGTTCACCTACAGAAACTTCCAGCCTCAGGCCACGGGCAAGCCTGACCGGACTCCTCTCGCCCAGTCGACCAATGGCCCTCACTACCATGAGGTACAGATCGCTGGCGGCCATGTCTGGAAGTTCACCGGGTTCTTCGCAAGTCCCGAGTTTCGAGCTCTCCTTGACGGGCCGCCTCCACTGCCGACGGCCTCCATCCCAGCCAAGGATGTTGAGGGCATGGTCACATGCGGTCGAGAAAAGCTGGAGGGCATCGTGGTCGATAAGATCCCTCTGGATCCGCCGATGTCAGCCAAGCGGTCTCAAAGGATCAAAAGGCGTTACGAGGCACGTCATCCCGAGCCGGTGAAGACGAAGGGCAAGGGGAAGGCCACAGCCCTGGAGACTCCCAGTGAGTCCCGGGCTGTAGAGCCCCCCGCCCAAGTCAAGCCTGGGCCGTCGATACTCGACGATGATGGCTTCGAATATTTTACGCCTGGGTTGTTCGAGGCGGCTGAGCAGCCAAACGCTGGCGAGTCGTCCTCTTCGTCGGCCAAGCTCAAGAAGCTGGGACCGAAGATCGGAGACGACCGCAGCGTCTATAAGGGGACCACATCACGAGCTCCCACAGAGGGCAACCCGGAGATCTCGGAAGAGCCCAAGGCCAAGGCTCCAGCTCACAAGCGGAAGGCTAAATCGTCAATACCGCAGCAGGTTTCAGAGCCTGCTGCTGGGTTGCCAAAAGTCAACGTGGTCGGCATCGAGGGTACGAGGGGAAATGGCGGCATGAAGCAGTTCCTCGTTCGATGGGAGGGCCACGATGAGCCAATCTGGGAGGACATACAAGCTGTGCCCCCAATTGCCATCGGCCTCTACTTCCAGAAAGTGGCTCGCACCAGAGCAGCCTGTGGAGAAACCCAAGGCCAAACCAAAGAGAGGCGGGCGCCGGGGTGGAAAAAATAGCTTCCTGAGCGTAAGATAGCTTTTATCAGCAATCAACATGCTTGGAACCTCGTTTTGATGTCGTTGCAATTGACTTTCATTCCCACCCAGCCGCCATCTCCTTTCATCACGCTTCGGAGAAGCTTCCTGCTCAATGATTGGGACAACCATCACGCTGTGCCGGTTTCCAATGCGCAATGACGTCTAACCCTGTCGGTACGAACTCGAAATAGGCGCACCAGCTTCTGGTCCAAGACTCATCGCGGAGAAGCTTGATTGTCGGTCTTGAAGTGAATAATCTGCATCGTAGCTGTCAAGCCCGCAAGCAACCGCTTCCCGTATCTCGATACCTTCACGGAAGTGCCGCCCTGAGCAACTCCCGTTGTTTCTATTCGTCCGAGGCTGAATTGCGATTGCGTACATTTGACAGGGAGGCATCCTCCGGCTCCGTGGGGATTCCGTTTCGGTTTTCCCTCACGCCAAAGGTTTGGCGCTCCATCGCCTGCAATTCCCCCGTCGCAATGCTGCGTCCCTTCAACCAGCAGCTTTACATCAGGCTCATCAGATAATATCTTTTCTGACTTCCTGACAAGCCCTCGTCATGCCCACCTACACTTCAGCCCTCGTCACACCGTGCGCCGCCGTTCACAATCGGAAGCAATCCCGCAAAAGCCTGTCGGTCGCAATCCACGTATCCTCGAGATCGCCACTTCAGTCTACAACACCAGTACCCGGTGCTCATAGCCATCCTGGCCTCACGTGCCGCCGTACCAACCCTATACCATCGAAACTCTTCCACACCTGAAGGGCATTGCGACTTTGACTGCGCTTCGAGGCAGTCTCCAGCTCCACCACGATCAGCCTGGCACTGAGGAGCAGACTTAATCTGGCACGACCCCTGCTGGGAGAGCATACAATGGTGGAGGATGGGAAACACAAGGACAAAGGACTGTCACGGGATAATGTATGAGGAGGTGATCCTGGAGACACTGAGCACTTCCACCTGCAAGCTTGGACTGACAGTGCGCTGTCTCTAGACTCTTTTGCAGCCACGTCGACTTGCCTTCAGTGCGTCTTTCTTCTGCTGGTAGCCTTACTCGACTTCCTTGTATCTACACTCGCTGTCGACGCTTCCTTACGATCCCTCCCACGTACACCCTTATACTCTTGAAGCAGACTGGGTCCAATTGAAGCCTTCGGGGCATGTTGTTGTTGGACCGGAACACATGAATCCGGATGGATGACTTCCGGGAACAAATTCTGGTGCCACCCCCAATTCCTATCAACTTTGGGAGCCGTAATCTGAGAGTCTCTTCCTCTAGCGATCCTCATAGCAATCTCGACCTGCATTGCACATCCTTGTCGCCTACCTACAAATTCCCTTGCTATTCTCCTCGCGCTAAAGAGTATGCCATCGTTCCTAGAGGTGGCCGACCTTGATCGAACACAGAAGCCTTTGAACCTCAGCCGGCAAGCGGAAGGCTGAGGCTTTACTCTCGAGCTCCGCATTCCCATTCCATGGAAACGACGCAGTCTCGGAGGCTTACCGCTATTGAGGGTGCAGTCATGGCGAGCTTCTCACAGCCAGTGGTCAGCAATCACGGTCCCAGCTTTCGCAGACCCCTCCAATGGTCATGGCCCATTGTACTAACCGTGCTCTCTCTCTAGTACCATCCACCACACTCGAAACGTCGCGATTAAACTTTCCTACGCTATCGTCACCTCCTCCGCATCCCGGACACTCAGTACCAAGTGTTACACCAAGGGTCGCTCACACTCACGAAGGGAAAGCTAGCAGCAGTGGGGGCCAAGAGTTTGGTTGCATCAAGGGTCGCTCCTACAACTCTCGAAACATCGCTACCAATCTCACTTGCACCATCTATACGTTCTCCGCTTCATGGATGCCCCATATTTCGCATTGCACAAAGGATCGCTCACTTATGAGAGGTTGGCAGGAGTGAAGGCTTGGACTCGGGTTGATCAAGGGTCGCTTCTGCCTAGATACAGGCAGCTACACAAACAGGAGGGAAGAGAGAAGCTCGCGTTATGGGGACAGACACAACTCACACGGAAGCTGGCGGATTGAGGCTGGCGAACCGAGTCGAAATCACACCAGCCAAGCTTGAGCAGGGCATCGTCACACGTCGCTCGCAGAGGTGGAAGGAAGATATTTGGCTACACACTCTCGAAGCGGGGCAGGGACAGAATGGAGCCCGGTAAGTCGGGTGACATTGCAGGGGTCGCTCAAGCTTGATGCTACTAGAAGTTTGGAAAAGCCTGCAGACGTTACACCAAAAGGTCGCTCCAACTTGCAATTAGGGAGAGGGCAACTCCACACCCGAAAGCTAGTGAGTCTCGTTGCACCAGTCACACGTCGAATGCGGGCTCACTAGTATGGAGGATCGAACAAGAACAGCTCCACGATACGAAATTGGCGGATTGGGAACATAGCACAACCGGAGGCTGGTTGAATCTTTCTGACACTAAGGTGTCTATACATCACCATAGCGGAGAGACGGCCTCGCAACGTAGCTGTACAATCGAAAACTGTGAAGCGTTGTTGCACCAGAAGTTGCTCCAACCTGAACCAGGGCAGTCACACTAAAGTTTGACATGCTATTGGAGGCTAGAAGGTTCGAGCAAGAGCAGCTCCTCGATTGGAAGCTGGCGGAATTTTGTGTTCTTATTGCACCAAAGGTTGCTCCAGCGGATCCAGATTCTCATTACACAACATCTGCGGGTTGCGAGATATTAGTACTTTTGAAGGGGCAGTGTCACAATGCACACAGCTGAGCCGTCGTGTCACCAAGGGTCGCCCCAGCTCTACACGTCCTTGAAGATCTATTCTACGTGCCGGCCTTTTCGCGTTGTATATTCGGAAGAATATTAAGTAGGTCTACCAGCTATTACGAAGCATTGTTAATAAGATTGGGTCGGATGAACTGTTTGCAGGATATTGTCGATGACGCCTGTATTGTTATGTTCACCCTCTAAATCGAGTCTCTATTATTGTCCTAGTTAGTTCACTGTGTTTCAGTATTGTAAGTCTGGGTCGAATGCTCTCGGAAACAATATCTTGCTGGCGCAATATTTACTTTAACACTGTAACAATAACGGTTGTATAGACTATTGTTGTTCCACTAACTATGTTAATACTATGGAACAAATCTTATTCATTGCATTGCTCTCAATGTGGACTGCCCTTACACTTTACTATTGTCGCCTGTCTACAATATCGTGGATATGCTATTGTCACTAAGTAGCTTGTTTTCTCAGTATATAAACCTCTCTCCCTTTCGAGTCTCTTTTGGTGTCTTCTGTTTCTCGCCTTGTTCCGATATCTACAAACCACCATTTTCGTTATTGATTGATATTTACTCCAATATTCCATCGATCGTCTGGTACGATCTCTCCGCCTCTCTCTTACATTACTACAATCAATTACCACTACTATCATCATGCCGCCAGCGCCCCAAGACATCCCGGCCCCCTATTTCGCTGCGGTTTTGCCCGCGGACAAAATCTACCTTGGTCTGGATACCAAAGGAAATCAATGTCAATGGATTAACTGCGTCGACGTTGTTCAAGTATGTAATCCATCAATTAACAGTTGTTTCGTCTACTACATTTATCTTTGCTCTCTCAAACTACGTTATACGCATTTTGCTGATTATTGTTGATAGGCCCCCGAAAATCTCGATCCCTGGAACTGGAATCAAGAGCAGATAGTCCGCTGGCTGGCCAGCGTAATTCCCGGAAATCGAGTCAAAATTATGACTCTCGATGTCTACAAGGCTCGCCTCCAGGCCCACGGTTACCATACTGGAGAACATATCTTGATGCGCAAGCAAGGCTACCTGGCTGTCAATCATCTCCAGTTGTACAATGACCAGGTAACGGCTTTCCATACTGCCCTTCGGGCCTTGCGCTTTAAGAGCGATAGATGGTACCAGAAGGCCAGGATTGCGTTGGATTTGAATTGAGATTGGGGTTGCTGGGTTGATGGTAGTCCAGTCCCTGTTCTGTCTTGTTGGCTGTCTTTTGCTCTCTTCTGTTGGTTGTTTTCTAGTTTGGTTGTTTTGTTCCTACGGTATCGGTTTATGCGTGTATGTATGCAAGTTTTAAGTATACGACTGTTATCTTGTCCAGCATAGAATCCATTGTTTCCATGAACTATATCTCGTTTCGCACGACTTAGATGGCAGTATTATGGATCAAGCCGAATCCACTGTTGAAGATTGGAGTTAACAATCACTCTACCAGAGAATACTATTGATATATGAAGATCAGACAAGAATATAGACAGTACGGGCTTTAGTCTTTCCATCTAGTCTACAAACCTATTAAGTGTTTCAATGTAAGCGTTATCGTTGCATTGCAATGTCGAAACTCTACGCAATCCAACTAGCCTTGCTATCGCCTTTGCTAGAATTCCAGCACACCTCTTGCGTCAATAGAGAACAGTTTCACTAAAACTCTTTCCTTTTATATTTTCTAATTCAACTGATTACTTGTAAGCGCATTCCAGACAACCTCCAAAAGCTTATTCTCTCAAGCACGTTCCTCTCTTAGCAAAATAACAGTGTATAACTTGCTCGAGCTGTGTCTCCCTTCCAAATCTGAAGCCGCCTTTACTGAAGCGACCCTTGATGTAACTGTGAAGTATAGGGAACTGCTCCTGTAGACTCCTGTGAAGCAGCTAAGTCAAACAACGATATACAGGATTACATCTATCTGAGCTGGAGCGACCCTTGGTACAATTTGTGTAAGCTGTTTCTCCGATCCAAGTCTTAGACGCCACAGTGGTCCATAATGCCACGCAAGTATCGCTCCTCCTAGCCTATAAATTAGGCTTCCATAATGTAACTTTCGCCCAAGCTGAAGCGACTTTTGGTGCGAGTAAACGTTTCGCCTCTTACCAGCGCTCTATAAGTGACTCTAACGCTATGCTTCCCAGTGTGGCTCCACCCTCTGCAAGAAGAAGAAGTCCATAATACCAAGCTATAGAGCTATCTCTACCGCCGTATCTCTACCTCAAATACAGTGGGATTAGCAAGGGAACGCCGATTGTACACTATGTGACGTCTTTATATATGGGGAGTCTCGGGTTTGTGAGAGTGGTAATTCACATTTAATATGGGCGGAGGTATATACAGATTCCGTGGTTGTGGTAAGGGTAGTTGATAATATAAAAGCGCCTGGTGCGCCCGTTCCGGGAGCGGATGCGATATCATAAAAGTAGAGAAATTATATTAACATAGGCGACTGTGCAAGAAGAGGGTTGTGCAAAGCTTGTTACAGTGTTTCTGTCGCATCCTTCTCCCAGGCCACGCACTCGGCTCGTGTACGGTATTGCCTGTACCCGAGTCGAACCATACCTAGTCTGTCCAGCCTGCTTGTTAGTTGCACTGCACACCGTCCACCGTACATATCTTTTACCCCATCTTGGTCACTTTCAAAGCCTGCGGATATCGGAACCTTTTCTCCCATTATCCCTGCTCGCCGTCCATGCATCCCTCTCACTTACCTGAACTCCGCGTTCGGCGTCTCAACTTTGTGCGCGTATCGGGTAAATGTGGGTAGGATCACTCAATGCACGATAGACGTGGATGTAGGAGATAGAGAATAGATGTGGCCTGTTCGATAACTTTGCTCCATTCCGACGGGAGCATGTTTTCTGATCCATACCTTCTTGGGTTTCGCAGGCCCAACAGATACATGCAGACAAGTCGTTGACCCGTTCCGTTCCAAGACGGTAACTATATCCTCCGCGCGGGGCGGTCGCATTGACGTAGAGGTGAAAGGTTGTAAGAGTGTGTAAGATGTCAACAACTTCTTTCGACGGCATCTATTTTCTGATCCATACCCTCAGATCACTCATCTTCGTCCATTATACAGAGACAGGGTGCCGAGCCCTTGGCTCATTGCGTTGCAAGGCTCCTGTTATCTCCTCTGTCCCCTTGACGGTAACCTATTCAGTCGTAACCTGTTGCTCCTCCGCCACTGTCGATCTCAGACTAGGAGAGGACAAATCCTTGACTCGTTGTGTTTCAAGAGCCTCGCTGTATCCTTTGTGCTGTCGCGACAGTGTGCAAAAGCCATATTCAAGAGAGATCAGTTGCTCCCTGATCCTGACGGGCGTCGGACCTAGATGTAGATGGTTCCTTCGCTCGTTGATTCCTAGACCCTTGCTGTCTTGTCCACGCTGTCCGTGTGAATTACACAAGCCAAAATTCTCGCGCAGTCGTTGTATGCTGCTTGTCCGACTTTCTGCCCCAGAGCGGCGATATTCAAAGGTCAAGAACCCCATTCCGGCAGCATGTATTGGTCTTCGGCCATCACCCGCGTCGAGCCCGTGGCTTAAAATAGCACTGGAGTGTATAAAGACAAAAGTTACACTACGAGAAGCGTCTGTTGCTCCTCTCGAACAGCGTCCCAAATTGCAGTGGTTTCTTCCCACTACCTGCCATAGCATTGCGCATCCGCGCCGTCGACGCAACGCGCAAAGGAGTTGTTCCTACTTCGCCGTCATTGGCGCCAACGAAGGGGGGGGCGCATGTTAGTATGAACATTGATATCGATTTAGAGGTATTTTAGAGTAATCGCTTCCAAAAACCAGTATTCCGTACCGTGGTTGACAATCGGAATATACTTTCGCCGTGCCGATGACAATGCCGACAATAATACCAGACTTCTTATTGTGATACCACGCTTTCTCTGTCACATCTCCACCGTTGTTCCGTAGGTAACGAAAACCCATTTCCCGGCTTTATTCTTCCTTGCATCGAGCCTCACCCATACAAGCATCAGGGCGTATGTACTCACGCCCGCTCATGGCGAGTGCTTCGTTGACAAGTTACAGCATATATGGCCATGTTGTCCAGAGTCTGTCACAGCTACCGCGGAATCTACGCTTTCTACGGCCAGGGATGGCATGATCCGAGCTGCTACTTGGCGTGACCGAGACTAGGAAAGCTAAGACCCCTGTGAGGGCAGAGTATGCCTGACGCGTATGTCAAGGTCACAAAACCTGGGCCATTATTCAATCATGGACAGACTCAACAGGAAAGGGCGGAATGAACCACGGGGCGCTTGATGCGTATGTCAACATCACGAATCCCGGGCCACCACTACCTTACGAGCATGGTGGACAGGCTCTACTGGAAAGGGCGGAATGAACCATGGGGCGCTTGTGGCACCACCACTTGCGAGCATTGGTGGACAGGCTCGATCGAAAAGGGCGGAATGAACCATGGGGCGCTTGACGCAATGTCAGTGTTATAATTTCGAAGACTCCTGGGAGCCAGCTTTCCATATACAACGACTGTTTGCCCGGAGATAGTCCAGTCACTCTTGCGACTCGGAACCCCAAGTGACACACTTTTGTAAAATGGCGCATCATCTGTCGCCGATTACGTATTTGAGAGGAATATAGATCAAGTGGTGTCTGAGTTCGGGATGGGCAACGCTCGGCGCCTTCACTAGACCGGCGCATGCAGTTGCGGAAACCCAAGTCCTGTCGACTGTGAAGGAGTTGGATGGCAGACTGAACCATATTTTATACTGTCCGTTCACGCACTGGCGAACGCTGTGGAATGTCACGGGCAACAGGGCACATCCAGATATGTAGGTCGAAATCTTGCTACAGTCGCCATGTACGATATGCTGATAGTGCCAGCTCTGATTTCTTCCCAACCGGCAGATCTAGCCTTCAACAAGTATGTCGCATTATACGACTACAGGTTTAGCGAAGCCGCCATGTAGTATCTTGGTCCGCTTATTGCGCTGATGAAGGTACGTCTTGTGTCGAGCCTCAGGTGCTCACGCGGCGCGAATAATACCTGTTCGACATCTTGTCAACGAACCGATCAGGAACGCTGCCTCGCCTTTGGATGCTGTTCGCTAAGTCTGATTACAGGATCATGTTTGTGCTGTCGAGGGCTAAGTCAATAAACCGGATTTACATGCGAACGCAGTTGCGTTCGAATAGGTGGACCGATCCAGTGCAGTCAAATTCATACGAGGTTTGGCTCCGGCGATGCTGATAGACCAGCTTCAAAGAAGAGACGTGGGGAACACCATCGAAGCCAGCAATGGAGTCGACAGACCGCGAGAGGAATCTCAAATTACCGTGGCTGTCTGTGGTCGACGCAAGCATTTCGTCACAGATAGCCTGCCAGAGCTATGACTCGCATACGGGCCGGTATATGTCAGCACCGCGGTCGGGCTCAAAGACATTGTTGGAACTATTCTGGAAACAATGGAGCGATGTGTCGCTGCAGCTGCACTAGACTCAACACGGGGCGGGGAACTACCACTTCGAAACGAAGTGCGTTTCAAGGCGACACATCGTAATTAGAGCCATTGGGGTTGCTGCCGCTGCACTAGGGTCGGTGCCTGATAGAAGTCAAGGCGAGAGAGCGGGATATCGCTGCAGCTGCACTAGACTCAACACTGGGTGGGGAAGCAACACTTAGAAGTGCCATCGCTCTGAGGCGACGTATCATAATTATAAAGTCCGATCTTGCTGCAGCTGCACTACATTACACGCATTGCAGAGATAGTGTAAAGGCGAGATGTTATTGCAGCTGCACTGGACTCGAAGCAGAAAACTAGTATTCACATTACACATCTCGTTCTCTTATCTAATGCTCGGTATATACATGTAACAGAAAGAGTCGTGCCATGCATGAATATGCTAGGTGGTAATAAGAGGACTTCCACACATCCCATAAGAAACAACATTGAGTTTCACGTATTAGAGAGCTCTACGGGTAACGTTTGCTGTCCAAAATCACAGCAATTCAACGCTCAATACATTCAAGTACCAGAAGAAGATGTACAATTTCAAGCGGCGCCACCCGCGAAGTCATCTGTCGTCGCCACCCACAGCGCCATCCGCAACGCCATCAATTATCACCCGCAACGCCACCCGCAGCGCCACTCGGAACGGGCCGCCCCGTGCTAGCGCGCGTCTCGGGCCGCTCGGCAGCTGACTCAGAGGCCGAGAGGCCGAGAGGAAATGGAAAGGGACACTACGACCATACTACATCATCAGAACGCACAATGGGACGCGCAACTGAAGCAAGCTAACTGTATCACGCATCAACAATAGAGTTTCTCTCTCGAATGCTTAGACCCGAATCCAAGCTAGTCTACATCGTTCAATAATTCAATAATGCGAGCAAACATAACTATTGCGATGACATTTGCAAGCCTCAGAACAATCAACCAAGACAATAACAAATACATGTTGGCTTGATTGTACCAACAACACTTGTTAATACGGACAGCTCAACGCCATAATAAAACAACAGCACTTGAAAGAGCTGTTTTATCAAAAGATTATCTAAGATTCCTTACTAGAACACGCGAGTTGGAAACTTCCTTCTTGCATATTTGTCTGACCTGAATCCCATATATAGTAGCAAGAGCAGGATCCAGATTATGCCTGTGTTTCGCGCTTCCTACAGTCGCCATTTCCTGATCGACTTCTCCGCTTGCGCTGTGGATTAGATATAATACACGGAAGCCTCGTCTCGTCACAGAACACAATACATATCAGCGGAATCCTGCAATTCACGATCAGCGCTGATAAACTACTGGCGGTTCGCACTGTTTTAATCGCCAAACCCAAATAGCTGCGCATCACGACGGCTGCGCCCGCCAGATTATCCATTGATGGCTGGCCAAACATGGGTCATTATGTAGTACCAGATTGGCAGTAGTGCCAGGTTGCACGTTCTGGCACTATACGCTTCTTATACATCGGCAGCTCTACCCAACTTACAGTTCCTAGCTGACCAAGCCTTCTGGCAGCTTCGCTTTATCTATCCCATCTAGTACACAGCAACAAGCAGACAACATAACAGTGTTTCTCATAAGCAACACATAGGCAGCGAAAACATGCACCCGAACCGGACTCGCTATTATAACTTTTGGTCAACAAGTTTATTACTTTCAACCGAAGCGAATACATCTTGCTAGGTTTATTATCCCGACGCATTGTACAGTAGAAATTCAGAATCTACTGACCCTGATTGTGTCTGCAGCAACCGAATTTCATTCCACAAGAGCTGGGCCGAAGCCTAGTTCGTTGCTAGAGTTGGGAAACCCACCATTACCTTTGATCACACTCGCAGTCTCTCGCTATACTGATTATCCGCATCGGCATGCCCTGTATCTACGCAAGTCGACTACTCAAGTACAAATACCAGCGGCTTTTGCCTCAAGACGATCTCAAAGGTATAGCGAGACTGCATAATATGGCGCATACCTTTACATGTAAAGCTACAAGGTCAGGGTCAGGGTTTGGCCTTTTGATGGGGAGCGAGAGACGGATCTCCCTGCAGAAGACCGCTCCCTTCAAGCTGCTCCGCTGGCGCTTTGCAGCGGATCGGGTTCAGCGTTTGACCATCGATATTGCGAAGCGGAGAGTTCGCACCCGCGGACATTGCCATACGAGAGAACACCAAATTTGGATTTTATGCTGCTTTATCTTGTATGTATCAACGACGAAAGGGTCAGGGTTCCGCCTTTTGATGGGAGCGGGCAAGCATCTTCTCACGGAAGATCGCTCCCATCCGTCGCTCCGCTGACGCTTCGCAGCGGATTCTAATTCGTTTTATGCGCACAGACTAGGCATTCAAACATCCACATTCAAAATTAGAACCCATCAACAGAGTCAAGGGATCACGATCTACACGACCAGCGGATAGCATGGATCTTGT
>JAABUW010006654.1_pt1 | contig 14297 bp, 8 predicted proteins | sample 5560081 | NCBI WGS metagenome assembly JAABUW01 (sample SAMN10711882, study PRJNA513363) | rock metagenome | isolation source: Antarctica rocks | place: Antarctica: Victoria Land, Knobhead sud
TTCGGCGTTCTCAAGCAGTGGACGTGGGAATGAGGTCTTCTGAGACGATGCATAAGATATTTTCATAAAGTGATGAATCACATATTTACGAACACGACAAATTAGGCCCCAGGAGATGGTGCATCATGTATAATATTGTACATCTTCTGTTACAATGCAATGATGGCAAGGCCGGGAGTATTTTTGCCTCCGTATCACCCATAAGCTATAAATCGTCCATACAGCTGCCAATATCCTCTTCACAGTCAAGCTTGCTGGTAGATTCCTGATCTCTGCCCATGTCATAATCAATCAGCTTGTTACCCGTCTCACCCAGATACTCGTAGGCTCATATGCCGCAAATTCATCATCACGTTTTTTCGCTCTATGCAGCTTTAGACCCGTCTCATGCTCATCTTTCAAAACATCTGCGAGCTCTTTGTTGAGACCTTCAACCGTCCTTTTGATCTCTTGCCTTGATGCCATGTCATAGGCAATGGAGCTGGGTTGCACGACGTGTGTAAGCTCATGTATTACTGTTTGTAAGTTGTTTTTCCGACGTTTTAAATTATCGAGCTTGGCTTGAAGAGCGGCAACTCGAGAAATGGCATTTACTTCCGGAGGAGATTTGGGCAACGACTTTCGCTTGCTCTCCGAAGGCAACGGCGGAGGCGGAGGTGATGGCTGTGTCGTGACGCTCATTTCTGACGGTGTAGGCTTACGGGCAGCCATCCTAGAGTTGGGCAGCCCTGTAGGCGCCACAGGCCTTTTCCTGTTGAGTATCGAATTGGGGGTTGTGGATGTGGAAGGTGAGTATGAGCTTATCTCTGGCGTTGCGGGTGGACTATCACATGTCGTGGTAGCATAAGTTGTTGTACTGAAGCGACTGGGCGGCTCATCTTGGAGCTGCATATGTTCTAAATCAGCACGGAACCTGCTCTCTATCTGATTTGTATCATGTTCTTCGCTTTTATTATTTGGCATTGCGCTAGGTGTTGGGCGTGGACGATGATCTTCCGTAATTTGCGTAGGCAGAGGGCCTTCTTCTGGAGCAGTACTTTGTGGTAGACTGGGTAATGGTTGCGATCGCCGATCCTTCATTTCTTCATTGCTAGGATTGCGTGCCAATGGAGACCTTGTGTCTTCCGTGGTCAAGCTTGATTTACGAGATTGTAGGTTCTGTTGTGACGCTGGGGGTGTTAAATCACCGGGAGAGCTTTCGTTTCTATCAACCGGCGAGGCTGAGTTTTGGTCAAGTTCTTGATTGTCAAGCACGATAGCGGGCTGACTGGGTTGAAACGCTTGACTTGTCCTTCTGGGAGCTGAAGACCTTCCATTAGTCGAAGACATGGTCCTTTCATGGGCCGCTCTTTCTCTCTCCCTCTGTTCGATTTGGTATTTCTCACTACCAGCCGGGAAAGATGGAGATATACCAGGAGGAAGTGGCTTGTCAAGAAGAGGATTTACGATCTTATGACGGCCACCAGCACCCCTCCACTCCGGTCTGATTAGGGGGGTATTGCTGAGGTCTCGACTTGCAACCCTCTTACGACCTATAACATTCCCGGAACCCGATGTTCCAGCACTTATGTGGGTCGAGGTACCATATCCGTTCAGCCTAGCTGGACTTGGGTCTGCATGCAATTTCACCGCGCTTGGGGTCGTCGAGGGAGGCTTCCCCTTCTCGCTCGTGGTGGGCTCGCCAGAATAAACGTCCCAGTGAGTTGTACTGGACCCTTGTTCCGGTGTGTCAGCGCTTGGGCGGTTCCAAAATTTACGAGTCTTCCTTGGGACTGGCAGGTTACTATTGAATCTGCCAAGTGTAGACACAGGCGATCGCGGGGCTGCCGATGGGCTTTGAGTATCTGAAATCGGTGAAATATCGGGGCTATCTCTCCCATCCCTGGCATATCCTCCGTCGTTTTTGTGCAGCGATTCCGGAGGTGAGACGTCTTCAGGGTAAAGTGAGGAGGACCTGAGAGGGTGGCCATTGGTTGGCGTCGTATTGTTCATCTCCGGAGAGGGTTGAGAATAGATCGAGGAAGCAGTTGGGACTTCAGAGAACGGTCGCTGTGGATCACCAACTCCGGGGATCTGCAATGCGTTGCTTCCTGATGTCAGCTTTTGGCGTTGTCAACGTTGGTCATGTAGACGTACAAAGGAACCTCTGGTAAGCCCTTGAGCACGTCTGCCGTGCCTTTTCTCCCAAATGCCGGCCTGGTGCTGATACTGAAAGAGCCGTTATTGATATTAGTGGAATTTCGGAAGATGTTCTGGTCCGCGGTCGTTTCGACAAGTGTTGGGCTCCCTACCGCTCTATCGGGTTGACGATCTTTGGAATTTAGCCGCTTCCACATGGCTTTGTTGCTGCCGGCTGCACTAAGAATCGAAACAATAATATCCCATGGAGGCTCTTCACAGTGGTAGGGAAATCATACATTCGGCAAAGAGGCAGAGCTGAAACAACCGCGGCTTAACTTATACGTAACATTCGAAAGTCAGCTGTTTTAGCAGAGCAGGTGGAAAGGACGCATGGTTCCTTTGTAAATGCCTTTGTAAATGCCTTTTGGACTGTCGGAGAATACTCGACTCACATAATTGCTAAACAAAGTATTGCATGCAGCTTTGGACAATTCCGGTATTTTCGCCGCTCTGAAACACGATGCAGGGCACGGGAGCCCCACTGTTCCCGTAAAAATAGCCTCGCCGCCCGGAAGTGTAAAGCTCCTTGTACTACCAACGGCTTTGGAGCTTCACTGAATTGTCACCCAAACGGTGCTGAACGTTAACGTGATGTCGGACAGTAAGTACTGGAAGCTCATAAGTTGGACTCGCCTGCTCACATGTGACAATCTAGCGCAAGACATAGCGGGCCAAGCGTGAGCATGCCCCTCCCTCGTTCTTCCAACCAAGCTCACAATTCTACATAGCGCTTCCATCGTCTCGCCGGTCAACTTGATACTCCTCTCACTGCTGATACTCTTGGCTTACTACCGACTGCGAGGGAGCCCACCTCTATCGTTACCAAAGGGCCCCACACCCATCGTCTTCCGTACAGTCTTTCCCGGAGCATACTGATACAGCTCAGGATACTGATAAGCTTGGACTAATTTCATAACAGGCACATTCACCCCACCGACATTGAAGCCCTACAATGGCGAGAAGGGTATGCCGGTATATCTAGCAGTGCGAGGGAAGGTTTTCGACGTGACATCCGGCAGAAACTTCTACGGCCCTGGTGGACCTTATGAGAACTTCGCCGGAAAAGATGCGTCTCGAGGCCTAGCATGTGGTAGCTTCGATGAAGACATGTTGACAAAGGACTTGAACGGTCCTTTGGACGACCTTAAAGGACTAGGCCCAGAAGAGATGGAGGCTTTACAGGGTTGGGAAGAGTAAGTATAGTCTTCACGTGACCGAGGGATATACTAATTACGAGAATTATCAGGAGATTCGACGATAAATATCTCGTTGTTGGAAAGTTGGTGCCAGTAAGCGAAGGTCCAAAGGATCAGTAGAGGAGGGTTTGCATACTTTGGAGTATCTACTTGGCAATGGAACGGTCAAAAGTTAACGATTTCAACAAGGCCTACGTTCGGTTGCGGGGACTCGTATCTGTGTAGACGCACTGTGATAAAAATTATGATAACGCTAAAGTGAAGCAATTGAATACTGGGTGACTGTGACTGGGAGAGCTGAAAAAAGTTATCTCCATATTTCCGGACTTAAAGTGCGGCTCAGTGAGACAGGGGTGTCGCCATGCCGCTTTGGGCTAAAGTACCAGTCGAAAGCATTCAGATCTGTACATTGAGTCTATACATGACATCGATCCATCACTCTTCAACAACTGGCATCTTCGAAAGCAAATTCTTCCTACGTAGCAACTACTTAACCTGCCTACCAAAGCCTCCCCTGCTAGACCGGTTGACATTTGATGGGCGGTTGGTGAAAAACATGCAATTACGAATATAGCCCTCCAGCCTATCCCTCATGGGAGACGAGAAACCCTACAAATACAGTCAAAATGACTCTTTACCGATACCCACATACGATGAATCCCAAGAAGCATCCCGCCCTTCCTCATCACAGTCGTTCCTAGGTCCAAATGAGGTCAGCCACGATGCCGAGAGGCAAGGACTGCTTGGAAGAAGTCCTAATGGGTATCGGATCCCTACTGTCGAAACTGAGAGATCGAGTTTGGACCTTTTGCCCTCGGGTGAAAGTTCGCCGAGAGGTTCTACCGATGCTCTGCGGCGTGAGATACAGCAGATGGATATACTCGAGCCAGGAGCTGATGTAGATCATGGAGGCATATCTCTCAGAGGCAATCGATTCTCGAAGCGTCTTACGACCCTCTCACACACCCTTTCCTCCATGAATCTTCCCTTTCGTCAATGGTTGCCATCTCGAGAATACATAATGGCAAAAATACCTATACTATTTCGAAACTTCAGACCAAATTGGATCTTGGTGGGGCGATTGTTCGCCCTCAGCTTAGTTCTATTCCTGGCATATCTCCTTTTCCTGTCCGACATTTTCACCGCTAGCCGAAGGAATGGCCCAGGTTCTACAATGTACTATCCAGACTCAATAAGAACATATGTGCGCCAACAGATCAACGAGACAAATATCCGGGAACATGCCAAATACTTGACACTCTTCCCTCATGTTGCGGGTACTGAAGGCAACTTCGCGCTGGCCGAGTATGTACAGAGTCTGTTCATGGAGAGCCAACTGGAAGACGTTAGATTGGAGCAATTTGATGTATATCTTAATTATCCAAAGGAGGGTGGGCGTAAAGTTGCTATTGTTGAACCTCCCGATATGGCTTGGGAAGCCCAATTAGAGGAAGAAGGGGAACAATACCCTGTGTTCCACGGCCATTCGAAAACAGGGACGGCCAGAGGTCATCTTATCTATGCCAATTACGGCTCGAGGGAGGATTTCCAGAGACTCAAAAATCAAGGAATAGATTTGAAGGGCTCGATTGCGCTTGTGAGGTACTATGGCACCCAGGGAGACCGAGCGCTCAAGGTCAAGGCGGCAGAGCTGGCAGGGGCCGCTGGATGCATCATCTACAGTGATCCGGCCGAAGATGGCTTCGTCAAAGGACAGCCATATCCAGACGGACGCTATATGCCAAGCGACGGGGTGCAACGAGGGGCCGTCTCCTTAATGTCTTGGGTCGCTGGCGACGTCTTGAGTCCAGGGTTTGCTTCTCTCCCAGGGGAACAACGCAGAGACTCTAAGGAAGACAGCAAGGGCTTGAACAAGATCCCTTCGATTCCTTTGGCTTGGAGAGATGCGCAAAAGCTTCTGCAAGCACTGAAGGGGCACGGGATGGAGCTTAACAGTGATTGGCAAGGGGGAGTCCCGGACGTTGAGTGGTGGAGTGGCGACTCGGAGTCCCCTGTCGTGGAACTTGCAAATGAGCAGGACGAAGTGGACAGGAGACCAATCTACAATGTTCTCGGAAAAATTACTGGACTTGAGCAACCTGAAAAGTCGATCATTGTTGGCAATCATCGAGATGCTTGGTGTTTCGGTGCCAGCGACCCGGGTTCAGGGACCGCTGCCATGCTTGAAGTCGTCAGAGTCTTTGGCGAACTGGTGAAGAAAGGTTGGAAGCCTCTTAGGACCATTGAATTTGCCTCTTGGTAACTACCGTTACTGCGTTTTGTCACACCAGCTAACAAGTGTTGATAGGGACGGAGAAGAATACAATCTAATTGGATCTACGGAGCACGTTGAAGCCAGGATGGCTGAGCTTCGGCGCAACGGTGTCGTCTATCTAAATGTGGATGTTGCTGTTTCAGGGGGTGACTTTAAGGCATCTGCTTCACCAATCCTTCAGACAGCTCTCCTACGTGTCCTCGAACGTGTTGCGGACCCGATAAGTAACAAGACGCTTCGAGCCATTTGGGCCGAGAAGGGCAGTACTCTCAAAGGACTGGGAGCTGGCAGTGACTACGTTGCATTCCAGGATATGGCAGGAACTTCATCACTCGACATGGGCTTCTCAGGGCCCGCCTTCCCGTATCATAGCTGCTACGACCATTTTGACTGGATGGAGAAGTTTGGTGATCCAGGGTTTCAGTATCATCGAACGATGGCGCAAGTATGGGCGCTCCTTATCCTCGAGATGGCGGATCGTGAGCTGTTACCCTTCGATTTTGAGGTATATGCCAGCGCTGTTAAAGGTTATGTGAACGACTTGGAGGACTATGTCAAAGCCAAAGGTTCAGATAATGAGAAAATCGACCTGGCAGTTCTCCACCAAGCAGCTGATGAGTTCACGAAGAACGCCGAAGAGTTCCATGCCTGGGGAAAGGCTTGGGAGGAGGCTATCGGACAGGGAGGATTCGAGAGCAACGTGATGGCTATCAAGCGCATGTCTCATAACTCTCGGATGGGTAATTTCGAAACAAACCTGCTGGACATTGGTGGAGGCGTGAGTGAATGATTGATTCCTCGTTGCACATGATTGGATCTGACTGTGTGCATCTCTAGCTGCCCGGGCGTGAACAATTCGTCCATGTGATATTCGCACCACAAGCTTGGAGTGGATACGACGAGGCATACTTCCCGGGCATACGGGATGCCATCGATGCCGTGGACTGGAAGTTGGCCCAAGAGCAAGTCGAAAAGGTTGCCGGGATCTTATCTTACGCCAGTCGGAAACTCAACCACTAGTGGAAGCTGCAGGGCAGACGACCCAAATCAGTAAGCCATAGCCATCGAATTGAGCAATGTCTCGGAGACCGGCAGAGTCGATCATCAGCAAATGCTGGGCCAGCAGTCCCAGGCGAATCCTATGCTGTCATGCAGTATGCTTCATGCAATACTAGCGCCTATGACTGGGTTAAATGGAGGAAGCGGATCAAAGTAGGGTGGCAAGGCATATGGGCATGGATAATCGGCGAGGGAAAGGCCAAGCTGGGAGAGCCCCTTATCGAAGCTGCAGCGCGTGACGAGGATCGAGAGGATGAGCTCGCCTCATGCAGGAAGGCTGCAGCAGCATTGTAGATCAGTCAAACCAAACGGGCGGAGTCAGCCAAGAAGGACGCAGCCTGAGACAAGTTGGGTGCAGGCGGCATTTTTTCGAACGCGCTTTTCAAGAACGGTAATCAGTAGCTGTGCGTACGAGTACAAGCAAAGTGAATAGCTCAACCACTTGGAGTCGATCAAATAGGCTGCAGGAATTAGGAGTGCACGATAATGATCCTTGGCGCAGCAGGGACGACGAACAAATGTTTTTGCTTGCTGCGGCCGCTTACGAGGCCTCCTGAGCTCTCTAATCCCGCTGAATGCCAGATATGCACAAGGTCACCTGACTCTCATTGCAATAAATAGAAGTGTTAGAATTACTCCGTAGCGGCGTAGCATCTCGTAGCGCCCTCCTTTCCATCAATTCTCGGTCTTTACGAGGATGCGGCTTGCGATTGAGGATGACAGATGTGACAGCTGCATCCGTCGTTTGACCATTGTTTCCAGACAGCTACTGTAACTACATCATGTGGGGGGAAAAGTGCGCCGCGCAAGCGTCACCGAACCGGGGGGGGGCTGTGTATAGCATTTGTGAGACAATATACTAAGTAGATCTGTGCGTGGGTGGAATTTTCCCAATCGCTGGAGAAAGACGGGTCCGCATAAATCCCGTTCCGTGGGGCACCCCTTCTAGAATAAGCCTCCTTTCCCGATCTGAGGGTGGATGAAGGTGGATGGTGGCAGGCGCGCGAGTAGATGGGGAGGTGTGAGTGAGGTTTAATCATGTAACGAATCATGCACGATACCGGGTTTTCGATGTATCAGATCTCTTGGCTTGTTGATGATATTCTACGTTATGCACTCATCCCACGTCTTGAACTAAAGTAGTTGGTGCTTATATCCGTTGGGATAAACGGGTCATTTGATTATTGGACGTCGTATCATACATAGGGTATCCTTTCTGGCGTTGATGGCGCTGGAGATCACTCGTGCACCCGAGCGCTACGCGCCCGACCGCTCGCTAAGACTTTACTAATATACCTACTACTTAAGTATACTTTAGTAGTATCTTACCTACTACTTATAATAACTACTTATAACATATATCTAAATATAATACAAGATACGTATTAGCCTAAGGAGTAAAATGTCCCTGAAATCATGTAAATCGGTTTATAAGTGATAAAGGTATGACTGAATCTATTATTCTTAGACTGACCGCGTCGAGTTAGTACTTCGAACTCGAGTCGGGTACCCGACTCGAGTCTTGGCGATTCGATACTAAAAGTTGGAATTGAGTATTTAAGTCGATACCTCTTTTAGGTACTAAGTATTTAAGACTTTCGAGTTAATACCTAAAGTAGGAATCGAGTAAGTATTAACTTAAATCGCTAAGACTATTAGTCATCACTGTTTTTAATTATATTTCTAAAATCTTTAGTACTTTTACCTAATAATATAAAAAGGTAATATATATTCTTAAGAAATTTATAGATTTATTAAATTAATAAGACTAATATATATAATATATTACTAAAAATAGTACTATATTTAGTACTAATAATACTATTTTTAGTACTATCCATAATATTATTATTAATATTCTTAGTACTATTTCCTAGGTAATATAAAAAGGTAATATATAAGCTTAAGAATTAAAGACTAGATTAGTAAGACTAATATATATAGTTTATTACTAAAGATAATACTATTTTTAGTATTAATAATACTATTTTTAGTACTAATTATAATAATATTACTAATATTTTAAATATTATTTCTAGGTAATATAAAAAGGTAATGCATATTCCTTAGAATAAGAAATAGGATTAGTAATAAAAAATTTAAGCCTAATTTTTTTTCTAAAAATAGCCTAAAATCTTACTATTCTTAGGACCTTTTTTTAGCCCGTACTAATTTTCGGTACCTTAGCGATTTAAGTTAATACCTAAAAGAGGTACTGAGTATTTAAGACTTTCGAGTCGGTACCTAAAGTCGGTACCGAGTATTCGGGTCGATTCCGGGTGCCTGACCCGAGTATTCGGTCGATTCCAAAAGTTGGAATCGAAACCCGACTCGACGGTCAGTCTAATTAGTCTACTATGTACGTACTTAAACCTATAGGTCTTACTACGCTAAGAATAACGATCGCTAGGTAGTAGAGGTGAGTTGCCCAAATGTACGTAAAAATCTGGATTTTTACAGATATTCTCTAGTTTACTTATGAATCTGAATCTATATCACCTTCCTTAGTTCAAGTCCCTAATATTCCTTCTGAATCTCTTGATGTTTTCGTAATCTTATCACCCCAAACATTGCGCTAATGTTCTGATGCTGAGACTTTAAATGTGCCATAGACAATATTTCCGGCGGCATTCACTATATCGAGCGAGCCGCTCCCCGCATTGGGCACCCCAACGACCCAGGCAATCATTTCATATACAATGTTATACAAAAGATCGCTTGGCACCGTCCCGTGGTTGGAAGCGGCAGTACCTCTATAAAAGGAAATTGCATAGCCTTCGCCATATTCAGAGATAGTGCCGAAATACCCAGTTCTAGTATGATCGTTGTTCGGGTCAAGGTTGTAGTCATTGCACAGACTGGTTGCCAAATCTGTGATCTCGCCAGCGTTCAATCGAAGGTTTGGAACGGTCGCGGTGGCAGGATATGCGCGCTGATTAGTGGCAATGAGACAAACGCCTCCAAGTTGGTACTCGACTCCTTCAAGGTCAGCCTGCTTCTCGACCGCGGCGACGTCGTCCCTGGTGTCCAGAGTGCTTCCAACGTGGCAGGAGCCGGGGGTGAGGGTACCGTTATGTTCGAGGCAATACATGGGGTACGTACTGCTGTCGTAGTCGAGCGGTTGCATGACCTTGTTGGAAGACACCGCTCTCGGCTGCATAACCCCATCGTGGGGAATCATTCTGAGCGGTGCATCGGGAGCGTCAAGTGAGCGTCGATAGCCCTGCCCTGGCCTAAGGACGGAGGCGAAGTTGACAGCTTCGTGGAAGTTGATGCAGGCTCCAGGGCTGATCGACCCGTATGTGTTCAGGTATTCATAGCGGCTATCGGTTGTCTTGAACAGGTAGCTGAAGTCGAGACCGCTTAGGTCGTCGACAAAAACGTAGGATAAGAGGTTCTCATTCGTATGGATGCTCTCCGCAGATCCGTCGAAATTGAGCTCATTGCGACTACCTGCAAAGTGGAGTAAGAAATCGGCATACATGTGGTTGTTGATGTGCGCTAAGCATCTTACCTGTGCATCCCTCATTAACGTGACCTTTGAGCAGAGCAAAGCCTTGGCCACAGGAGGCCCGGGCTGTCGTAATTGAAAAAGAAAAAGCTACAAGAGCTGACACTAATGAAGTAAACATCTTGGGAGGCCGACAAGGCAATCAATTTTCAAGTTGGGTGAGCGAAGAAAGGATGTGAAGATAGAGAAGTCTGCTTGATTGCTTGCTGTGAGGGACTCTTCCAAAGAAAACAAAGATCTAGGGACCTATATATACATTCATAATCGTGTGAGCTCGACCCATGATTCTTTTTTCTACGCCTGGACATCATCGATGGCTTGGTGAGGTTTGATGATTAGAAGTGCATATACATCGGAGGAAGTGATTACAATGTTGATTATAAACATCATGGTTACTAAATATTAAGACGGGTAGCCACGACAATACCAAAAGATGCGCGTTGCTCGGCACTACTTCTTTTGGTGCAAAAGATGTTCCACCAAGATCGATGTGTCTGACGCCCCCGGCCGCCCGCCAAGACGTTGCCAATATGCCTGAGTATGCTAACTTACCAGCCATTCAACGTCTACCGAGTATGACACATATACAAGTGGTACGAGTAATAGGCATGGGCCTAAGAAGCATGATGCACCAAAAATCATGTAAATTGTTGGACGTAGGCCATAAATGGTAGCATGGTAGATGGATTGATTGATATATGTAGGAAGACAGGTTGTCTCACGCAGAGTTTTACATAGTGCTAAGACGCTAACATATCACTGTGATATCCAATTTCTAATATAAATCAGTCTATTATCATAAGATATATAGCTGATTTCATTAGATCCCTTATGAAATCCATGTCTCTTACCTCCGCTAGACCCTGATATATAAGCGCTAGGAAGTAGTAGTAAATAGTAAGAGAATCTAGATGTCACGAATGGTGGAGTGTGAACTGCCTGAATTATGACTATGTAGGCCTTGCGGGCGATATTGATGTGTGCGCCAAGACATTCAGCCCTATGGCGAGGCTGCAGGCCGAAACCGTAACACTAGATTTTTATAAGTATACTCTATTTATTTATATAACTATTTAATTAATTATAAAGAACTCTAATTTCAATAGGATTAAATTCCTAAATCTTAGTAATAATTCTATTTGATAGTAGTAGCCTAATTATAATTTATGAGTATAAAAAGTTACTAGTAATTAAGACTACTTACTACTATCTAGGATATATAAGAGTACCTTATATCTTTCTTACTAGTATTAATATCTAGACTTAGAATATTTTCTAATCCTAACTACTGAAAGCTAACTTGATATACCTAAATCATAACCTCTCTACCCCCTCCCCCTAGGTTCTAGCGTCCCCTGACTTACGAGTATATACTCGCTTCCAATAAATCATCACACGATACCCGTCTTCACCAAGAGTGATTGCATATCAGAATCTCTCAGCCTAGTCGCTGACATCGACCTCACGCCCTTCATCCCACCTTGACTGTGCTCACCATTAAACCCGTTGGGGTAAAAGAAGGCCCGGGTCGCCAGTCCATTATCCTTTTCCGGCGTTTGGCGTTGATCGCGTTGAAGATCAAGTACGGGCGCAATTACGCATCGCTTTTTTGAGTTGCTGCATGTCAGCGACGGCGATAGCGGTGTTCATGACTCAAGCTTCTAGTGCGAATAAGGCCGTCCATTCGGATGCGCGGGATTGTGTTCTTCAAAACATGACCGTGCCGCGTACATAGGAGGAGGGTGCATGATGTGTATGCATGTTGGCCAAGGTATGTATGTATGTAGCATTTGGAAGAGAGAAGCGCTCTGCCGCTGTGGCGAAAGGGAAAAAGCACGTACCCAAACGATTCAGGCTGGATCGTGGGGGATGGAAATGAGGGGTAGGTAGGCTGCCGTACGGAGTGCTTTATGCCGATACACGCTGACCTTGCCGCCTGCATAATCGTACGGAAAAGTGAGGCGTCCAATCAGATCTACACTGATCATTGCGCCTAAGGTGCTCGGCCTTTTCGTGAGGTCGTAATTGATCATATTGAATGCTGACAGCCATATCGTTCTTTGGAATCCTTCCATCCTACGGCTGGGGGAGATGGTCATACCTTTGCGGCAGTACTCGACCGAATACCAACGCTCAGGCAGCGACTGATACGACGAATGTTGGATACGCCGTACAAATGCATGTCTGACAATAATAACAAAGATTTGTCGTTTTCGAAGGATCAGACAGCGACACGCTCAGATAAAGCACCGTCCCAAATCCTTTGTGTTGCAAGGCTGCTTGCATTGGTCTCAGCTATCTATGCCATCCCTGCTCCATCCTTCAGGATCCCATCATTCTATGTACACTTTTTTAGGCATCCTTGGACGCCACAATTATGATTGCTGTGAAGCATAATGCTTTAATATATGTGAAGAAAATTGAAATAGCCCTAGTGGCAAGCCATTGGTGGAACGGCCCTCCATCCGTGAGGAAGGACCAAATTGGACACAGTCCGGGGGCATCTTGGCTCCCTAGAAACAGAATGCTGACAATCGCTCTCACTCCATCAAGGCATGGTCGTATCATTAAACCAGGAGGTGTGTAAACCTTGGCATAACCCACGGGGTAGAAGTCGTAAAGGTTGATGAAAAGCCCGAAACAAGGCACAAACTGATAGCTCGTCGTTGGTCTTCAGGTCCTGTAATTCACTTGGCTTCCCGTAAATTCTATTGAGTTCCTAGTGCCCTGGAATCCCCATCCAAGTGTTCCGTCACAACCCACGCTCAAACATCCACCCATGGTATCATTTCAAAACTCCCAATTGCTCCGTCGCTTCTTTATAGCATGTCTTTAAATTCGCAATATACCACCATAAATGATAAAGCCTTCCAGTCCATAGGTCATCCATGGGAATACAAATACAATGAAGGAGAAAGAGGTCCAAATCGTGATAGCGGGGTCCGCGTGACGATTACTTCAGAGACGGCATGATGTGTGATGAAGTTTCCCCATGAAAATAGCCAGCCAAATTGGGTCCACTCAAGCAAACCAGAACTGATCATCTAACACACCGAGACAGCAGCCATATATGATGGAGCCACCATGGGCCTCGGAAAAGGATCCATTGGCAAATAGTTTCCGAAGAAGGGCGCTGCTCGTTGTGTTGGTGCTTGGGGTGGCGTACATGTGTATGTCGGCTCTGAGCCCTTGGTAACCTGCTCAAACCCATTGCAAGACGATGACGAAGAACAGGAAGAGGCTGCTGAGGTTGCTGAAAAGGTGGATCCAGTGTCCGAAACGGAGGAACCTTCAGATGATGTAGATAGTTGTGTTGTGACAGGGTATGCAGATAACAGCATTGTTGGTACAGTGGAGGCCGCAAGGCATTGATCGAGAGGTTGAAGAAGATCCGGTACAGTATTGAGAGCAGCCCCCGGAATACACCGAGGTTCGCAGGGAGGCGTTGGTGGCGCTGCTATCGAGCGAGTCGTGAACGTGGAGCATCCAAGGATGAGAGACCTGAGTTCTGGAATGCCAATTCTCTTTCGTGGGTCACACTCAAAGATACGGCCCAGAATGGCATCAAGCTCCGAAGATAAGGGTAGTATCGAGCTCAGGAAATTGGAATTAGTCCGGTAGGCTCTGAAAGTGGAGTCATCCATGGATGCTCGCTTCCAGGGGTTACGGCCGCAGGTGAGGTTCACCAGAATGATGCCCAAACTCCAGATATCATTGGGTCCAGATGCATAACATGAAGAACGTGAAGGAGTCTCATGACATTCTAGGGACAAATGTTAGTTGGAACCTGGGGGGTTGGAAAGCGAGAACCCCTACCTGGTGACATGTAGAAAGTGGATCCGCAACCGAAGTCGTCTGTGATGTAGTCCTGGGTTGCAAGACCAAAGTCGGCAAGCTTTACTGTCAGACCACCGTCCGTGACCAGGATATTCTCAGGCTTGAGATCCCTATGATAGATACCGATGGAATGGCAGAAGTCGACCGCATCTAGAATTTGAAGAAAAGCATGCTTGGCCATCAGGTCGTTCCCCAGGTAGTAGCCTTTCTCAGTGATGCTCGAAAACAAATCTCCTTC
>JAABUW010006655.1_pt1 | contig 14297 bp, 19 predicted proteins | sample 5560081 | NCBI WGS metagenome assembly JAABUW01 (sample SAMN10711882, study PRJNA513363) | rock metagenome | isolation source: Antarctica rocks | place: Antarctica: Victoria Land, Knobhead sud
TCTCCATGTAGCAACAGCACCAGTGTCCAGAACGCCTTGCCCTTGTTGGCAGTGTCAGTCAGAAGCTGATTTTGGTCACTGACAGTCATGTTGTGGACATGTGATCTGCAGCGCTGCTTGTATTAAACCCTGTACTCCAGGAGCATGTACTACCTACATGATATGTCTAATATGATATGCAGAGCAAGGTCAAGTGAAACAGATGACGGCCTGCAAGCTTCATCATGCACCTGCTTGTTGTGCTTGGCGTGCTTGGCATGCTGTGCACAGCACATTTTTGTCAGTTGTTTGCCATTAGCTGAAATGACACCGTGCATTTCAGGTAGATGGAGCCATGCTACTTCCAGTTACTTGCGCCAGTCCTTGTGCAGTGGATGAGGACAGCTGCATAGCTACGTTTGCATGTGATCATCAATGTACTTGAATCAAATCATGCAAGCTTCAGAAAGTCTCCATCAGTGCTGTTGGTGAAAGCAGGCTGTACACATGGCACCCGTCCTGCGTCAAATGAGTCAGGTCCCAGTGTTCTGGCTTGCCTCGAGACGATGAGGGTTTTTGCAGGTTCCAAGCTACAGCTTCTAACAGCTGGCTTTGGGGCTGACATGAACCTCCCTGCATGAACTCTAGATGCGCACAAGTCTGACCAAACGCTGAAAATTAACGCATGGCTTGATCGGCACATCGACTGCTGTGGAGCTGTGATCGGCCTCAAAAGCCAAGCTTGGTTGTGGCTGCAACAGTATCTGTGCATTGGGCTGGGGTGCACACACAGAATGCGCAATTCACAGAATATGTTCACCTCACAGCTTGGAATAGGCTTGCAATTGATTGCCGAACTCTGCTCAATAAGTGCAGCTTAGCCCCGTGACCATCACACTCAGTTGCAGGTAGAATTGCAGGCATGCCAGACAGCGTCAAATCAGCCATCGAATGCATACATGCCCGTCCCAGCATGTGATGATGTGATTGAGCCAACAAATCTGCTGCATGTCACAGTAGAGTTTACCATCATCTGGTGGCTTTCAGGCCACATGTCAAGCTACGTCAGCAACATCGCCGATAGTGCAATCAGATATGTTCCGATGGGGATTGGATTGGTACCAGGCTGCTGTGCTGTCAGAGCCAATTGTAGTAACCGGAACAGGATTGAAAAACACCCGTTGTTTAAATCAACCTCTGAAGCTCAATGCCAGTGATATGTGAGCAGGAGCTCAAGACCGGATGCAACGCAACAGATGTAATTATGTATGAGTGAGCATTGAAATCCACCGGATGTCAAAGGCGAGCTCAACCAGGCTGATCCCCAACTGGCTCCATACAGAATCGTGGTTTAGAGTTTCCACAACCATTGGCAGAGATGATAGAAATTCATGTATATCAGCTAGGAACAGGCAAAGTTTGTTTGACAAAAGACATGCAACAATGGAAGCCAAGGCTTTTGATGCTAAAAGAAGGCCATCACAAGCTTTCAGTTTCAGCAAGGCCTACATGAAGTGGCACAACATTCAGCAAAATGTAGCCCGAATACAATTACTGACGCTGAAAGCTTGCTCATATACTTGTGTACTGGGTCTTATTTGTACAGTCAGCGCTCTGCGGCGCTATTTGTCAATACCATGTCAACAAGGTCAAAACAACAAAATGGACAACAACCACCCAGACCAGATATTCATACAGCCTTTTTACTTCTTCATATTGGCAGGAGACACCATATACGGCGTCCAGTGTAGTCTACCAGTATCGATGCCGATTGTCTTCTGTGCAGCTGCCGTCCTCATATGTTCATCAATGATTCTGGGTGTGACCGAAATGATGTGGTCTCCTTTCCAGTACTTGATCAAGCCCAGAGACTCCAGGGTCTTGACTATGTCATCAGTGCGAATGGCTGTCAGCTCAGCTATCTCCTTGATTGACAGATGATGCCTGTGCTCCCTCAACAAATCCAGCAGAACTCTGGTCCAGTAGCTACGGTAGCTCACCTGTGCCAGGGACACACCTTTATTTATGATTGCCATTGTAGCGTCAAATGTCATGCATGTCACAAACCCAATCTGGTGCATTACAGGTGGACCAGCAACGGTAAATGTGCAGTACTCCCTTGCTATGCCTTGCTCTGCATGATTGCAGCGACCATATGACATCTGGCAGAGCGCATTGAGCAGAGCATGTTGGGACAAAGAGTGCCCTTACCTGTCCCAAGTCTGACAGTGGCCTTTCAGGAGTGCCAACACGGTTCTCTTTCCTTGACAGCTCATAGCTGAAGGAGATGAGGAAACGCCCGTAGCCCTTGCGCTGATAGGGTGGCAAGGTCAGAATGCAAGCCAAATTGTACCCCTCCACACTATGCTTCTCCTTGCTGAAGTATCCCACAATGTGATACCTGCAAGAAGGGTCTATGTGGTCCATCACAGTGATGAGGGTGGCGCAGGGACAGATGCTGGATGTTCAATATGAAGCAGTGCAGTGGCAGCTATCAGGCCTGTTTCAGCTCTGGATACTTGCAATTTTGACCTATGACAGGCAGTCAACAACATCTGGCCACAGCAGGCTGAGAGGACTAGCAAAGTGTGTCCACTCGTACATGGCCAAGATACAGTATCAGATCACACAAAATTTGAGATTGTACAGCAAGATGATTGTGTCTACAGCAGCGCACCCCTCTGCATCGCACTCGCAAAGAATGTAGAAGAGGAATGGGTCCACATCATAGTACAGCGTCTTGTGATCCAAGAACAGCTTGCTGAGCAGGCACAGGCTCTGACAGTAAACCTTGTTCTTCTTGCCATCCACCTGCCAGCATACAGCAGTACTTGTGTCAGAGCTGGTCATCCCAAATTCACAAGCACAGCTGCGTGAATAACCCATAGACTGGCCGAAAAGCACACAGACAGTGACTGAAACATCCAACACATAGTGGTGACACAGTTGTCTGATGGTACCACCAAACGCTGCATGCTGATGCTTGACCGGCACATGCAGTCCATGATTTTGATCATCATATAGCCTGACTGGTGTTTAGACTGGGCTCACCTCAAACACAGCAATGGTGGGTGTGGTGGCACAGTCCCCAGGGTAGTGACCAGGATCTGGGGACCTGTATATCTCATCCCCTGGGGGATGCCTCAATGGTGTTTTGGCTAAATGCCTGACCAGAGTCTTCTTCTTCTTGAAGTACTTGAGCGTATACTCACAAATATACAGCTTCTTTTCAGAAGCAAAGGGCTCAGGATATGGGGAGTAGTACCAGGTGTCAATGTCATACCGTCCAAGCTCCACCACCTGCAACAAAGCAGCAGCCAGGTAACGAGTGCCAGAATCAGCCCTTTTGAACTTACCCGCACATATCCACTCAAGTACTTACCTCTATGTTCTTTACTTTAGTTTTCTCCTGATGCTCCTTCTCCAAGTGCTGATCTATGGGAGCCAGCTCTTCAACATTCTGCAAATGCACAGGTTGGCCCTTGTTTTGACAATTATGTGGGACACTTGAAAGCTGAAAGCTTGTCAAATAGCTGCAAAGCTTACTGGAGCAGTATGGTGAATCTCATCATAGCGCCGCTTCAATCGCCGAGTCATCTTCTGAGTGATGTCAGCAGCAGCTGCTGCATCCCTGTCAAGGAAAACAGCAACTTAAGTCAGAGTTTAGAGTGCATGTGATTATAAGTCTTGACACATGCAGTGAGCAGACACTTACGCAAGACCACTGGATGTGTGTGACAACAGTGGTTGCTGAGCAGCTTGAGCACCATCATAGGCTGACACCTTGTCTGCTACAACCCACTCGTCAAGCCTTTTATCCACTGCATCAACAATATTGTCACAAACTGAAAGCATAGGTCTGCATGCATGTGAGCAGCAACATTGCCCAGCATCTCTGCTACATTAAATAAAATGGCAGAACAAGGCGTGCACCAACTACAAAATGCATTTGCTTACAGTCTACATAGTGGACATAGTATGAGAATGTGTCTGGCTCCAACTTTTTCTGCTCCACTATCTCTGCAATGTCTGCACTACCAAAAAGTGTTCAGTCATCCGATGGGCGGAAAGTCGCAGGAGAAGCTACGTGGGACTGTGGTCAGTTTACAAAACTCACGTTGGCCCGAGTCAAAGCTTGCCACACACAGCACCCTGGAACCAATCGCATGACTCAAAGGATCCTGCAGTTGACACAAGGCGGTGTGAAGACTGTAGTTGAGAGCAGCACTTGGATCCTCTTGTTGACAGCTGCAGAAGCTGCCGATACGTACCTCCAGGTCGCTCTTTGACAAGGTGACGAGGCTTCCCTGAGTTCGTCGAGGATGAGATAAAGCGTTCAGGTGCTCACCCACAGCCATCAGTAGGTCCCGACATGAGCCACCTGCCTTTTGCGCTCAAATGTTGCCTTAGAAATGCTGATCATAAACTCCCGCGTGAGTCTTCTTCGAAAGCATCGTCACTGTAGGGTTTAAATTCGGTGATTTCCCCAGACCCTGGTTGTACAATTGCTGGGCAGACACATTGTGAAAGATCGTGTGCATGCCCAACCGTTAGCAGCGTTCTGTGGCTATTCGTTACAAACTCGACAGTCAAATGCAGACACATGCAACGTCGTAAAATTGCCATGAATTGTTACTGCCCCTTCTAGGCCTAGGCATTACTGCATAGCACGAGCAGCAGATAAGTGTCCCATCCTCTTTAGTACTGTTGTGCACAAGTGCCAATGTATTGTAACACGAATCGAAGAGTTTACGATAATTTTTACGATGCTACTCTTTGACGCCTTGCAGAAAATTGCTGATGGTCTTCTGAATGGCCTCTGCATAGTCCTCCTGAGGCATGTGTCCCATCTGCAGTTCAGGAAAGCTCCTATTCAGTTGGACAGCCTTAGCATCAAACATCAATCTGACAGAATTGAATCGTGCAGCTGGTTACAATTTGTAGGGGCCAGATGCATGATAAGTCATGTACATCCTTCCAGCACACTCTGCGCTCACCTGCATGCAAAGCTGCATGTGGAACATTGGACACCACATGCCCATTGCAATGGTTTTAGCGGGGTGTAAGCAACAATGTGAGCCTGACTCACCCGAGTGGACAGTTGCGCAAGCTCAAAGTTGGTACGCATGTCATCCAAGAAGGCAAAGGTGGTTTTGATGTTGATGAAAGGGTCATTCTGCCCAAACAGCAGCAGGGTAGGTTTCCTCCAGGTCCTGCAGGCTGACTCTACCTCAGCCAATAGAGTTGGAAAGTCCACCTGAGACAGCATGTGCACGCTTGGTCATGTGCAAAGCAAGCCTAACCACATCATGTTGTAAGTATGTTGCAGAGAGGTGACCTTGGCGATATGTGCTCATGTGCCTGCATCAGCAGCTCAAAGTAAAGCTGACATGCTGTATGATGCTAAAGTGGCTGGGCCTGTTGCAGTAGCATTGCGCAAGTGGGGAACAGGTAAGCTACCTCTGGCTTTGTCAGTCTTTGCAACTCCCTTGACACTTGTGCGTGAGCTGGCAGCCAACACAATACATGAATCCTTTGTAAGAATGCAAGGCTCAGATGACAGCAAGGACACAGCAGGCGGCCTTCTTGTGCAACCAAACTGTATGAGATCAGCAATGAAAGCAGCCGACAGCCTGTTGCTGCTGGTGTCACAAACTGCATTTTACATGCAAACATGCGCCCTGACAGGGCGCGGTCATGGAAGGGGCCAAGCGATGAGCTTTGTTCTCAATCATGCTAGCAACACAAGGGTGGTGATCAACAGATGTTACTGCACAATATACTGATTTTGCAAAGAGCTGGCATGGTTGCTGTCACAAGTGTTGCCTGAAGAGCGATGGTGTGAGGAGGGGCAGTGCTGTACCTGGTTCATAGTTTGGGCGATGGCTACACTGCCAGGGCCTGGCTCCTGATATGCTATGTCATACCCTTCAGCAACGTTCCATTGCATCTGATATGAGCTACCGCCAGCGTTATATGTGGCTCCATCGAATCGCTTTTTCTGCAAATGGTACACTGAGTGATGCACAACTGGGCATGTGCATGCCTGCGAACCTGGTATCGCTTTACAGCAGCAGGACTGCATACAAGGATGTTGGGCGAGTACGACCAGCACTCAGGCAACACACAGCATTGAGCATTGTGTCGGCAAGGAATCAGGAAACAAGTAGACCATGCAACTTAACACTGGCTGCACAGTCTGCCCACAATACAACCTGGTTTTTGCAGGAATTACGCCGGGCGCAGGAGCTGACCTTAGGATCTGGACGGAGAAAGGCCATTCGGTTCTTGTATGCAGCCAGCTCTGGTCGCAGCTTAGACTTGGCACCCAATGGAGTGTTCAAAACCACCATCTTTTCCACTTTATCAGGGTTCTGCATTGCCCACAGCATAGCATACTGCCCAAGGATGTAGCCCTGCAAATTAGCACAGCTACCTATGGCCAATCAGCAGCTTGGCAACATTGAGACAGAGCTTCAGCTGAAACAGATGTTTGATGCACATAGTAGCTGCAACCTTGGTGGGTGATTGCTTTGAGAGATTGTTGAACAAACAGTTGACATCGGCTCTTGCTGACCTGGACTATGAGATCGATTGGTTTTTGGATTTCCAGCTGATCCACAAGGGCATCCAGTGCCTGGATGTACGCCTTCTGGGAGTAGTCAAATTGGGTTGGATCTGGCTACAGACACATAGCTGTCATGGCTGAGACTCTGACACCATGTGTAAGACTAATTACTACGCTCTTTCATCCAACCTCTAGAAGCACAGTAACATCATTGCTTATGCAGAAACCAGCAAGGAGTTGCATTATGTATAGCTGCAAAGGTCTGCAGCACAATCCGCATGCATGTTTACCTTATCTGAGGAGCCATGGCCAGGCCAGTCAGCAGCTATAGCTCTATACCCTTCTGCTCCCAGCATCTCACAAGTCTCTCTATATACATGCCAAAGCTCACACTTGCTGAGAGAATCAGTCTTGCGCAGACTATGAAAACTGAGTCCGTACCTGTAGCTGAAGGACGCAGATCCTATGCCATGTAACAGTAAAACTGGCCTTTTGTGCTTGTCTAAATCCTTTGCATCCTCCAGGTTTGTTCTATACGCCCACTTAAGGTCATTTGCTGTGATGCTTTCCCTGCATAATTCGTCAACTAGATTGACAGTGGGCTCGCGGCAGGCTCTCACAGGCGATCACTGTCACCTAGGAACTTTCGCTCTGACTGGAGTCAAAACTGCTCCCGTCTGCGGATCTATGTCCTCAAGCTGACTCACTGAAGCCTGTTGAGATCGCGCAATCTGCGCGGTGCGGTGACGACCGTGGCGAAGGCCGGTGGTGAGAAAAACATGTCGGCAGGGGCACGATGACAGGTGTTGTCTGCACGGCTGCTGACTTCGCAAACCCCATGGGCCGGTGCCACATACATGCGGAGAGCGCAAAGTCAACTCGCTCGCCATGAGGTACAGTGGGTTGCGAGGTAACTTTCCAGCAGCGATTGTGGTTCTCCAAGCCTATCGATTACTAAGGAAGCTTAGTCAATCCCATCCACAATGCAGAGCTCCTGAGCGCGCACGCCGGAAGACAATTCGCTATTGACGTGCCGCTCAGGGTGTAGCCTGAACTAAGCATGCGGTGCTAGTGGACCCCTTTCCCGTGCCACAGTGTGACGAGTATCTGCCAAAAAGCGTTGTCTTGAATATACATCAGCACTATGGCAGACTTGACTTTCAGTTTTGCGGACTATCACATGCGAGACGTTTCGGAAGCACTGATCATAGAGTGTGCGCAACTATTCAGCATTGACTATGGCTTCTGGAATGAACAAGGCTACAAGCCTGGAGGTTCTGTGCAGCTGAGTGCTCATAGGTTGAGAGCACAGTGTCTCTTCGATCCAGACACTTGTCGTCTGGCCGTAGCTCGACACACGTCCGGAGAACTTGTGGGTCAAGCTTTTTATTGTAACTTTCTATACAAGCCATCCGGACGACGTGTGGTTTGGGTCACACAGCTGGTTGTCAGCTCGAAATACAGAGGGTGTCATCTGTCTACAACAATGCTCGTGCAGCCGTGTGCTGACAAAAGTATATTCGCATGCGGTCTAGTCAGCTCTCACCCATATGCGGTCAAAGCTCTCGAATCAGCAACTAAAACCATTTGTGACCACGCACTGACTCTTCTACATGCTGAGAGAATCGTCAGGGCCAGCAGAGTTTCTTATATTCAGGACAGACCATTGGTGATCTCCATGGCAGACACATCGAGGCGGAGTGTTATGGTCACAGACTTTCAAGTCTGTCATGAAGAGGCTGATGCTAAACGCTCTGCTCTTGCAGACTGGCGGTTGGGGCCTCTTGAATCTGGCGAGGAATTTCTAGCTTTGGTATTTCCAGAATAAGACAGTTTGTGTGTCCAGACGTTGTGTAAGGATGATCTTGACTGCTTGTGGACTACTTTTGGTTCCAACAAGCTCACTTGCCAAAAGCAAAGTTCGATATCAAAGTGTTGCTTGAATAGTTATGTTAAGGACTGGGGTGAATAACAGTGGGATGCAATGTATGTTATTATCTTTATTCACTCATTGTTGTCCATTTCCGCGTCTTCTGAGATGGTCATACCTTCTAGAACGGCTTTCATTCCTGGGATGTACTTGCCCTTCAACTTGCAGCATGCGGCGCTGCTGTGGCAGTAGGTGTATCAGCAGCTGCTGTGGCAGGTTGCAGTGGCATGTTGCCAGATGACACCACTGTGCTGGCAAGTGAGTCTGCAGGGTTGGCAGGCAGCATTGCTGCAGCAACAGGCACATCAGCAGCTGCTGTTGCAGGTGAATCACTTGCATTGGCAAGTGGCACTACTGTGCTGGCCAGTGACTGCTGTGTGTCAGCGGTTGACTGCCTTGTTTTGGCAGATGCACTGGCCATTGCAGTGAGTGAGTTACCAGGAGTGTGAGCACTGAAGGGGAACTCTCTTACGAGGTCCTAATGTACTTCACAGACGGCAGGTAGTAGCTGTCTGATGGTAGGAGTTCACTAGGAATTTCCATGTACACCTTGGCAGCTACAGCACACAGCATATTGTTGAGGGTCTTGCATGCATTTGTAGAGCTGCAACACAAAGCATGCTGGTGCAGCACATGACTGCAGGATGTTCTGGATTGTATAAACGCCAGTTACAAACGACAGCAAAGAACAGTCTTGATTGCTGAACATGTCTGACGCCCCACACCTCCTGTCAGCAGTCAGAACGACACCTCTTTGGCACGAAGCATGCCAACAGCATCTCTGCTCATGAGCACTGTGACAGACAAAAGAGTCCTCTGCTGACTAGCATGCAGCAAATCTGGCAAACAAGCAAAGCTTGATTCCTGTGCACCAAGACTGCTGTGAATCAGAGCTCAGGTGACTTACCTAGGGCAAGCTGTTCAGTAACAGCTGGGTAGACAATGCACAGCCCTCCAGTGTCATGCTGGCTTGCCTGTGTACAAAAACAGGCTGGTATCTAACTCAGCACTGATGCATATGAACAGGAGCACCTGTTGGTCAGGTAGCCAGTGCTGAAACACAGTCATCATTCCTGTTTGCCAGCAGCAGCTTCATCAAGTTTCTGCTGGCAGCAAAGGCAGGGCCAGTGTCTACTGTATGTAAAGCTGATCTCGACATGCTTACACAAAACCCAGGATGCAATGCAGTCTGTGTGACGTCACGGATTGGCTTGCCCATCTCATCGTAGAACAAACAACGTGTGCCAGAGACACTTTGGATGACATGGCCTATTTGATTTGAACTGACCATGCTTTGTGCCTTCTCAGAGTGGGAACTGAGCAGATCAGGTGCACAATCAGACAGATGGTGACTGATTGTTTATGCATGCAGACTGAAGGTTGTGCCAGGGGCGCAAGGCAGTACCTGAAGCAAGCATCTGTGCCAACAAGGCCTGCATTGTGCCATCAGGTGTCCAGCACACATTGCAGAAAGTGGAACAGCGTCGCTGTGGATGCAATACCCTCACAATGATGATGGAGTCCAAGGCATGGGACGATCACATGCTGCAGCTAAATTGCTGCCATTAAATCGTGATGTCGACGACCAGGGAGCCCAGAGCCATGTCAAGACAGCTTGCATTGCAACACCTGGAAGGAAGCTTTCAGCAAAATCCTGTGTGGTCAAGGCTGACAGTCTTGAAACCTGTGTCTGCTTGTTGTCTTCATTGAATGTGCGTCTGCATTACAATGATGTGCTGGTAACAGGGCTGCACTGACTGTGCATAGGCGCCAGGCAGTGAACTGTTTGCAATCAACGCAACCTGTGTCTTCTAAATGCATACAAGTGCAGAACTGCATGTGCAGCCACAACCAAGCTTTTGGGTCAACTACCTGCCCACAGTAGTCAATGTGCAGATCAAGCAAACCATTGATGTTCAGCATTTGGTCAGACTAGCACGCAAACTCTACTGCCTATAGTAAACGCTTAGAGCTTATGTAGCCCTTATGTAGCCCCTGAGGCCAGGCTTGCAAACTGCAACAACCTTCATCATCTTAAGCCAAGCCAGGGCACTTGACTCATTTGACGCATACCTGGTGCCATACCTACAAGCCTGCATTCACCGACAGCACTGATGGGAATCATCTGAAGCTGGCATGGTGTTACATACACACTGATGATGTAAGTGCAGCTTTGCAGCTTTTATCAACCATTGCACAAGGGCTGGCACAAGCAAACAACAGCAACACAGAGTTGTTTACGGCATTTCTTCAGATCAGAAATCAAAAATCAGATGATCACAGGAAAGTGACAAAGGTGTGCTGTGCACAGCACCTGTAGCAGGAGCGTGATGAAGCTCATAGGCAGCCAAGTGTTTCACTTGGCCTTGCTTTGCAGGTCAACTCAGATAGGTCAGGTAGATAGAACATGCTTCAGGACTGTAAGGTGCGATACAAGCAGCACTACAAATCACATGTCCACAACATGACTGTCAGAGACCAAAATCAGCTTCTGACTGACACTGCCAACAAGGGCAAGGCGTTCTGGACACTGGTGCTGTTGCTACATGGAGACAAAGCACAAAGTCTTTGGCATGCTGTCACCTGGGGACTGCATTCACATGGAGTATGCCAAAGGACAGAAGCTGCCTGGGTGCTGAGGCCTCTCACATCTGTCTGTCCCAGCCGGACCCTTATGTGTCATTCAGCAGTCAGTGCCACTGCAGCTGCTGCGGGTGGTTCAGTATGGCAGATCTGATGACGACATTGGATACTAGCCGCTTGTGAGGCAATGGCAGGTGGGTGACTGGAGAGGTGTCATGTTGCTGTAGCCAGTGCTTCATGGCGCTCCTCTCATAGGTATGCCCATCACCAGCAATCACAGGCTCCACCATCACCTTCTGCACCACCAGCTCACCCATCACAGCCCAACACAGCACAGCACAGCATGGCAACCAGCTGTACAAGCACATGATTGATGTTTGAATGGCAGCACTATGCAGCAGGCAACAGCAGACAGTGTGACTGCGTCAGGGGGACTTGAAGGTGAATCTCCTCAAAGCCATGGAATGCACCCACCTTGGTGATTGGACACGATAGCAGCCTTGCTATCTGCCCAGTGTCAGCCATATCCAGATTCCCAAAGCTGCTTGTGATGGTGGCTGCATCCTCAGCATCAGCTGCATCTGCCACGCCTGATGCACCCTGTGTTGGATGCAAAGCTGCTGCTCCATGTGAATCAGCAGTGGGCAGATCATGCAGTGGCGGGTCTGGAACAGTGAATAGGGCTTGTGGGTCAGTCCCAAATGTATTGGGGTGATGAGTGTGTCTGTCTGAGCCACTTGGTGCCTGATTGAAAACGTCAGCTGTGGCCTGTGAGATGCCACCTGCCTGTGCTGACGTACCGTCTCCTGCTATGACTGCTGCTTCCAATCCATCAGAGTACTGCTCATGGCCTGATATTGTTGGTGAGCCTGCTTCCTCTGGCATGGCTGTGGATGCCTCCTCCTGCTGCTGCTGTCGTAACTGCTTCTTGACCTTCTGTTTCTGCTTTTTGCTCTTCTTGGCAGCTGCTTTAGCAGCCTCCCTCTCCTCTTCGGCAAGCAACTGCTGTGCAGCTGCCTCAGCTGCTGCTGCCCTGTCTGAATGTGGTGGGTGGGTCGCAGTCTGCATGGCTGCCATGTCATCAGCCTCTGCCGATGCATAGTCCTGCAACAGACAGACACAAGTTGATCACACACGCAGTAGCAGCAAAACATGGTGCGCTGAGGTACCTTACTTGTGCAACAATGCATAACATGCAAGATATTGAGCCACACACATAACATGAAGACTGCAACACAAGAGGGACGCAAAACGTGTTGGGCAGCCATGCAATATGCTCCAGCCTACGACGCTGTGGATGCGTCACATGCTTCCATGATATGCTGTGCTGCATCAGAAGATATCGCTGGCTTCACGCATGCTTGGGGATGAGTCTCACCCTCAATGCAGGATAGCACCACACAATGTCAGCCAAAGCCTCCATGGAAATGATCTGGCTGTCTTTGACATATTCAATGTGTGATGTGAGGCTTAGCGCAATGCCCATGGCAAAGAAGCGACCTTGCTGTTCAGCAATGGCAGCCCGCCATTTGGGGTCCTTACGCATTTGTCGCAAGCCAGGCAGAGACTGGTCTGCACAAAGTCAGAAGACTTCAGCGTAGTGTAGAAGATGCTGCAACATACTCAAATCAGATATGTTGATGTCAAGATTGTACTCTTCTGCATCAGCTTGATCTGTGTATACTGCTCAAGCACCAGGCAGAACTTCACATTGATTCCCTAAATCCTAAATAAATCCAATCTGGTGGTGGACCCAGCTCAAGCCCACCTGAAGGAGGTGACTTTTCCAGCGGCATATTCAGCATGAATGTCGGCATGTTCAGCACGAATGTATGCAGCTACTTTCAATGCTGTACAGCAACAAAGTCGTGCAAGTGACGGATGAACAACACAAAGCTGTGACATGATTCCCTCTCAAGATTGCCCTGACTGCATGAGCCGCCCAGTCCACAAGCATGTATGCACAGCATGACTTACTGATTGACGCCACGCCTTTGTCCAAGCAGCTGTTCAACTCAACAGTTCTTGCCTCTGCCGCTGCGACACTGACGGAGGTACCCAGTGCTTTGCAGCGCTCAAGAGTGAGAAGTGCAAGCTCCCTGTTCACAGCTGCCAGCCGCCACAGGCAGATGAAGATAGCCTGCATGAGCGCAAGAGCAGCATCCCCGGGGTAGGGGGCCGTGTCCCCTGCAGCCCTGGTGTGCCTATAGCCAGCTGCATACCACACCAAGCGCCTCAGTCATCGCAAGAAAGGTACACAGCATTTGAAATCTGTGTAACATTCTGCAGGTGTGTCGCATGAGTGCAGCAAAAGCCTGGTGTGAGCCAGCTGGGGCTGGGTCTGGTGCAACCACATCATCCACAGCATGCGCATGACTCTTGGTTGCTGTGTCAATGCATCCGTGCGCAAGATGCAGGAACAAGCCTGAATTGTGCCAGGTGCCTTGACATACCTTGACATTATATGTCAGCAAGGAGCAGGCAGTGTGACATGCATGCACACACAGCCCAGTCTCTCTGCATGTGCAGTGGGACTCACATAGAGTTATGATGTAGACCTCTATACTGAAGATCTGTATCTCTTGCGGTTTGGCATGGAACTGCCTCATGCTGTTGTTTGCCAGCTCCACCCAGCTCTGCAACACCAGGGGCAACGCATGCTTTCCAAAGTACCGCCAGTCCTCTGCCCCAGTTGGAGTGATGTTTGCAAGGTGCAGCAGACACGATCTTTGGTTGGAAAGATCCTGGTTGGGCAGCCCAATGTCTGAGTATGCAGGGTGAGCTACAACAGCATCGGCAACCCCCTGCCAGTAGCGTGCTAGAAGATCTGTCATCAGCTTGCTGAGACCCTGCAGACACCACCAACCAGCTGATCTATCATGCAACTGCCGGCCACAGCAAGTATGCAGGCTGTGTCTAGAGGTTCAGCATGACTGCTGCTTTGCATTCAGCAAAAACGTTTTTCAAAGGCGAAATAGCACCTTGTACTGACGCGGAGAAGCAGACAAACCCAGTTCTGTCTCGCACGAGTGTTTGCAACAGCCTGGCCCATCAAGGCTCTAAACTCAGCATGCTTAGTGCATAAGCAGACCCATTACTGACTAGCAGAGCTTCTCAGCCTACAAGACCTCCATAGTCGCCGCTTTGCATATGCAGTTTGCTGTTCACATGACTAAAACTCTCCACACAAAAGACCCACCTGGACCAGCTTCCCATCCCAAATTAAGCTGTCGCAAT
>JAABUW010006656.1_pt1 | contig 14297 bp, 16 predicted proteins | sample 5560081 | NCBI WGS metagenome assembly JAABUW01 (sample SAMN10711882, study PRJNA513363) | rock metagenome | isolation source: Antarctica rocks | place: Antarctica: Victoria Land, Knobhead sud
CAGGACCTACGAGATTGCTAATGCACTCCAGTGAAGGCGCGGCGGAGGTATAAAAGATAGGTCGAGCGACTAATCATTTTCAAACTCATCATCAACAAAGCAACTCCCACCAGCTTTGGACCTCACACATACCACATACCACTGAAAGCAGAACACACGAACAACTTCTGCATCAGCCTCTAGCACAGCGACCTACGACTCTCCCTTCCCCAACCCAAAGACTTCATGGTCAGACACCTCTGACTCCAACCCAACATTCGTCTTCACCGGCGTCGACAACACTCCTGGACGCAAAGCGTTCTTCATCCACCTTGAAGCAAAGCCAGGAAATGAGGAGCAACTTGCAAGCTTCCTTCGGGACATCAACGACGGCGTCAACAAGGAGCCAGGCACCGGGCCTTGGTTCGGGACCAGATTCTCGAAGTCGACCTTCTGCATTTTCGAGGCATTCCCGGATGTTGAAGCTCGCAATGCCCATGTCCACGGCCCTGGCGGACAGAACTTTGGAAGGCTTGAGTACTTGAAGGATACGCTTGCTTATCCGGCAAGGATTCATCGCTTGGATGTGCTGCACGGCAAGTTCGGGACGATGTTTGGCGAGAAGATTGGACCAGTGGCGTGATCGGAGGAGCGATCATTGGGGGGAAGACTATAAGACAGATTGGCCCATTGGAGATTTGGCCAAGAAACGTCGTTAAGTAGCAGATATAAGTCCTTCAATTTGTCGAGAACGATGCGTTCCATGAACAAGAGCAACGAGTGCTTGTCCTTGCTAGGCCTTCCAGCAAGCGACTGTGCTGCGGTATTGCATGGCTTGGAGATCGGGCTAGCTGGTAGACTTCCGTCAAAAAACCCCAATGCCATTCGATGTCGCCACGTCCGGATCCGGGTAGTAGAACGAAGCAATGGCGATCACCACATAGACGATCTATAAGGCCAGCAGATTAGCCAGTGTTCAAGAGAAAGAGCGCCTCGTCACATACCACCAAGAGTGCCCCCTCCAGCCAGTTCGACTCCTGGTCTCGCAAGAAGTTGCCAACAACGAGGATCGACAGCACCAGTAGTCCAATCATGAAGATCTCGAAGTTCAGATCCATCGGCTTTCCAATTAGCCAGCCAACGAGGACTACCAAAGGCGCATTGAACAGCGCAGTCTGGATCGAAGGGCCGAGGCAGTGGTAAAGTGCGACGTTCATCACGCCATCCCAAGCTTCGTCGATTGCTGTGAGATGCTCAGCCGCCTTCTCAACGAGCGGAAGCATGATGAGACCCAGGAATTGGTCAGGGACACCAGCCTCGACGACATGCTCAATTTGATCGACTAGTATGATCAGCAAGATGATTACGAGCGCAATGCTGATGGTGATAGCCAGTAAAGCTTCAGTCATGGTGAGTTTCTGTTTCTTCATGTCTTCCTCGTGGTCCAGGTCGCCATGTTCGTCAGCTTCGATGACTTCGTCGAAAATTGAGTGGGCGCTGGTGCAGCAGAAGATAAGATAGAGGACGAATGCGATGACCAGGACGACCGAAGTCATCTGGCTGATCTTGAGGATGTCATGCTGTAGCTTGCCAGACGTGAACTTTTCGGAAGCTGTCTTGACTGTCTCGGACTTGAGAGCTGAGTAGAAAGCACTGGGAATGAGTAGACCGAATGCTGCAACGAGTAGTAAGCCGTTGCCAACTTCCGAGACGATGGCGTGGAACTTCTGGTTCGACTTGTGCTGTCGGATGCCTGCTCAAAGTTAGATGGAGGAACGTTGATGTGCAGCAAATCAGATTTCGAGACATACCACCCATGAAGAAACACAGCCCCAAGCATAAGAGCAGATTCGTCAAGATAGATCCGAGTATGGCGGCCTGGATGATTGGGATCATGTTTCCTTCATCGCCATTGCCCTCCTCGACCTTGTGCTTGACGATGAGCACAATGAACAGCACTATCTCGACGATAGAACCAAAGGTGGTCTCGATCAGGATGCCAGCGACCTTGGGCATCTTGCGGGCAAACTCTTTTTGTAGATCAGCCTTGGTTCATAACACTGCGTTGTAGCACGTCATACCTTGACCGGCGAAACCAAGTAGATTGGCAGCTGGTATCATTGCAACGTAGCTGGCGACGAAGATCCAGATATGAGCATTAGTGGCGAAATAGAGCACAATGGCCGCGATCGCTACCGGCCACAGCACGTTCACATATTTCGACACATTGCTGGAGGATCTCCAGGTCACCGCAAGGAAATGTCGCGGATGGAAGCCTTTGCGACCAGACTCGCCTTCATTCGCTACACCATTCGATTAGTATTCACCTCGATTGCTAGGAGTTTAGTGATCTCCTCACCGATGCCATTGGTGAGGCCATGGTCGTTGTGTTGATGCAGGAGTGGGGAGGATTCGCCCGCGTGGTTCGAGCTCCCATGCGATGCCATGGCTGGGAAGTCTGAGGCAAGTAGATGAAAGAATATGCTCCCGTGCAGGATGGCGGATATGGGAGGAAGAAAAGAAGTATTAAGTTCAAGTCTGGAAAGTTGGTCTAGACTGCCCGGTGGCTGACATTGGCGCCGAGACTTCTCTTGTCTCACCCGCCATCAGGTTTATGATGTGAGAATACGATACAGGAACTGGAACCAAGATCAAACATTTGGCATCTTTCACACCATCCAATATTCTGACTCTCTACTGATTGTCTACACGCTCTCTCTCACCCATCCACCAGGGACACCGAGCTCGATGAAACCATCATCCCCATCTCCCGACTCCATCTATGGCTCATCGCATATAGATGAAGTCCGGACGCTGATCTCCCATGAATTTCACATCCTCCGCCGACTTGCCTTCCATCAGATAATCCCGCTCACCGGCTAGTCGCTTCTTGTTCTCCCTCCCAAGCATGATGTAGAGAAACACCGAGCCGCCCATCAGAAAGCAGATCTGCCACGAAAGCACAACCGCGTGTCCAGTGTACTAGCAGGATGTATAGTCAGTCTATGTTTCAGAGATGGGTTGTACCCTTTGGACTTACGAATCGCGGGCTCTCTGATTTGAGGTAAATGTTCGAAGACACCACTCCATTCAAGTTGCCCCAGCCGACAATGGTGCCGATGACTACACCTCGCTTGTAGACGCCTTCGAAGTTGTTTGCGGCCCAGGAGAGGGAGTTCGGGATCGTTGGGTAGATGCCAGCTGCCGCTAAGAAGGTACCAGCGTATTGTACGTTGTGGTTCGGTGTAGAGATGAGCATGATGAATCCGATGGCCGCGAGTGTGACGCATCCCATGTTGAAGAGGCCGCGCTGCTTTGTGCGATCCGCCAAGTAGCCAACGACGATCGTGAGAGTGGCAGCGACGATGTAAGGTGGGACGGTCATGAGCTGGGCCCTCGTGCCTGAGTATCCGAGTCCTTCGATGATGGTTGGCAGGAACAGGCTGAAGGAATACAGCGGGCAGAGATTGCCCATCCAGACAACGGCGTAAGCGTACGTCTTCCAGTCCGTGGCCGCAGCGACGATATAACGCTTGTCGTACTGCTCAGAGGTGTGGGTCTGGTTGTCGGCGGCTAGACGGCGTTGCACACGCATACGGTCTTCGGGGCAGAGGAATCGAGCGGTGTCTGGCCAGTCGAAGACCATCCACCAGCTGCACACGCCTACGATGACGGTTACTAGTCCTTCGAGGATGAACTGTTCTCAGGTTAGTCTCCCTGTCCACGGGAGTTCAAAGAAGCACTCACAATCCAAGCCCAACCAGATCTGCCACCAATGCCGTCCATCAGAGATATCGCCGCGGCTAGTAGGCCACCGAACGATCCTGCAATCGCAGCCATGGCGAAGAACGTTGCAGTGCGGATACCAAGCTCGCTGCGACGGTACCAGCACGACAAATAATAGTTGGCTCCTGTCAAGTGTGAGTATGCTATTGTATAAGTTCATGTGGAGAGGAAGGCCTACCAGGGTACAAGCCAGCCTCAGCCAGACCCAGGGCAAAGCGAGCAGCGAGTAGACCTCCATAGCTGGTGACCAGCCCCATCAACGTCATCACAATGCCCCAGCTCACGATGATCGCCGTGAAGAAGATCCGCGGTGTCACGCGCTTGAGTATTACATTGGTAATTGGCTCGGCGAGCGCATAGGAGATGAACTGCCTCGTAGTCAGCATTTTCACCTCGACCCTATTCTGCTCTTGACTTACGAAGATGGTAAGAGTATTGTTGTAGTCATGTCCCTCCATGCCCAGGTCTTCTTCAATGCCTGCCACTCGGGCATTGCCAATGTTGGTTCTGTCCAAGAAGGACAACAAGTAGAGCAAGCACATCCATGGAATGAGCCAGCGGTCGACTTTGTGCATCAACTTCTTGTCCTGTTCTCGCATGTCAGCAGTCGGCAGTGCATATAGTCTCTGGCGTACATACGATAGCAGCACGCTCCTCAGGCGTCTTGTTGAGGTCTGGATCGTGCTCATCTCGCAGGAGATCAGTATGCAGCACCTCCTTCAACTTGTCGTTCTCGTCAGGAGAAGACTCGCGAGACACAGCGGGTTGGTGTGTATTTTCAGTAACTGGCTCTGCCATGCTGAGCCGAGTCAAGGTTCGGATGTGAAAGGAGACAGCAATAGTGAGAGGAGCTGAAAACTGAAGCCAGCGGGCACGCAAGATAATATACGAAAACGTGAGATCTCGCGGCGAACAAGGATCCATGAGACCTACTATGCGTTCTTTACTCACCGTTGCATTCACCAAGAAGCTGCCAATCTACAGCCGCTCGTCCATTGCGGCATCGTGAGCTTCATGCAACGCATACCAGCGAAGCCACAATAAATAACCCAGTCGTCGGACTTGGCTCAGCTCGTCCTTTGGCCCGCACATGGTAGGAATATACCCCGTGGGGCGCTTCGTGGCCCGATGCCGCGCATCTCACCGGGTTGGCCTACCATAATCACACATCGAATGGCGTTCCGGCAGTTGCGAGCGCAGTGAGCACAGCGAGCACAGCGCGCACAGCGAGCAAAGCGGGCATGTAGCCGCCCAAGACTCACCACTCCAATTCATCCACGCGAGCCGACATCTCATACAGTAAAGTACAAGACTTCATGCACCGAGTGATGTGCGAACATGCGGTGCCATTGGGCGTCGCGGTCGTGGCACCTTGGCAATCGTCTTGGAGAGTTCTTGGAAGACCAGGTGTGCCGCCACGCGGGATCGCGAACGGGGCGAGATGATGGCGGGTGTGGGAAGAGCTGGGGGGAGGATGTCAGCGAGCAGCTCAGTCGAGAGGATGGTTCGACATGAGAGATTCATCGATTCTGGTATGCCGGGGATGTGGAAGGAAGAAAGGGAGATGGAAAGGCGTAGGTGAGATGTGCTTGGCGACGAGGAGTTGCGGCAGGGATGAGATATCGTACCTCCAGCTGTCGATGACGGCCCTACGGATGGATGGTAGGGCGCGGACTCCCTGCGAAGGGAGTTTCAATTTCAAGTATGTAGAAGAAGAGGTTTTGGCCTGCAACTGAGATCGCAAGATAATGTCGAAAGTCGAGTTCAAGAAAGAGCAACAACCGAACTTTATACAAACGAAAGGGGATCATCACACCACAACCATCACACCACAACCCACGATCGCAACCCTAGCCAGCCCTACAGCTTCTTACATCTCCGCGGTCAGGTCACGTTGACCGTCACAATGGAGAAGACCGAGCCATTAACGAGTGTGTTCTGCATTTGCTAGCTACATCTGCAGCTATAGTCGGTGCCCACTGAGCATGTATCGCAATTTCCGCATGATTAACGAGCGACTGAGCTAGCTTCCATACGCAACATGTCCATCCCCCGATGCGGCAGTGCCGTGCTGTGCGGCGAATCGTGGACAGCGTGAAGGGTTAAGCTGTCGAGCTGCCTTGACGGCACCTGTAGGTGAACTCTTAACTCTCGGTTCCTTCGCTGCCATCGACGTAGGTGCAGTGCGTTATTGTGGTTGACATGCCCCGCTCGCTCCTTCGATCCCTCAATTTCGTGGCACACTCGTCGGGCCGAAACCATCGTGGGTCGCTGCACTGCTGCCAGGTATCGCAATGATTCGTATCAGGCAAGGCGTGCCTTTCGAGATCCTCCCTTCAATGTCTCCGTCAAAGCTGAATTCTCTCCGCCACCCTCGCCCTCAGTCATACCCGCCCCCGCCCCCGACATTAGCACCGCCCCTGAATCCCCCAACCTGACTCGCAAAACTCGTGCTAACACTCCGCGCATCCTCCTCGTCCCCCAGCGTCGCGCGGTTCACCGGCCCCCTGCCCGCTCCAACCGGCGCCTGCTGCACCTCCCGCTGCTGCGCCTCCACATACCGCCTCAACTTATCGCTCTGACTAAGACTAGCCTGCTTATTGAGGTCATTAATCGAGAGGCCCGCGAGACTCACGCCGCCTTGGCCTGGCACACCACCACCGCCGCCGTTCGTCGTGGAGGTGAGGTCAGTAGCCACGCTCTCCCCGGCCACAGACGGCGGAGCTGGCGCGGCCCCACGGGGCGGTTGCGCTCCACGGGCATGGGGTTGCAGGTTCGGCCACGTGTCTTGGAAGTTCTGGAAGACGTGGGGGTAGGCTTGCTGTTGCTGGGTTTGGGGGAGCGGGGCGCCGCCAGTGTTGGACCCGCCGAGAGCGGACGAGTGGATGGAGCTGACGTCGTCAGGGATGTAGCCAGCAACGCTCTGGCCTTCGCCGTGGCGGCTGGTGCCGTTCATGGGTCGTGGCGCGCCAGTGGCCATTTGGCTGCCGGCGGCGTGGCTCATACCCATTTGGCTGCCGCCAGCATGGCTCAGGCCCATTTGGAAGCGCTGCGGACCGCGGTACGCCACCTTAGGGCGACCGAACTGCAGGAGGCTTGTTTGGAGGTTGGACAATGGCCCTTCGACTAGGCAGTTGCGCTCCTTGAAATGCAGAAGGAGGAAGTGCCAAAGCGGATGCTTCGCCAGGACCTTGGGGTTGCCGAGGATGACCAGGCCGTAGCGAGCACGGGTGAGCGCCACGTTGAGACGGCGTGGGTCTGATAAGAAACCGATGCCTTGGTGCTCGTTCGAACGCACACACGAAAGAACGATGAAGTCCTTCTCCCGACCTTGGAAAGCATCCACACTCGCGACCTCAATCTCACGATAAAGATCCTTCTTGAAACTGCCCGAGTTCGCCATATTCTGCACGACGTAGCTGCGCTGGCCTTCGTACGGAGTGATGATACCAATCTCGCCGGGCTGCACACCCGCCTTGAAGAAGCGCGTGACGATCTTCTCCACGTTGCCAGCTTCGGTGCGGTTGAGGTATGATGTGCCGCTGGCGCTGATCTCTTCGTTGCCGAGATTCGACCAGAACATCATCGGACGCTCGCCACCTGGTCCGCCACCGCCTGCTGGCCATGGAAAGTCGACTTCACGGCGGATACGCTGCTGCATCGTGACACCGTTCTGTAGAGAGCCTTCGTAGAACATGTTGGATGGGAATTCGGAGAGGGCGGGATGCATGCGGTATTGTACCTGCAGACGTACGGGTACCACGCCCAAGATGACAAGACGCTCGAACAGAGACTGGTTGAGGCCAGCCTTGGCAGCGGTCTTTGACATGACGACCGGACCAAGCTGTTGATGATCTCCGACAAGGACAACTTGCTTGCAGCCCAGTACGAGCGGGATCAGGCACTCGGGCTCTGCAGATTGCGTGCTCTCGTCGATGAGTACGGTCCTGAACTTCAGCTTCGCGAGTCTCGGATCTCCGGCACCAACGCAAGTCGTGCAGATGACGTCTGCGTTGGTCAGGATCTCCCGCTCGGCTGCGCGTGTGAGCGTCTTGAACTTCTTCTCATCCTGGCTTGACAGCTCGCCCAACTCTGACTTGAGCTGCATAAGCTTCGCTAGCTCCGGGTTGGTGTCGTTCATGCCGACTTGACGATGAAGGCTGAGGAAGCCTACTGAGCTCTCAACATCCTCTCGAGACTTGGCAGTCACACGCACAACCTTGAGCTTGGTCAGGTGAATGCGCTCGCAGAGTTGATCCACGGCAACGTTCGAGGGCGCACAAACAAGCACCTGACCCTGGTTCATCTTGGCAAGGTGATAGATGATCGTAGCTGAAGTGACAGTCTTGCCAGTACCCGGTGGACCCTGGATAAGTGAGAGCGGCTTCTGAAGAACAGACTTCACAGCATTGATCTGCGAGCCGTTCAGTTCCGGTAGGCCAGGAACTGAGAACTTCCGAGGGAGCGGTGTCTTCATAGGAGCAGCAGCAACTTCGTGACCCAGTAGGCGATGGAAGATGTATCCAGAAACCGACATCTCGTCCAGAGCAAATGTCTTCATGGCGAACTGCATGCGATCGAAGCTGGTAGCCTTCCAGACGTAGTCTGCCGTGAAGTTGTGTGTGCACTCGGTTGGGACGCTGCCGCCACTCTTTCCGCCTTCTCCGCTGCTTCCGCGGCCGCGCAGTTCGAGTGTGACCTCGTCGCTTTGGTTGTTCGGGATCTTGATGACATAGCCGACGCCTTCCCAGTGTGGTCGCAGCTCGCCCGAGTAGCGTAGGCGCATCTCATCCCCAACAGCAAGCTTGACGTCACCGAGCTCAAGCTTGGGTAGAGTGAAGGAAGCGAGATGCTTGTTGTTCAAGCCAAAGTCCCAACGAACGATGAGATTATCCTGTTGTTGCGATTCCTTGAGCTTGCGATCGTAGTCCGCTTCGATTTTGACCAGTGGGCCAAAGACGTTCTGATATTGGTAGGCATCGTCGTAGCGGAGGAGGACAGGGTTCGGCTCGTCCTCTAGCATTCCTGCGTTCGCAGCTTTCTCGAGATCCTGAATGGTGGCACTGCTGTTGTCCTTCCACATCTCCTCCAGCTTAGCCATGACCTGTGGGCTGAGGTGACGAGCACGCATCTGCTCCTGGTCGGTAGGAGTGCTGACGAGCCATGGCAGGAATGAGCGATCTGCTATCAACGGCTCCCACTTTGAGGTGTCCCAGTTCATGTCCTTGCCACTTCCGCCCATGCTCGCACAAGGCTGTCTGCATAGTAACACGACCACAGTATCTGACTTGGCGGGGATGAAGCCGAGCAGGAAGACATTCTTGGTGCCGCAATTGTAGCATTCCAGCGTAGTGTCGCCGAGCGGTGAAGCTGGATGTAGCTGGACCTCCTTGTGCCGTGCTCTTACTAGATGGTTGACGATGTGGCTTGAGCTGGTGTTGCCTCTCGCTGAGCAAAACCACTTCGAACATGCCAGACACTTCACCACGGTGCCTTCATTGTGGATGCCGCAGTATGAGCAGGCATGTGCTGGCAGTTCCACCGGCTCTTCTTGTCCTGCATTCTCAGCCTTGCCCGCCGTCCCTCCATTGACCGCCTGCGAAGCCACGCTCTCCAGGTCATCGTCGTCGTATGGTTCTGTCTCGTCATCATCCCCCACTCGCCTCCTCCGTGGTCCGCCGTTCAGGTTCCCGCGGCCATATTCACTGTCCAGCGCACTCTCGCCCGCGTCAAGGGTGCTGAGGTCGTCGCCCTCGTTGTTGATCGCGGATGCAGAGTCGCCGACCAGGTGGTTGCCCACGTTCGTGAAGGCGCCCTCCATGTTGTGAAGCACGTGAGAGCAGTTGGGTGTGTGTGTTTCGTGCTCGTTTGCTTGTCACCGCAGCTTGACTCAAGCTCGGCTGCTGTATTGCGTGGCGTGCGCCACTCGAGTACGAAGTTTGCCACTTCAGAGAACAGCGATCCGTCCAGCCAGCTGTGAGTTTGTTAGAGCCAGTCGGCTTGTGATGTGTTTCGCAAGAGAAGAAGTCGCAAAACTTGAGGTCGGAGGTGCAAGAGATCGCCGCCGGCTCAACTTCGGGCTTGGCGTTGGATCTTTTCCGATCTTCACATGTCGCAAACTTCGACTTCAACTTACACATATCAAGTGAAGATGATCCGCCGACAAGCCAGACAACGGCGGGACTACTTGTACCGCCGCGCACTCACTCTTCGCGACGCTGAGATCGCCGAAAAGAGAGCAAAACTGAAGCACTCCCTCGCCACTGGCAAACCTCTGGACCCCAGCATCGCCAACGACAAACAGCTGCGGAAGGATTACGCCTACGACGAGAGCCGAGCCGACCGGACGACCGAGGAAGAACTGGATCTCGACGATGAATATAGCTATCTGTCCGGAGTCGTGGACCCGAGAGTGCTAGTCACAACATCCAGAGACCCGAGTTCAAGACTAGGCAGTTTCGCAAAGGAGATCAGACTACTGCTACCCACCGCCATCAGACTCAATCGAGGCAATCTGATCCTGCCAAACTTGGTCGGGAGTGCGAAATCATCTGGCTTGACCGACCTTATATTGCTGCACGAGCACCGAGGTACACCCACCGCACTTACAGTCTCGCACTTCCCGCATGGACCGACAGCAAGTTTCTCCTTGCACAACGTGGTTCTCCGACATGACATCCCGAACGCATCCAGAGGAACTGTCTCGGAGTCCTATCCTCACCTAGTCTTTGAAGGTTTCACCACGCCTCTTGGCCGTCGTGTTGTGAAGATCCTGCAGCATCTCTTCCCTCCACGAGAAGGTGGCACCAAGCTCGGAAGTCGAATTGTCACGTTCAAGAGTATCGAAGATGCGATCGAAGTTCGGCATCACGTTTTCGTCAAGACTGGCTACCAGAGCGTCGAGCTGGCGGAAGTTGGGCCAAGGATGACGATGCGCCTGTTTGAGATCCGACAGGGCACAGCGGAGAACAAGGACGGCGACGTCGAGTGGAACCTGAACCAGTACACGCGGACGAGCCGGAAGAAGGACTACCTATGAAAGGTCCACCCAGTGTCTATCCTACTGCTGTCAAAGCCGAGTTCTCCCACACTACACACGCTATCTCGCAGCAACCACCTCACCCCCTAAACTCTCCGCACAGCAAACTCAAGCACAATAAACGCCTCCGGCAACGGCATGGGCATCCTCTCCGTAATGGCCGTCTCCTTCCCATCAACTTGCATCTCAACCCCAGCCTCATCACCAGCCTCCTTCCAGAACCTCCGCCAGCTCTCCAGACTATGCCGGAACCTCGAACCCGCCCCTTCACCCCTCGGTTCCTCGTTCGCCTCTCGATGCCCGATTTGACGCCCGATCAGCAGACTGCCCGGGATGGGCTTCAGCAGTCTGAGCACTTGCCGCGCGATCTTGATCTGCTCGTCCCAGCTGAAGAGGTGGAAGAAAGAACTCGCACCAATAATATCGACTTTCCCGACGAGATCCTTCAAATCACTCTCGGCGTTGAAGATGTCCGCATCAATAAACCGAGTCCTCAACGTCTCCCTATCCCTGAACAGCTCATAACCCAAGTCGATGAACTCGAGCCGCAGATCGGAGCCGTAGATCTGCCGACTGTCGACACCATCGGCAACCAGCCTCCGAACATCTTGTGCAAAGGCACATCCAAGGTCCAGATACACTTGCTCGCCCGTCCGCATACGCTTCAGAACCTCCGGATAGGCGGTGTTCTCGCTGTTGGAGAACTCGAGGAAGCGCCAGCCACCGATGCAGGGGTAGGGGTGTATAGACCAGGCTTTTTCGCGCTGGGCAAGATATCAGTGGCCTGGATATGTATTCGTGATGGTATAGCAAACGTACAACCGCAGCCACATGAGCATCAACCTCCTCAGAAGGAATCTTGCTACACTTCTCCAGCACTTCCCGAGCATCCGGTCTGATAACGGGAGGGCCGTCGTAGAACCATTTGGAAGTTTTGGCCGTGGAGGGGGAGGATTCTTGGAAATCCATGGTACCGGAGTGCATGGTATTGGAAGACTTAAAACTACTGGAGTATGGATGTTCAAGTGTACGTTCTTACTGCGCCTTGCTGAAGCCGAATGTTGTTATATGCAAGATCCATTCAGGCGAAACGTCGTTTAGATATATATGCACGACAGCTCGCGTCGGCCTCGGTGAACTAGGATCTCCGGGACCGTGTCCCAAGTCTGGGTGACCGAATGTCGACACCGTCATCGGAGGGAGGATTTGATGGTTACCTGGTAAGTTCATTATCTCCATAGAAGGTCTCGAAGGTTCATTGGTACAACGACCAAGTGGGGTGCAATTCAATGGTGCCTGCCAAGGTGTGACGCCACAGATCGCGGGGCTTTCACATGCTGGTCCAGAAAGATTTTCTCTCAGCTTGGTGAATTCTTGAAGTTCACTTAACAAAACACAACACCTTCTCTTTCTCTACAACCTTGCAAACCACAACATCCAAACCACCACAACAACAACTCACCAACCACCACAATGTCCACCCTCACCCACCCAACCATAGTCGATGGCTGGTTCCGCGAAATCTCCCATATGTGGCCCGGGCAAGCCATGACGCTCAAGGTCGACAAGATCCTCCACCACGAGAAATCGAAATACCAAGACGTCCTCATCTTCGACTCAACCCACTACGGCCGCGTGCTCGTCCTCGACAACGTCATCCAGTGCACCGAGCGCGATGAGTTCTCCTACCAAGAGATGATCACGCACCTCGCCATGTTCGCTCACCCCGAGCCGAAGCGCGTGCTAGTGATCGGGGGCGGGGACGGAGGAGTGTTGCGGGAGATTGTGAAGCATGACTGTGTGGAGGAGGCGACGTTGGTGGATATTGATGAGGCGGTTATACGGCTGTCCAAAGAGTACTTGCCAGGGATGAGCGTGGGGTTCGAGGATAAGCGGTGCAAGGTTATCGTCGGAGATGGGTTTGAGTACCTAAAGCAGCACACGGATGAATACGACGTCATCATCACCGACTCTTCCGACCCAGACGGCCCAGCCGAATCCCTCTTCCAAGCCTCCTACTTCGAGCTCCTCAACGCCTCCCTCAAAGCCGGCGGGATCATCACAACCCAAGGCGAGAACCCGTGGCTGCACATGGACTGGATCCTTCCCCTGCGCAAAGCGTGCCAGTCCATCTTCCCGGTTGCGGAGTACGCGTGGACGAGCATCCCGACGTACCCGAGTGGGGCGATGGGGTTTATGGTGTGTGGGAAGGACGCAGGCAGGGATCTGAAGAAGCCGGCCAGGACGTGGACGAAGGAGGAGGAGGATAAGGTGTTCAAGTATTATTCGAAGGAGGTGCACGAGGCGGCGTTTGTGCTGCCGAAGTTTGCGGAGGTGGCGTTGCGGTGAGGGTGGTGAGGGAGGAGTGGTCTGGCTGACGATCATCGGTGATGGGTGGATGATGGCTAGGAGGGCTCATGGGGTATGAGCATTATCCCTGACACAGAAGGACCCATAGCACATCCCTCCTCTCTCCCTGGCCGTGTTGGAGCATCGCCACTCCCTGTCCACCTTCCACTGCTCGTGCTCATGTCGGGTTATACACACATCTAAGCATAGCCGCCACTTTGACCTCACCTCTTGATCGACTGCGGTCTATCATACTATATTATCATAATATATCCTCTACAGCACCCCAAGCTGGTCATGTGTCCAGCTTCACGTTTGCACCATTCATGAGGATGGAGCGTGTGATGAAGTTACCTGGTGTGTTCTCTGCTGCCACGGCAAAAGCTCGGCGATATGCCTGTAGTAGCGCGGATCCCGTGGCGTCGCAGCTCTCTCCATATAGTGGGCTGTAGCGACATAAAAGGACAGAATTCAAATTTGGCTCTCCCTACATAGTGGTTTCTACCGGCGTCAACTAGCGCTATATGTGTCTTTTTTTTATACCCTTTAAGTGTATTAGTGCCGTATAATAGTAGTTCTATCGAAATAATAATATCTAATTATAGGATTCGTCGTAAAGTTCGTCTATATATACCGTATATAGTAATAGTAGCTACTATTTATATAGGCTCTATTACTACTTACGTTTACTACGAGTACTATTTAATATTACTATACAACGTAGGTATATACTCGTAAGTAGGTTATATATAGTATTTACCCTCTCTTACTTATACTACGCCTATCTACTTCTTCCTTACCTTTCTCCTTTAATACTAAACTTTATACTATAGCTTATCTACTATATTATATCCTCTCTTCTATCTATTATTTTTTAGATCTCCTATATAAAAGCTTTATTCTTATATCTACTATTATTATACTAGCTAAAATTAATCTTAAGAAGTATATCTTTATACTAGATTTAGAGAAACGAACTCTAGGGCGTATTAACGTTAGGAAGAAGAGGGTAAGGCGGCCTTTTAGTAAGGAGAAGATAAGTTTCTTCTAATATTATATAGCTTATAAAGCTTAGTTTTATACTTAGTCGCGATTAGCTTAAGTTCCTTAAGAAGGCTAAAGAGAAAGCTAGTTATAAAGAGGC